>TARA_B100001093_G_scaffold506917_1_pt1 | contig 16162 bp, 17 predicted proteins | sample TARA_B100001093 | Tara Oceans TARA_B100001093 (sample SAMEA2623116) | marine metagenome | biome: marine biome (ENVO:00000447); feature: surface water layer (ENVO:00002042); material: "saline water (ENVO:00002010), including plankton (ENVO:xxxxxxxx)" | depth 5 m
TCTTCTCAAACAAAAGATAAGCTTGTCTCTTCAGAAGCAAGACCAGCTGTTGAAGGTTTATTAAATGACTACTTCATGGATTTCTTGCTAGCCAACAAACCACAAGCAAAAGAAATACTAGGCAAAGTATTGGAAGCTGCATACGCTAGAGAGGCTGCGAGAAAAGCTAGAGACATGACAAGAAGAAAAGGTCTATTAGATATTGGGGGACTGCCTGGAAAACTAGCCGACTGCCAAGAAAAAGACCCTGCTCTGTCAGAAATATTTCTTGTAGAGGGAGACTCTGCTGGTGGTTCAGCAAAACAAGGAAGAGACAGAAGTTTTCAAGCAATACTCCCGTTAAAAGGGAAAATTATTAATGTTCAAAAAGCTAGGCTAGACAAGGTTCTTTCATCTAATGAAATTGGAACCTTAATAACTGCGCTTGGCACAGGTATCGGGGTAGATGAGTTCAGTTTAGAGAAGCTTAGATACCACAGAGTGATAATTATGACCGATGCTGATGTTGATGGATCACACATCAGAACCCTGTTGTTAACCTTCTTTTATAACCAAATGTATGATCTTTTAGAAAAAGGCCACATTTATTTAGCCTTACCGCCTCTGTTTAAAATTGGGAAGGGTAGCAAAACCCACTATGCCAAAGATGAAGAAGAAAAAGATCAAATTCTTAAAATGCTAAGGGAAGAAAGCTCTGAAGGAGCAAGAGCCCCAGAAATACAAAGGTATAAGGGTCTTGGTGAGATGAATCCTGAACAACTATGGGAAACAACATTTGACCCAACCAATCGTAGGTTAGTTCAAGTAACGCTGGATGATGCACGAGAATTGGTCGACGACATATTTGAAACATTAATGGGCGATCAAGTTCCACCCAGAAGGCAATTTATCGATGACAATGCGCTAAATGCAAAAAATATTGATATTTAAAATAGTTTTTTAAACAGGTCTTCTAGGTCGCTTTCGTTAACCCTTTTTTGCTCCATGGAGTCTCGGTCTCTGATAGTGACTGTGTTGTCTTCAAGTGTATCGAAGTCTATTGTGATACAAATAGGCGTTCCAACCTCATCATGTCGTCTATAATTTTTTCCAATATTGCCACTATTTTCAAACAAAACCCTTCCCAAACCCAATGACTGAAGCTTGTTTTTAATTCCTTTGGCTCTGGCAACAATATTTTCGTCATTTTTCTTTAGAGGAATAACTGCTGCCTTAATTGGTGACAAGTGCGGCTTAAGTTTTAGAACTACACGCTCTTTTCCATCTACACTTTCAACATTATAGGCCTCATTAAGAATGGCCAAAACAGCCCTATCTACGCCTGCTGAAGGCTCTATAACAAAAGGAACAACCCAATTATTGTCTAAATCTTTAAGGGCTAATTTTGCGTTGGATTCTTTATTTTCTTTCACAGAAGATTTTATGCTGAGTTCAGCTTGATCTTTAGAATGTGAGCCAAGGTCAAAGTCCGTTCTGTTTGCAATTCCCTCAAGCTCCTCAACACCATGCGGAAACTTATACATAATATCTACCGTAGCTTTTGAATAATGAGCTAGTTCCTCAGCAGGCACATCATAGAGCTCAAGACTGTCTCTAGGTACGCCTTGATTTTCCCACCAGACCAACCTCGCTTCTACCCACTCTTTGTGCCACTTTTCGTCTGTTCCGGGCACTACGAAAAACTCTAATTCCATCTGTTCAAACTCCCGAACTCTAAAAATAAAACTTTTAAGTGTAATTTCGTTTCTAAAGGCCTTGCCCATTTGAGCTATGCCAAACGGTATGTTCCTTGCAGTAGAATCCACAACATTTTTAAAGTTTGTAAAAATTTGTTGCGCTGTTTCTGGCCTAAGATAGGCAAAGCTTGAGCCATCGTCTATTGGCCCCATGTTTGTTTTAAACATTAGATTAAAAGGACGAGGATCTGTGAGGTCTGTAGAGCCACAGCTTGGACACTTTTTGTCAGTTAAGTGATCCTCTCTAAACCTTCCCTTGCATTTCTTACAATCCACTAACGGATCTGTAAAGGTATCTTCATGGCCAGAATGTTTTAAAACTGATTGTTTTGTAAGAATTGATGCGTCTAGACCCTCAACATCATCGCGCTCATAGACAACTGATTTCCACCATGAGTTTTTAATATTATTTTTTAACTCAACACCAAGCGGACCATAATCATATAATCCCTGTGTCCCACCATATATTTCACTAGACTGAAATATAAACCCTCGTCTTTTTGACAAGGCTATTAGTTCATCAATATTTTTTGCAGGCAAAATTTTTCCTATAGTATGCTTATTAGGCTATTTTATTACTTTACATATGTTTAGCATACTTTTTGGTTTAATTTCACGCACACCCCTATCAGTTTTGAGAGGAATAGCCTATTTTTTAGCGAAAGTGCTCACTATTACAAAATCAAAACAACTCATTATTACTAAAAAAAACATAGACCACTGTTTTGGCAATAACCCAGACTTGGTTAAAAGCAGTTTTAGAGAAACCATAAACATGTCGCTGCTATTTCCTTTTATTTGGGGCAAAAGTAGCAACTATAGAAGGCTTGTAGAGCCTGACTACCAAGACATCAGCCTCAATGGCACCAGGCCCAAACTATTCTTCACCCTCCATATGGGTTGTGTCGATATGCTTGTTTTTATTATGTCTGAATTGCTCCCACAAATTAATGTTTTGTATACTCCAGCAAAAAACAAACAGCTTGAGAGCGAGCTTAAAAAAATAAGAGAAGCGAACGGCGCAAAAATGCTTCCTGCTACTAAGAAAGGCGTACAAAGGCTTCTTAAGAGCTTCTTGGCTGATGAAAATTTATTGGTTGCATCAGATCTGGTGCCACACGACAAAGGGACATATGAAAGTTTTTTTAATAAAGAGTGTTTTTGTATAGATTTAATCGAGAAGCTTTCACAAAAAAAATCACATGACCTATATTTTGTTTATTTAACTAAAGGTAAAACAAAAAAATATCAATTCAAGCTTAAAAAATTAGACAACCCAATTACCACCAAGGAAATGAATGGCTTTTTTGAAGAAGCCATTAGGTCTGCACCTGAGCTATACGGCTGGGAATACAAGAAGTTTAGAAAACTAAAACCAAACAACTCAAATATTTATTAGTTTCTCCAAAATGAGGGCACCATTAATATTAATACCCCAAACAGTTCTAGCCTTCCAACCACCATTGCCAAGGCCAAAGAAAGTTTGCCAACATCAGTCAGGCTAGAGTAGTTTTCTGACAAAGCCCCCAAACCTGGCCCTAAATTATTTATGGCTGCAGCTGTCCCTGAGAAAGCAGAATAAAAATCTACATCTTGAAAAATAAGAATAAATAAAAACAATAGAAAAAAGGTTATATATATCGCTATGAATGAAAATACTGCCTCTATTTGACCTGAAACAACCTTCTCGCCATTAAGTTTTACGCTTTTTATTGCATTAGGATGCATAATTTTTGTCATATTAGAGAACCCAACTTTTAGCATAAGCAGAACACGCCATGCTTTCATTCCTCCGCCAACAGAACCAGAACACGCACCAATAAAAGCCACAATAAAAATTAAAAAACCGACAGATTCGCCCAATGCAGATAGGGGCTCAAGAGTAAAGCCTGTTGTGGTAACAATTGAGATTGTTTGAAAAACACCATATCTCACCGCACTTTCAAAAGAAAAACCCTCTTTTAAGTAAAGAGTCACCACAGAAATAAGAACTGTGATTAAAACAATAAATAAGAAAAACCTTAACTCATCATTACCAAAATAGTACCTGAAGCTTTTCTTTGTAAAAGATAGAAAATGTAAACCAAAGTTGGTGGCAGAAACCAACATAAAAACAACAGCAACTAGCTCAATAGCTTGATTGTTGAAATAACCAAAGTTTTCGTTATAGATTGAAAAACCACCAATTGAAACAGTGCTAAATGAATGGCAAAAAGCTTCAAACCACGTCATTCCAGCCAGCCAATATGAGAACACACAGGCAAGCGTAATGATGATATAAAACTTTAACAATGACCTTGCTGTCTCTCTAAGTCTTGGTGAAAAGCTTTTGTCTGCAAAACCTGAGGTTTCTGCTTGGAGCACCTTCATTCCACCTGACACGACAGGAATGATGGCAAGCACAACTATCACAAGACCAACTCCGCCTGCCCACTGAAGCAGCTGTCTGTACAACAACACATGGTCTGGCAATAAAGAAAGATCTGCAATAACAGTTGAACCAGTTGTGGTTAGACCAGATATGGCTTCAAACAAACTATCACTGAATGGTATGTTGTTATTTAAAAAGGGGATTGAGGCCAAAAGAGAGATAAATACCCAAGTTAAAAAAGTAATAATAAAACCATCTTTGGGTGTGTAAGAAAACTTTTTCTTCCTCAGTGTTAAAGAAATCAATAAAGAATATGAAACACAAGAAAGATAAATCCACAACATGTTGCCATCCAATGAATTGCCAAAATAACTCATTAATAATGGAGGCAGAACAACAAACGTTCCAAAAAACAACAGCGTTGGCCCTAGGAACCTTAAGAGTTTAAGTGCTGCAATCATCTAAATTTTTCGTAAAAAGAGTCTATTACGTCCTTGTCTTTATAAAAAACAATTAGGTGGTCGTTTTCACGTATTACGGTATCTCCATGAGCCATAATCACCTCATCGCCTCTTGTTATTGCTGGCACACTAATGGTCTCATCTAGGCCAAGATCTGATATACATTTACCTTCAAGCTTTTGTGATGATGAGTCTACACCTATTTCAATAGCTTCAGCCATTCCCTTTTTTACTTTATGTACATTTGATACAGACCCTTTTCTAATGAACTTTAAAACATGGGACACAGTAATCTGAACAGGAGATATTATTATGTCTAACTCATTCTTGCCAACCAAATCAAAATAGGCTTCTTTGTTAATGATGGTAATGGTCTTTTTTGAACCCAGCTTCTTAGACATTAAAGAACAGAGGACGTTTGATTCATCATCTTGTGTAACTGCTATAAAAACATCACATTCTGAAATTCCTTCAGACGATAAAAAGTCTTTATCAGCAGCATCTGCATTTAGCACAAGAACATTGTCTAATTCTTCAGAGGCTTGCTCACACTTATTTATATTTTTTTCTATTAGTTTGGTGTTGAATTCATTATTTATTTTTTTAACAAGAGACTTTCCAATATTGCCTGCTCCTGCCACATAAATGTTTTTGTAATGGCTTTCTAGTTTTTGAAGCTCTTTTGTTACATCTTCAATATGTTTTTCATCGGCTATAAAGTAGACCTCATCACCTTCATTTATCGTTGTATCTCCTGTTGGTATGATTAGCTCATCACCTCTATATATTGCTGGTATTCTTGTTTCGTACTCTGGCAAATCATCCTTTAGCTCTTTAATTTGCCGACCCACAAGGACACCAGATTGCTTTGCATAAACACTCACAAGCTTTACTTTCCCTTCTGCAAAATCAAGAATCTCTAGAGCGCCAGGATGATGGAGAAGGTTTTTAATTTCTTCTGTTATCAGGTCTTCTGGATTGATAAAAAAATCAACAAAAGGCGTGATTTCTTTGGCAATTTTTGTGTAATCTGAACCTTTTAGGCGACAAACAATTCTGCCGGCATTAAATTTTTGTTTTCCAATAAGTGAAGCAAGTAAATTTATTTCTTCTGAGTCTGTGAGGCACAACAAAAGGCTGCTCTCATCTAGCCCAGCTTTTGCAAGCGTTCTTGGTGAAGACCCATTTCCATGTATTGTCTGAATGCCCTCTACACCCTCAATGGGCTCAAGGTTTTCATTGTTGTTATCAATAACAACTACATCATTTTCTTCTGAGGAAAGCTCTTTAGCAACACTTCCACCAATGGAACCACCCCCCAATATGATTATTTTCAAATCAATAAATCTCCTTTAGAAATTATATCCCTTTTTGAGTTAAAGAAATCTAAAGAGCCTATAACTTTTTTCCCAGGAAATTTTACTTCTGAGATAGAAATAACCCCATTGCCACAGAAAACATTCAATGACTTTTTATTGAAGCTTTGTATTTCTCCTGGCGTTCCCTTCTCATTCGAATGAACATTTAGCTCCATTACTTTTACTTCTTCTCCGTTTAATAAAAAAAAGCTTTGAGGCCATTTTCTGAAAGCAAGAAATTTATTGGCTATGGTCTGATAGTTTTCTTCCCAGCTTATTTTCCCTTCATCTCTTTTTATTTTGTTTGCATACGTTGCTTCTGAGTGGTTTTGGGTTAAAGCTTGAGCGCCTTCTGATATTTGTTCGATTACAGAACATATTGTGCTTATCGACTTGTTTAACAACAAGCTTTCTACTTCAAAGAAATTCTTATTTTTTATTTCCGCCTCAATTTTCTTATAAACAGGACCTTCATCTAAGCCCCTTTGAAGTTTCATAAAGCTTATCCCAGAAACTGTTTCGCCAGCCTGTATGGCACGCTGCATTGGTGCTGCCCCTCTATATTTGGGCAGCAATGAGAAATGAACATTTAGGCAGCCATGTTTGGGGTGCTCTAAAAGCCATTCAGGAATTATTTTTCCGTAAGCAACAACAACTAGAAGATCAATTTTGTAAGAAGCTAGTTTGGTCTTAGTCTCATTTGAGCTTAAATCATCAAACTGAAAGACTGGGACAGTATCGTCTAGCTCAGAAAACAGTGACTCTGTTTTTGACAAACCCCTGCCTGCTGTTTTGTTGGGCTGGGTAAGAACAAACTGAACAGAAAGCTTATCTGATGAAAGCAGTTTAGAAAGATGATCAAAGGCAATCTTTGGTGTGCCAGCAAAACCAATTCTAATTTTTGTTTTTACCATCCTTCATCTTCATAAGCTTGTCTTTAATTCGGCCTCTTTTTAATGAAGACGAATAGTCAACCAGCAGCTTTCCATTAAGATGATCAATCTCGTGTTGTATGCAATAACCCAAAAGACCATCGGCAACTAATTTTTCACTTTCACCCCTAAGGTTTTGGTAGCTGAGCTCTATTTCTTTTGCCCTTGGCACCTCTTGTTGAAAGGTCGGGATAGACAGACAGCCCTCTTTTGATGTTTCTTGCGTGTTATCTAACACAACAAAGCTTGGGTTTACTATGAATATTGGGTCTGACCTGTCTTCAGAAAGGTCTATAACTATAAGCCTTTCATGAATGTCCACTTGAGTCGCTGCTAAACCAATCCCCTTGTCTTCATACATCGTGAAAAGCATGTCATTTGCTTTTTTTTCTAAACCACTATCAAAGTTTGTAATTGGTGCTGCTTTTTTTCTTAACCTTGGGTCAGGAAATGTTAAAATATTCAACCTATTCATAGATTAATTATTATAGTTTTATAAATATGGACAATATACAAGTTTCTGTAATTCTCGGTTCTGATTCTGATGTGGACCTAGGCAAGGCAGCTATTAAATCACTAAGGGGTTTTGATATAGCCTGCGAGCTGAAAGTTATTTCGGCACACCGCTCCCCAGATGTTTTAGTAGATTATCTAAAAACTTCTAAAGAAAGAGGTTGTAAGGCCTATATTGCCATAGCAGGCATGGCAGCTCATTTAGCTGGTGCAGTTGCAGCCCATTCTTCAAGCCCTGTGCTTGGTGTGCCAACAGAACATAGCTTAAATGGGCTTGATGCAATTTTATCTACATTACAGATGCCAGCAGGAGTGCCGGTTGCGACATTTGCAGCTGGAACGGCGGGAGCAACCAATGCAGGTATTTTCGCAGCGCAAATGTTGGGCATTAAAGACCAAAACATGGCAAATAAAATGGTTGATTTTAAAAAAGAACTTAGAGAAAAAACCATAAAGAAAGACCAAAATCTTAATAGAGATTGAATACCACAAAAAAAATAGAAGTAGCCGCTAATTGGATTTTAAATAAAGAGGTGATTGCTTATCCAACCGAAGGTGTATGGGGGCTGGGCGGCCTATATATGCCTGAGATTATCGGTCTCGTCAGCAAGATCAAATCCAGGCCAATTGAAAAAAAATATATTTTGCTTTTTTCGTCCTTAGAGCAGTTAAATAAAAAATTTAAGATAGACCCTCATTATTTTCCTCTGCTAGAAAAATATCAACACACCTTCACAACAATGGTTATACCAACTACAAAAGGAAAAATAGCAGCGAGAATACCAAAACAATCAATGCTCTTAGATTTTTTACAACAAATAAATGCCCCAATAATTTCTACATCTGCAAACATATCGGGGAAGGGTGTTTGTAAGAATGTGGGTGAGATAAAGAGTTTTTTTGATGATAAAATTTACGGCGTCCTTGATCTGCCGCTTGGAGGCGAGAAAAAGGCATCTGAAATAATAGATCTAGAAACAAATGAATACATTAGATAGACAAGAAAAAATAGCAACTGCCTTCAAAGAGATGCATCAGAACATCTTAACTGAACTTAAGGGGTATGAAGTTGATACCAATATAGTTAATGATGTTTGGTCTAAAGATAACCTGGGAAAAGGCCATTCAGTAATAATTGATGATGGTAAATTTTTTGATAAAGCAGGAATAAATTTTTCAAAGATTGAGGGAAGCAAGCTTCCAGAATCTTCAATTGGTAGCAAAAATAATTCATCTGGACTTCCCTTTTTTGCAACAGGAGTATCGGTTGTGTTCCACCCTAAGAATCCCAACATCCCAACTTCCCACCTTAACGTAAGGTATTTTTGCACTTATAAAAATAATGAGGTTTTTGAAGAATGGTTTGGTGGTGGGTTTGACCTCACACCATATATCTTAGATAAAACTGATTGCAAAGAGTGGCATAAGGCTGCGAGATCTGCGTGTGAGCAACTTGGCAACCAAAAGTACGATGAGTTCAAGAATAATTGCGACAATTATTTTTATATTCCACACAGAAATGAGCACAGAGGGGTAGGCGGCATCTTTTATGAAAAGTTAGAATTCAAAAAATTAGAACTAGGTTTAAGTTTTTCAAAAAGGGTAAGTGAGGCTTATGCTCGCGCCTACAAACAGATTGTTGAAAAACACAAACATAAAGAATACCTAGAAGCGGACAAGAAGTTTCAAAGATTTAGAAGAGGAAGATATGTAGAGTTTAATTTGGTCTATGACAGGGGCACACTCTTTGGCCTTCAATCAGGCGGAAGGATTGAATCAATTTTAATGTCGTTGCCAAATGAAGTTGAATGGCATTATGAATTTGATTCAAAGCTTACCCTGCCTCAAGAAAAATTATACAAAGCTTTAAAAAAACCAAGAGACTGGATTAAAGATGTATAAGCTCGGAGTATTAGGCAGCAAAATAAGCTATTCTTTGTCGCCTTTAATACACAATGAGTTTGCCAAGCAATTTGATATCGATATTGATTATCAAATATTCGATATTGCACAAGAACCGGAGAAATTTGTTATAAAGTTTTTTAACGAAGGCGGACATGGTTTAAACATTACAAAACCTTTTAAAGAAAGTTTCAGTAACAAATTTAGCAACTCTCCAGAATCAATTAACTGTATCTTTAATAGCGGAGCAAAAAGCACATCAACAGACGGTGTTGGTTTGGTAGGTGATTTAAAATCAAAAAAAATTAAATTTGAAACCATGAATATACTGGTTTATGGCTTGGGAGGAGCGGCTAAATCTATTTTAAAAGCCCTGACAACCAACAAATCTATTTTTATAGCAAACAGAACAGAAGAAAAAACAACTAAAATGCTTGAACAAAACCCTCTTTTAAAAAAATACAATGGCGAACAGCTAGATCTTGTAATTTCTTGTGCAAAAAAACTAGATTTGAACACTATAAAATTTTTTGAACACCTGAACATTGCTAAAACCGGGATCATCTACGATATAAATTATTCAAACCAAACAAATGCATTATTTTCTGAGCTTTTATTGGTTGAGGAAGGGAACCTATATAATGGTATTGGTATGTTGGTAGAGCAGGCTGCTGAGTCATTTAGTCTTTGGTTTGATATGCGCCCCAGAACAGAGGAAATTAAACAAAAAATTAATGAAGGGTTATAAATTCATAGCTGGAGCAGTGTGCCCTTCTTGTGGAGACTTAGATTCCATTATGCTAAAAAATGATGATTCGGAGATTAAATGCATTGCTTGTAACTACTTTAAAATGAAAGATGACGAGTTTGATAAATCTGGAACAAAAATAATAGAATCTATAAAGATTATAAACGACTAAAAAACCACATATTACTGTCGTTTATTACTCGACATTAACAGTATTTATAGTAGTATATGGCGTACATGAAGAACAAGCTCTGGGCACTTATTCTTTACCCTGTATCACTTTTTACATCTGCTGACTGGTTAGATGTAAATATGCCAGTAGGCGTAACCGATATTAGTAAGGAAGTTTTTGGATTACATATGGCAATTTTCCTTGTCGTTGTAGCCATTGGTATCATTGTATTCGGTGTTTTGTTTTGGTCCATGTGGAAATACAGAAGATCTAACCATAAAACCCCTGCAACATTTACCGAAAACCATACTGTAGAAATTCTTTGGACCATTATCCCTACATTAATTTTAATTGCTATGGCTGTGCCTGCTTCTGTCACACTGAAAAAGATATATGAGCATGAAGCAGAAGAAGGCGGCATAGACATACAAGTAGTTGGCTGGCAATGGAAGTGGCAGTACAAATACTTAGATGAGCAAGTAGGAAATAAACCACTTAGCTTTTTTTCTAACCTTACGACCCCACCAGATCAATATGAATTTAATAGAGTCGAAAAGACAGAAAATTATTTATTGGAAGTAGACGAGCCAGTTGTAATACCTGTTGATACTCCAGTAAGGTTTCTTATAACAAGTAATGATGTAATTCATTCATGGTACATGAGTGATTTTGCTGTAAAGCAAGACGCAATTCCAGGCTTCATAAATGTTGCAAAAACAAAAGTAAATGTTCCTGGAATTTATAGAGGCAATTGCACAGAACTATGTGGCGAAAGACATGCATATATGCCGATTGTTGTTAAGGCTGTTACACAAGAAGAGTACGAGTTGTGGCTACAGGAGAAAAGAGATCTTGCTGAGCAAGTTGCCTATTTAACCGAAAAGGATTGGACCTCAGAAGAGCTTTTGGCCACAGGCGAAGAGATTTATGAAACAAGATGCGCGGCGTGTCATCAGGCCAATGGCGCTGGTATTGCAGGTTTTTACCCGGCTCTAGCAGGAAGTGGTGTTGTAATGAACGACAAAGCAAAACAAATTGAAATATTAATGGAAGGCATAAGAGGAAGTCAGATGCAATCGTTTGCTGAACAGTTAAATGAAGTTGAAATGGCTTCGGTTATTACTTTCACAAGATTGGCATGGGGAAATGATAGGTCCGGAGACGGAGAGATTGTTATACCAAAGGACATAGTTGAGTACAAAGAGAAAAGTTTATAGGAGAAAAATATGAGCGCAGTAGTTGAAAATCACGACCATCACGATGATCATCATGGCCCTAGAAAAGGCATAATGAGATGGTTAACAACAACCAATCATAAAGATATTGGTACTTTATATTTGTGGTTTAGTTTTGCAGCATTTCTGTTGGGCGGCGCATTCGCGATGGGAATCAGAGCAGAGTTATTTGAGCCTGGTTTGCAATTAATGGATCCAATCAGATATAACCAGCTAGTGACAATGCATGGTCTGATAATGATTTTCGGAGGAGTAATGCCTGCATTTGTAGGTCTTGCCAACTGGCTAATACCTTTGCAAATAGGTGCACCGGACATGGCCATGCCTCGTATGAACAACCTTAGCTTTTGGTTGCTACCAACTGCATTTGGAATACTTTTATCAACAGCTTTCATGGAAGGTGGCATGCCAGGGTTTGGTTGGACTTTTTATGCACCTTTATCAACCAACTATCCTAATGTTGCTTACTTTGTTTTTGCAATTCACATTATGGGGGCCTCCTCTATCATGGGTTCTATCAATGTAGTAGTTACTATTATGAACATGAGAGCGCCAGGTATGACGCTTATGAAAATGCCATTATTTGTATGGTCATGGCTAATAACAGCATACTTATTAATAGCAGTTATGCCTGTATTGGCTGGCGCAGTAACTATGTTGCTGATGGATGCTTATTTTGGGACATCTTTCTTTGATGCTGCAGGCGGCGGGGATCCAGTGTTATTCCAGCATGTTTTTTGGTTTTTTGGACATCCTGAGGTTTATATAATGATTCTTCCAGCATTTGGCATTACCTCACACATAATTTCTACTTTCTCTAGAAAACCATTATTCGGACACGCCTCAATGGTTTATGCGATGGTGTCTATTGCTGTATTATCATTTGTTGTTTGGGCTCACCACATGTTTACTGTAGGTATGCCATTGGTGGCTGAATTATTCTTTATGTGGGCAACTATGTTGATAGCGATCCCTACTGGTGTAAAGGTCTTCAATTGGTGTGCAACAATTTTTAAAGGCTCAATCACATATGAAACACCAATGTTATTTGCTATCGCCTTTGTAGTTCTTTTCACTATTGGTGGTTTCTCTGGGCTGATGCTTGCTATCACGCCTGCTGATTTTCAGTACCACGACACTTATTTTGTCGTAGCACACTTTCACTATGTTTTGGTGCCTGGTGCAGTATTCTCAATAATGGCTGCTGTTTACTACTGGTTGCCAAAATGGACAGGAAATATGTATGACGAAAAGATGGGGAAATTACATTTTTGGCTTTCCTTCATTGGTGTAAATATTACATTCTTTCCTCAACACTTCGTTGGTCTAGCTGGAATGCCAAGACGATATGCTGACTATGCCCTGCAGTTTGCAGAATGGAATGCTGTTTCATCAGTAGGAGCATTTTTATTTGGTTTATCGCAACTATTATTTTTATACATAGTTGTTAAAACAGTTTTTGCTGGAAAAAAAGCAACACCACAGGTCTGGGATGGCGCAGATGGTTTGGAATGGACAGTAGATTCGCCAGCACCGTATCATACTTTTGAAGTGCCACCAAAGATTAATGGCTAAAGGACCACTACAAAACAAAATCTTTTTATCCCTTCTGGGGGCAGTTGCCTTTATGTTCCTTTTTTCTTTCATGCTAGTCCCTTTGTACAATGTATTTTGTGAAGTTACTGGTTTAAATGGAAAAATATATGGCCCATCTGATTTTTTTAAAAAAAATAATGAGACCTACGAAAGGCAAGTAAATATTAGATTTTTAAGCACAGTAAACGGTTCTGCTCCAGTTACATTTTATCCAACAGAAGCAAATATTGAGGTCATGACTGACAAGGTAAGCAAAACCTCTTATGTGGCGACAAACAACACCAACAAAACCTTGACCCTGTCAATTGTCCCATCAGTTTCTCCTGGCTTAGCGGCAGACAATATTAAGAAAATACAATGCTTTTGTTTTAGCGAGCAAACCTTAGGTCCTTACGAAACCCAGGAATGGCCAATTAGGTTTTATGTAGATTCTGAGCTTACTGAAAATGTAAATGACGTTTATTTATCATATACTTTGTTTGAAAAAGAAAGAGAGGAAGCAGTAGCTGTAAATCATGAACACTGAAACATCAGGACATCAAAAATATTACGTACCAGAAAGCAGCTCAATACCTATAGTTTTTGCATTTGCAATGTTATTTTTTGGGGTTGGCGCAGCTGATGCAGTAATGGGAAAAGGCACCACATTGTTGTTTATGGGCATCATAGCAGTTGTATCTACCATGGCTTATTGGTGGTCAGTTGTTATTAGAGAGTCTCAGGCTGGATTAGACACGCCTCAGCTTAATACCTCGTATGTATATGGCATGGCATGGTTTATTTTTTCAGAAGTAATGTTTTTTGCTGCATTTTTCGGCGCTCTGTTTTATATAAGAACATTTTCAATTAACTGGCTTGGAGGCGAAGGTCCAACAGCTAAAGGATTGGCAGGAGACTTGTTGTGGCCTAATTTTGAAGCTACATGGCCGCCAATGATTACACCTGAAGAGAGCCTTATGGGTGACCAAGCAGCAACGAAAGGACCTGATGAAAATATGTACCTACATAGCATTAGAGATATAGGCACATGGTTGCCTCTATATAACACCGTTGTCTTGCTTACTTCTAGCGCAACAGTTCATTTTGCACATATGGCACTTAAAGATAACAATAGAAAAAGATTCAATTTTTGGCTTGGCATAACAGTAACTCTTGCTTTCATATTTGTAATTTTGCAAGCAGTTGAGTACTACGAAGCATATAGTCATTTGGGCCTAACCTTGAATACTGGTGTATACGGAACCACCTTTTTCATGCTCACGGGCTTTCATGGTATGCACGTCTTGATTGGTGGTATCTTTTTGGCTACACAGTTAACTAGGTCTGCAGGCTTCAGTCACTTTACCGATAAAGAACATTTTGGTTTTGAGGCAGCTTCCTGGTATTGGCACTTTGTTGATGTGGTCTGGGTGTGTTTGTTTCTATTCGTTTATATTCTTTAACCCCAGGGCGCTACATTGCCTAACTGGCCTGTTGAAATACCATAGATTATGAGTACCAATATAATTGCACCTAGTGTTACCCTAAAACCAAGACCGTATAGAATGCGTTTTTTGTTGGGATCACCCCTATCAACGAATAGAAAAACAAGACTTGAACCCAAGCTTATTAAAACCATTATAAGTAAAATAAAGATGATAGTTTTTAACACGAGGATATTAAAACATTGAATAGCTTCAAATCAAAGATATTAATTTTTGCTGTAATTTTTACACCTATTACTTTAAGTCTTGGTTTTTGGCAGATAGACAGGGCTGAAGAAAAGAAAGAAATAATAGCGAACTATGACAAGCTTTTAACCTCAGAACCTATAGATCTTCAAAAGAACAGCGATTATCAAAATTGGCAACCTATTAAAACAACAGGAGTCTTTAGAGAAACTGTTATTTTTGAAGATAATGCAATCTTGAATGGTCGTGCTGGCTTTAAGATTTACCAACTTTTTGAAAACGCAGACGGTGCTTTTATTTTTGTACACAGAGGTTTTATTGAGAGAAATATGATTAAAAATAACCTTCCATTTATAGATTTGCCAAAAGGCAAGCAAGCACTGAGTGGCAGCGCTCTAATAAAGGAAAATAATTCATTTGTGAAAGACATACAAGAATCGGACATTAGGATTATTCAAGAATTCAATACAGAAAGCTTGATTAATAAGTTTCCTGTATTGAAAGATAGGTATTTGCACCCATTTTTATTTAACCTAGACATTAGAGATGAAAAAAAATTTCTAGCTATAGAAAAACCAGTTAATATGGCAGCAAGCAAACACATTGGCTATGCCATTCAATGGTTTGGGTTGTGCGCAGCATTAATAATATTAACAATTTACGCATTTAGGAGAAAAGATGGATAAACAATATAGATTGGCATTAGTAATTCTATTAATACCACTTATAACATTAACTGCTTCTACGCTTACGTATTTTTTAGGCTATAAGCCGGAAATAAAGACGGTTGGCACTCCTATTGAGCCAAAGATAGAAACAAAAAACACCAATCTCATAAATGAAGACGGGACTAAGTTTGAATTTCAGCCTGGCAAGTTTTATTTTGTTTACTTCGATAGCTTCGAAGATGAAGAGCTGAGTGAAAAAAAATATGAAATAGCCAGAAGTTCAAAAATAACCTTAAGAAGAGAAGGACACAGGCTGCTAAGAATGGTTATTTATAAAAATAAAGATACATTTGATGCTGCATCAGCACTTAGATCAAAATACCCTGGCGTGATTTTCTTGTACGATGAAAATAATGTATTCAGCAAGAACATTAATGATCGACTGGAAGACCCCTATGACTCACACTCAATTTTTGTCGTAGATTCTTTTGCTCTGTTAATTTGGGAGTTTCAAAACGAGCTGACTTTTAATGATATTTTTGAGGAAGTAAAAGAAATATTATGAACTATTTAACAACAAAAGTTTTTTCAGCTATAGGCGTAGCTTTTTGTTTTGTCGTAATAGGACTTGGAGCTTGGACAAGACTAGCAGATGCTGGTCTGGGTTGTCCGGACTGGCCTGGGTGCTATGGGTTTGTTACATTTCCAACAACACCTGATGAAATAGCAATCGCCGAAAACCTGTACCCAGAATCACCGGTTGAGATTGATAAGATTATTCCAGAAGTTGTGCATAGATG
>TARA_B100001093_G_scaffold518283_1_pt1 | contig 16130 bp, 15 predicted proteins | sample TARA_B100001093 | Tara Oceans TARA_B100001093 (sample SAMEA2623116) | marine metagenome | biome: marine biome (ENVO:00000447); feature: surface water layer (ENVO:00002042); material: "saline water (ENVO:00002010), including plankton (ENVO:xxxxxxxx)" | depth 5 m
TAGAGACAGATTTAATGATTTTTAGTTTTAAGCCAGTTGCGGGCTTACTGCTAGGCAGCAGCGAAATATGTTGCTGTAAATTGAACTACACCACCGACCTGTGTTCCATTTGCTTGAACCCAAGAGCTGTTTACCGGGGAGAAATAGATATTGGCCGTCGTATCCCAAACGTAAACGTTTGCATTAAATGTATTCGATGGCGGATTAGCAGTATGGAACATGACAGCGCCGTGACCTTCAACCCCACTGCTTCCTGTATTAAGCGACGTGTCTGAGGCAAAAGGAAGAGGGAATGAAACGTCACTGCTACTCGGGGAAGTAATAGCCCCAGAGAAAAAGATGGTCACTTTTCTTCCAACTTTAATATATGCAGCCCTGTTTACACTCCATGTACCTCCTGTAGGAGTTAAACTCCATATACCCTCTTCATAACTATCCAGGGTTTCGCTAGTCATGCCAGCGTTATTTGTCTGAATCGCGCTGAAATCAATGCCGGGGCAACCAGCCAGCAGCCTCAATGTACCGTTGTGGTCGATTTCTATCCGGTTAGTGGGAGCAACACCGCCAGCGTTAGTAGCAAAAACAAGCTTGCCAGGCATGACATTAGTACCCGGACTGCCGTCAATATGAGCAGAGATTACGGCATTCTCTAAAAATTTACTCCCATCGTTAGCCTGGAAGGAAAGTCTTGCATTTTGAGAATTGTTAGACCCTATGGTGTTGCTTCCAACCGAGCCACCATAAGAGGTTCCGATTGTCAGCTTTGCTCCAAAACCGGAACCATTGTTGTTGATAATACTGACACCTTCCCATCCATTATTCGCAAACTCAAACTGACCGTAAGGCGTCCAACCTGTGCCGCCATTATTGATGTTGGTTCGTGCAGTAGCTGTGCCTACTAGAAGATGACCACTTGAATCGTAATGCAGCCCACCACCAGCACTTGTGTATTGCAGCTCACCCGCAGTGCCGCCGTTCTGCAGCAGTTGATTAGCACCGCCATTACTGTCAGGCAGCGTGATTGAATTGCCGCCCGCAGCATTGGGCGCTTTGATCTCGGTAAAGCCCGAGCTGTCACCATTAAGACGAAGAGTCATGATAAAAAATTAAATAAGTAGAACGCTTAAATTAAAGCTTAAAATTTCTCGTAGTAACGAGAAAGAAATCAATCAGCAGGAAGTGGTTCGTTGCCTTCTTCTAGCCACTTTCGGTATTCAATGGAATGATAGGTTTCTCCATCAGACCGAAATGTCCAAACAGTGCCGTCTTCTTCAATTTTTTTGATGAACTCAACCTTTGATTCGTATGCCTTCAAGATGCGGTAAGTAGTCATAATTCAGAATTCAGCGTCAAATTCAATGAAACCACGGAGTGCAGCATTAGTGCTGCCTCCAAACGTCAACAGGTAAACTTTATCAGAGGTTAAAACATTAGTGGCGGTCCTGAGATCCAAACTGACCAGGCCATCTTTCACGTCACCGTAATTAGTAATATCTGATATTGCATGGCTATTAGCCAAGCTATATTCTTCATAAAATAAATGGTCATAGCTAACGGCAGGTGCGGTCCTCATAGTCTCATTTAATGGAAAGCCCCCGAATCCTCTGTTGGCGTTAAATGCTCCAATAGCGAAAGTTCGCGCATTATTTTGGGATTCGTTCGTAGTTTTTTGAAAATAACGCTTACATCTAGCAAGCTCTTCAGCAAACGACCTATGTTCAAAGGGAGTGGCTTTTTCTCCTACCTCAAGTTGAACGCCTGTAAGATAAAAATTATCACCTGTAGCGTTGCCAACTCCTAGGTTTGTATTGTTTCGGGCACCAGTAACCTCAGGAGCCCAGCCTGAAGCAGGCGTTGAGCCTTGGTAGAAGGTGCCAGAGTTCAGCCACATATCCATCTCTAATCCTGAACCGTTGTCATCATTTATTGTTCCACCAGTGTCGGCAGGAATAGAGATTGTTTTATACTCCCATGTATTAGCTGTATTGATGGTATAGGTAGTAATAAAGGAGCGATTGCTTCCATCTTGTGAATTTAGCTGAATAGTGGCACCACCTGTTTTGTTTGACTTAACCCAAAAAGACAAGGTAGCTGGCTGAGCATTTGCGGTTCCATAATCTAAAACCTGCAGATCTCTCGCTTCGATGACATACCTAATAATCAGAACTGAGCTTGCACTGGTCATACCACCTGACGTGCAGTCAATTCTGAAACTACTACTAAAGCCTTGCGGAACTTCACCAAAATCTTGGAGAATTGTCCAGGTGCCTGCATTGCTGATCAGTAATCTAAAGCGGTCGCAAGCTCTATATGCACTTGCGGTTTGACCAGTATTGATGTTAGGCCGTTGGCTGACTCGCATTCCGCCATTGATGATGATGTTCCTATGGCTTAATGACCCATCAGTCGGCATCTGCAAGCCATCCAACTGGACATGGCCAGCAGTGTCGATCTCTACACCGCCGTTACTGGTATTGGCGTTTTCGACCTTGGATGTTTTTACAGTGCCGGAAAAAGTAGCTGCTCCAGTGGAATCAATAGACACCCTGTCAGTGCCACCAGTTGTGATAGCAGCAGTGTCAGTCCCAAAATGAATACCAGTATCAGCGTCACTACCTTTAATAGCGGGATTACCCGCTGAACCGTTGACGCCTGAGATACCAGTGTCGCCGTTAATTACTACAGACATAATTAGATAACCTCAGAATTAAACGATTACTAGATTTGATCCTGATGGGATCGTTAGCGTCTGGCCGGTAGCCACTGACAACGGACCAGCCGTGATTGCGTTCTTACCACTGCTGATTGAATAGCTGGCGGTTACGGTTTGATCCACCTCTAGGAAAATCTGGTTACCGCCAGCACCTGTTGCACCAGCACCGCCTGCCTCCAGCCATACTGAGCCTGAATAGATCTTGAGCGTGGCAGGTGTTGTGCTTTGATCAAGCCAAATTTCGCCAACTGCATTGCCCTGGAAGCTGGACGCTGTGCCTGTGCCTGTACCCGCTCCAGTAGCCGTAAAGATCGTGCCAGCAGCGCTGTCAGCAGCGCCAATAAGCGTGAAATCAGTATCGCCGGGAACAAGAATCTGATACGCCGTTCCAACAACAAAACTGCCTGCAGTCACTGAAACAGGAGTGGTGTTTGGCGCGGTTGCTCCAATGAATGCCGGGGCAATTTTGACTAGATCACCCTGATCATCTTGAATATAAATAGCCGGATCAGCATCGTTATAGTTAACGGCTAAAACACCATGTGGTAATGATGTTGGGATTGGCCGCTTTGATGCAGTCCCGCTCCTGAGTTGCTTGATGTTGGCAGGCATAAGACAATTAACCCCTAATCAAGGGAATGATGATTTAAAAAGTTCCGCAATCAATAAAGGCTGTGGATGTCATCGTGTTAATGATAGCCACAACTTGATCGGCAGAAAGGTCTACTGGATTCCCAGTGGCAACGCCAGCTTGTCGGCCTTTAATGGTGGCCACAGCCATGTCTTCCAGCTTTGCATTGGTGACACTATTGTCAGGAACATTGTTCGTAGAGAACGGTGTAAAGACCAGATCGTTGACATCAAGAATTGCATCTTGCGTGATCTGCACAAACGCCACATCACCATTGTTTGTCCCTTCATTTACAAACGCAAACGAACCACTAACTACTTCTGGAGTGGCATTAAAGTCATCGGCTCGAACAAGAATTGCAGGAGTGGAAACGCTGCCTGGCTGGGCAACCACATAAATGCCGTTCTGAGTGGCATCAGTCTGGTTTTGCAGAATGACGCGGTCGTCTGCCACCACATTGACGCCATCCAGCGTTAGCGCACCATTACCTGGTGCTTGCAGGAACAGGGCGTGAGTGGCAGTAATCGTGCCACTGCCAACGCTTGTAAGATTAATTTCAGTGCCGCCGTTTGCATCAGCAGCAGTATTTGCAAGCTGGAAAGTGTCGGCATCAATGTCAATGACAAAATAAATTTGGCCCGCGATAAGGCCGCCCGGAACAGAACCGCCGTCCGAGCTAATCCGAACTCGATCTCCCGTATTGAAAACGTGAGCTTCGGAGGTGATATTATTTGTAGCAGTAGTTACAGCAGTAACCAGCTCAATGCTGTTGAAATAAGTAGAAGAAAAGCTTGCAGTTGAGGCTACTCTAACTGCTTCTTTAACTGTCAATCCTTGAGCAACGCTATCGCTGTAAGCCTTGGTCGCGACATCGGTGTCAGCAAGGGGCAGCGCAACGTTTGTAATGCGAAAACCGTTGAAATTAAGGTTTTGACTGGCTTCTGCAAGAATGTTGTCTGGATCAACGTCAATCGTAATTTCGTTGCTGACAGTTGAAACGCTTGTCTTGTTTGAAGCGGGACGAATGCTCTTTAGTTGGCCTCTATATTCCCCTGAAACGTTTTCCGCACCATTTACGACTAACGACTCACCAACAGCGCCTGCATTCTCAATGACTCGCATGCCGTTGAGATTAAACAATGCGTCAGCAGCATTAGCAGCATCAGTACCACCCTGTCCAACGCTCAATGCTGTGGTTAGCCCCGTTAGGCTTGTGATGTCGTTGTTGACGCCCGCTGAGGCGGCTCCAATATTTGTTCTTGCGCCTGCAGCCGTAGACGACCCTGTACCGCCACGAGCAGTGCCCAAAGGCGTGGCAGAGGAAACATCGTTAATGTTGATCTGAGACGAATCAATATCTATTGCAATGCTTTCATTGCTATCAGTAAGTGCTAGTGATATTTTCGAGCTGCCAGCCTTTAATGCTCGCAGATTGATACTTTGAGTGGAGTCGGCAAGCGACGTAACTCCACCTAGCGTTGATATTGTTGTTCCTACACCAGCCAGTCCTGAAGCAGTAGATACGGCAGTAGTCGCAAAGCTAAGATTTACTCGATCGTCACCTGCGGAATCAGCGCTGGCAATTGTAATTCCAGCTCCTGGAATGACATTTAGCTGCTGCCTAGTGCCAGTTGTTGTTCCACCATTAGAAACAATAATTTTTTGAGTGCTGGTATTATCATTAACGGACAGCGTGATACTGTTACCAACATCGCTATATGTAGACGTAATAGTGGCATCGCTGCTCACTAAAATGTCGATCATATCCTGAAGGTTTTCCTTCAAGTTTGCGTAGGTTATTTGCTTCGTTTCAGCTAATGATGGGTTTGTCGTGTTGTCAACAATGACAAGCGCATCATTATTATTAGGAGTGACCAGCGAAACGAGGTCTGTAATTAGTCGATTTTGTGCCATGAATCAGGAAGCTCCGCTGACTTTAATCTCCTTGAATACAGGAATGCTAGCGCTATTGCTAGACTCCCTAGTCCAGAAGAATGGACGTAAAGTCTCAGAAGTAGTAACAAGTCCAGAGGAAATTACTGCTCCATTTCGAGTGACATTTACATTTCCCGAAACACCGTCCCGAGCGATAACAAAGACATCATCAGACTCCAGGAAGATTGGACTTTCAGCGGTGTTCAGATCGATTTCACTGCCAAATCCTGACAACGCTGCTGCACGAGTTAGGGCAAGAGCAATTTTGTCAACGCCAGATGGAATCACAAAGTAAGTAACACCTGTTGCCAGCGGACTGGGAATGCTTCCGCTAGCAATCGCTACAGCATCGCCTGCCTGGTAACCATGGGCAGTGCAGTTAATTGTATTGACAACAACATCAACGCCACTAGCAGTGCGATTTTTTGCGAGTGTGTCTACAGAAGCTCCCGCAATTGCAACATTTACCAATGAACTTTCGACGGCATCCTCCGCAAAACTAACTGCATAAACCTCATAGGTGGCCCCGTTGTCAGAAATTTCTTGGCTGGATGCCCACGTTGCAACGCTGGAGATGTTGTCAGCCGTGGCTAGCCCTATTGCTGTTGTGCCAACAGTGTTTCCACCTTGAGACACGTCAAACAATTCAGTTACCACCTTGAAGGACAGCGTTCCATCGCGAGGATCAGACGCTGGATTCTGGAGAATTTGCGTTCCAAGGCAAAAAGCATAAGCGCGATCTTCGCTTTGACTCGGCAAACCGCTTGCGCTTACATTGATGATTGAACTACCGTCTGCCATTCTTAGCGAAGCCCGTAATGCAGATAAGCCCTTACTTCAGGCGCAGGACTTACAACAGTATAAGTGTTATTTGTCGTGACGTTATAAGCTCTCATCCACTCTGCATTTTTTTCATCAAAATTTTCTTGAAGCAAGCCATCTTCCACCCTGCGGGCAGCAATAACAACCAGCCCTTGAGAAATAGTCCTCCCCTTGGGAGCTACCGCTTCGTCAATCACTAGGTCGTAAAAACCAGTGCCAAAGACTGGTGCAGCAATGTTATCTGCTGCGTAATTGTTGTACAAAACGCCGTTTCGGGTTTGACTAAGTTGCAATGTAAATTGATCAGGTGTTGCTATGACAAAAAAGTTTTGGTTGTTAAGAGTGAATCTTGAGCCTGGCTCAAAAGTGTGACGACGCTCTACAGTCAGAGTGCCATCTGCTGCGATGTTTAAAATTTCAATATTTTCATTGGCTGGCGGAAAATCAAATTGACTGTCGTATTCTGCTGTTATTGACTCTCTAACAAGATCGTAAATCTTGGTTAAATTGATTTCCGTGGGCTTGTTTTTAGGAGCAAAAAAGGTTCCCAGAGTTTTGCCCGTAGCAACTTGCCTGCTTAAGAAGTTTGCCTCAACAGTTCCCATGTCAGTTAAGTCATATTCTTCCTGTGCAGCAATATTCAACTCTTCCGGTTCCTCTGTCGTAAGAGCCAACACACCACCAGATCCGTCCGGTCCTGCAATAACAGCCTCGCTAAAACCAAACTGACCTTCAAAATTGTCCGTCAATTGACCATTGAAATGTCCAAGAGTAGTTGCAGAATTTTTAAAAATTGGATCTCTAATGACTAATAACTCTGTGGCATAGTTCGCGAGCGCAGTCATCGTTTTTGGTAGGCCCTGTTCAATATTTAACAGTCCACCAGGCGCAAAGTCTTTAGCTCGCAGAAGCATTAACGGATAGGCTTGCGCTGGTTCGTCGCCGCCCAAGGCTGGTCCAATGTTGCGTCCTGCTGACAAATCCGCACCATGTATTTCAGCCTTCTCCGTTTCACCGCCATCAATCTGAAGGCTCAATCCATATTTGATAATAAACTGAGGCTCTGTTAAATATCCGTTATTGGTAATTTCGATGCTAAAAGGAAGAACAGGCAGCCCCAAACTTGGAGTTGACAAACTGTCAGGAATCAACATTTCATGCAACAGCACCCAGCGAGCCCTAGGGATGCCCTTGATGCTGTCGGGAATATCATCACCTTCATCCACTACAAACGCATAAAAACGCACCCCTGAAGCGCCGTACCAGCCCCATTCGGCGAGATACATGCAATTTTTTGTAAAGTCAATTGTTGTACCTGATCCTCCAGTGCCGTCCAGCTTGTCATGATTAAATTGACTACGCGGCACGACAGTTTCTGTTGCTAATCCATCCCCGGCAGAACGGCGATGAACCACCATAAAATTGTCGCCACTACCATCGCCTTTAATTCTGAAAAAATATCCATCGAGAGAATCACCAATGCCCCAAGTCTTCTCGCAAGCAACAAGAGGAGCAAGGCTCATCTGCAAACAAACTGAGCTTCTTAGTGACCGGCCAGTTTGATATCTAAATCTTTTTTTAGTTGCAATGCGAACACGCTGAAATCCACCTTCAGACTTGGCAAGCTCAAGCTTTACAGCTTGACGCTTGAAATCATGAGTAATAAAGCCGGTGGGAATGGGTGTGTAATTAACCAGAACATCTTTAAGCTGCGCCCATTTTGCACTTTCTACTCCATCAACACCAACTTCATTTAAACCTTGAACTTCTGCTACATATACATCTTCACGAAAAGCAAGGTCGTCTGTAATATTGAAAAGACTAAGAGTTGGCTGGATCTTTTTGTTGCCTAAAAGATCTTTTCCAATTTCAGTTGGCTTTTCTTTGAACAGAACAATTGGAACATCGCCCCCGGTCAACGGCAATGTCACGGGAATGCCGCTCGCCATCAAGGCTTGGCCAACAGGGAAATCTCCTTGCTTCTGAAGCGTGCTGCCAGAATTGACAACGTTTTCTCCAGAAGCTGTTGCTGCTTTTTTCCCTACTTCATGCGGAAGCTGATAATAGGTCATTTGAAATTAGCGCTCGCCCCAAGTAATGGAGCCGTTTACGGTGTTGCCGCTATCAGCAACGCTTTGAGCGACAAGAGTCAGTACATCACCTGAAGTACCGCCAGAGCTTGAGATGGGACGTGTGAGGAATTCTCTGTTGTAACGGAAAATTTCCTCTAAAATAATGTTTTGTCCATCGTCATCGCCAGCAAAGAAAGTAGCAACTGTGCTACCTCCTGTGACTCCTGTAGCCGTGGTGTTGTATTCAATAGCGGAAAGTTGAGCTGAAGAAACAAAACCGCTACTTACTGTCTGTGGATCGACGACACTGCCGTCAATGTCTAGTCCAGTAGGGTTTTTGACCAATCGGAATTTGGTGCGATATTCCGACGACAAGTTTGCCATCAAAGGGACAACTCGTGCAATATTGGTTTTGCTGTTACCGTCAGCGTTTGTAATCAGCTCTTTGCAGCGAATGGTGAGCAGGGGGCGGTCTGTGCCAGGGTCAACCGCAGCAGCAGTTCCAGATTGAGAGAAGATGTCATACTTGCTGGCATCGCCGCCATCGATTTCGGCCTTGGTGCCATAAACCTTCAGGAACACAGCCTGGGTGAGAGAGCCGTCTTTGGTAACCTGAAAAGTTAATGGAAGATTGGGATTGCCAAGGCTGGGGAAGGGGAGTCGATCAGCAGTGTTGATCTGATGAACTGTCACCCAGCGGGCATTTTTAGCAACTTGACCAGCAGCCAAGTTTTCATCCACCGGCACATACGCCAACAAACGTGCAGCAGATCCTCCGTACCAGCCCATCTGGATGCGGAACATTGTGACATTTGACAAGCTCAATGTGTGAACACTTGGAGCTACGCCGTCCAGCTTGTCTCCGTTAAATGCAGAACGAGGGACAATCTCTTCTAAAACAGATGGATCGCTCGTCAACAATCGATAACGGTGATCGTCATAAAGACTGGATGAATCATCAACAGTGAAATCAGTGCTGCCAATGGGAGCTCCATGATTCTGCGGAGTTTCTCCAGAGTTTGTGCGACGAACGAAGAATACATCGTTCCCAATAATGCGAATAATGTATCCATTTTTGCCGTCAAATACTCCAAGTTCGTGAGTTGCATTGCTGTCACGCAGCATGCTCACACCAAAGCTTACGTCAGTAATTCGACCTGTTTGATATGGGAAAACAAAACGACTCTGCATGCGAGCAATCGTCGCATTGTTTGCGTTTGTATTAATTAACAGTTGAGCACCACTCTCCAAAGGCAGGTGAGTGATTGTCGAGAAATCAGGAGTACCTTGATCGTCTGCCGTTAAATCCCAAGCTTTTGGGTCAATGGCGAGAATATTAGTAGAGTCCCAAAGCTGTAAACTGCTCTGAACCCGAGGATTGCCTAGTAAGTCGTCATGAACTTCGCTAGGAGCGCTTAAGTTGTCAAGAATAGGGACAGGAGTTTGGTCGCTCGCGATAACCACGGGCAACGACTGCGCCATGGAGCCCTGACCAGCAGGAATCGGTTCTGAACGGCCTACTGAGACTACCTGTTTTCCTTCTTCAATGTCAGGCATGATTCCTTAGATTACAGAGATGCGGGGGATGACCTGCAGTGTTCCCAATACAATCGTATCTTCTTTAAGCACATTTAACGTGCCTCCAGAAGCATTAGCGCTGAAATTCGGTGTTCCCCCACTGCCGGGTACGATTTCAAACACTGTATTTGAGATAATGCTCACAGTGTTTGTTGTGTAGGTTTGATTGTAGCCACTAACGGAAGCTCCAGCGATTTTAATGATATCTGAAGCGGCTAAATTGTGATTTCCGCTAGTTGTTACTCTAATGCGATATTGACTCAAGCCTTCGTCAATTGTCGTGCCAGATCCAATGGTGACAATACCATTGCCTTCTGAAATGTAATACAGCTCTTTTAAATCCCAAAGAAACTTGGCGTCTACATCTACAGGGTCAACAGCCTGACGACCCACGTCGTAATCAATACCTCTTTCTACATAACCGACTTGAACATTGCGAGCCATGGCCTCGGTTTGAGCCGATGTTAGCGATAGCTTTAAATGACCAGTTGTCTCAAGTTTTTGTACATTAAAACTATCAATTATATCCGCAGCAGCAAATGCAGATCGAATTTGTGCAGACAACTCAGAGCTCGAAAAATCATGAGAAGTTCCCACAGGTTTTTGATAGGCCAAAAACAGCTCGTCAAAGCTGTCACCCTCTCTCACTGTTAAATTAATAGTTTCCATTAACCGTCAAGCAGTCGGTCGAGGTTGGCAATCATTTCCTTGCGCAATGAAGAGGCATGACGCCGTGGTTGCTTCAACTCATCGATACGAGCAAGAAGTTGCAGCTTTTCACTATTAAGTCTATCAATTTCAGAGTTCAAATTAGCGAAGTGAGTGCTTAATGAAATCCGATCTTCAAGTTGCTGTCTTAATTCTTCGTTCTCTTGCTGAAGAGAAACAATCTCTGCTCTTGCATCAGCCATCATCTGGCGTGCATCAGCAGGCAAGACCCTCTTCTCGACAACTTGCGTTTTTGTTTGCACTATGGGCTCAGCAGCAGCGTTAAGACGCTGCTGCAGCCGCCCTACCTCTGACTTGTAGGAGGCAAGATTGCCAACAGCGTGTGCAGCGTTACCTTCCGACTTGACAAGCTTGCTCAGCAGTTTTGCGTTTTGCTCTTCCAGCTCGAAAACTTTACGCTGAGCCTCCTGCACCTCATTTCTTGAAATTGTATTGTCTAAAGCAGCAGAGCGCCCTCTGGGATTGCGGCGATAGCCTGCTCCTGCTCTGATCTCGTCAAGCTCCACTTCGTCTTCCCAGGGCACAATCCACTTTTCCGTGAATTCAATGGGCTTGCCATCGAACTGCTGTCGCCAGCCGACGAGCCAACAGGTTCCGGCAGGGTTAGAAGAAAGTGTTACGTCAACGGCTCCATTGATCACCTTTGACCGGACAGGCTCTCTACTAGCCCCTGCAAAAATAGCAGAAGGTCGAAAATGTAAATATCCAGTTTTGTCGGCTCCTAAAGAACCAATAATTCTCGTCATAGTTAAACCTCTCTGTAGGTTACCATCACTTGATATTCACCGCCAGCACTTACATCAGTAATCAAATTTTCACCTGCAGCATTTTGAAACAAACCAAGAGGGTTAGAAATCACCAGACTGCCTGATGATTGAATTGGAAATGCAGGGGTTAAATCTGTTGCAGTTGTTCCGCTAGTTTGCAATTTTACTGTGCATCCAGAGGTGGCAGTGATAACCAAATCTGTCACGCGATAAGTGGCAGTGCCTGATGCTGCAATTAAAGTTTCTCCTGATGTTGATTGCACAAACGCACTTTTCATGCCTGTCGTAAACAGGTCATGCTGCATCGTGTAAGGAGTGGAAGTGGTTCCAGCGCCAGTTGCTCTGATGTAAGCAGAGTTGCCAGCAGCATCAAGTCCAAAAAGCGCCATGGTTAAATAATTAAAAACAACAATCGTTGAGAGCGTACAAGCACACCAGATGGAAGCCTTGCACTGGGTTGCGTCGAAAAGTCAAATCTCAACGGTGAAGCAATGGCAGTTGGACCAGTTGAAAATGGCGACTGCCTGCCGCTAGGACTGATTGTAGCTACCCTTACGCGATAAGCCGACAAAATAGTGTAACTATCTGAAGGTATTAATTTATAAGTTTCAGGAACAATGCCTAAGTCGTCGAATCGATTGTCACTCAGATTTAGAACTTGCACGCGATATTGCGCGGCCTGTGGATGGTTGATTGGATTGTTAAACGCAACGAATGGATAGATTGCTCGAAACGTTGAATAAGTTGTAAACTTGGGAGCTTGCCAAGTTGCCTCGATAGCCATAGTTTTAGTCGGTAAATCCCACTTGAATGCTTTCAGGCGTTACAAGCGGTACTGTGCTGGTGTTCACCGGAGAAGGACGTTGTCGTTGAATTAAAGTTGCGCTGTCAATTTGATTGTATTTGTTGCGATTATGCAATACAGCCATTACAGAAACAGTTCCGTCATCATCCTCTTGCGCTCCAATTACACGATATTGCCTCCTTTCCACATCATTCTTTTTCAGCACCCACATTGCGCCTTTACGAATTTTTTGAGTAGCCTCCTTTGATACGGTTAATTTATCGTGAGTACCTGCTGTTGTTGTGACAATTGAAAAATCTATTTGATCTCCTACGATGACGCCAAGATTGTAAAGCTCGGAGGGAAAAAGCACGACGTTTCTGTCAAGATTGTAAACCGTGTCACCACTCTCTGTTTTTGCTCGAAGAAACCCAGAAGCAAGATTGCCCTCTCGGTCTGGATCTGCAATATCAATTATTTCCCCAGGCAACAAGAAGAAGCCTTCAGCAGCAACCTTGAAAGCAACTGTCTCTGTTTCAGTTAAGTTTGTTGCGAGGTTCCATTTCCCAAGCCGCTGTGCTTGTGCCTGAGATGTGCAACCAAAGGCCCTAATCTCCAACTCTCTGTGCCCATAGCGATCCACACCAAGGCTATCCTCAACATACTCCACCTTTGTCTTATACAAATCATCCGGGTCATTCCAAGAAACGAGACAAACAGTTTTGCGAGTTTTAAGACCAGTGCCTTCATATGTAAACGGAGGGCTTTTTAGCCTGCCATCATTGTCTATGTCTTGAATTACGTTGGAAGGTCCAAATATCTTGCAAGTTTCGCCAGGTGAATCTTGCACTGCCACCACAGTTCCCTGGTGGTAATAAAGCATGCCTCTAAAAGTTGCCGCAATTGAATTCAAAACATCAAAAGCTTCACCGCGATTGTTAATGTGACCGTTGAAAACAAACCTTCTCTCCTGCCCTCCTTGCCCGTCATCTACAGCTTCGTCGCAATACCTTGCTATTTCATAAAGTGAGAACTTATCGATATCACTTGCGCTCATAAAATCACCACAACCATACCTGTCGTTGACCAACAAGTCGTAAAAAATCCATGCAGGATTGTTGCTAAATTCAGTCTTAAAAGTTCCATTCCAGGTGCCGCTGTAAGCTCCAGCGAAAGCAGTGTCAACACTTGCTGGGTTGTAATTATTTGGAACTTGTATCTTTAAGCCGTCAATTTCCAAGGCAACACGAGGAACTGAGCTGAAAGATTCGGCGTTAAATTTCAAGCCAAGAACAGCAGTATTTGGATATCTAAATTTTGCACCCACTTCTCCAACAATTGCCTTAAAGAACAAATCGTTGACAAGTGTTGTCCTGTCCGAGTCGTCGGTCTGTCTAGCAACAGTAATTGTCCAAGGACCAGTTCCGCTGAGGTCAAAGCTTCTTTCTTCTTCAAAAGCTCCGCGAGTTTTGCCAGTAATGCTAAATACAGCGTTAAAAATATTTCCAGCAGAAACAGAGTCTTTAATTTTAATCCTGTATTCAACCCTTGTGCCAGTGATGTCTCCAGAGTCTTCATCTATTTGATACAGCGCAGCAACTCCAACCCTCACCCGTACAGATCTCAAGTCATTTCGAGTTGTTGTTGCGGAAGTTTGGCCTGCTTCTTTGGTCACCTTAACGTCAACGCCTTGCTCAATCTCAATATCATCAAAGTTATCTAAAACAGGCTGATCGTTAGTTCCTTTTCTGAGAACCGATGCGGTAATATCATCTTCGTTAAAGTTAAATCCGTCGCTTAATGCTTGAACGCGAACATCGTTAAGAAAGACGTTTTTTAGCCTATCGCTATGCACAAAACCCTTAATCTCACCTTCGCAAACGGCAACAACAATTTTTGCTTTTGCCTTGCTTTGTAAGGTGTCATCCTCCTCTTCAGGCGTATCGCCACCTCCGCCGCTTTTGCCGCCTGATCCAGACAAAAATGCTTCTTTCTTGATCTTGTCAATCATTACGACAACCCAACGGAGGCTGAAATTACAAGAGGAGCGCCAACTAAGTATCGTCCATAAACCAGAGGAATAGGGTTGCCTTGTGTGGTTAATTCAGCGGCCCTGTCAAACAAAAAGCTTTCCTTCTTACCTGAATCGCTGCCAGGTGTTTTCACTTGTGGCGTCAACATGGCTCCGATGCCAGTGGCGATCATGCTCAAACCAATGCCAAACATGGCGGTGCTGACGATACCGGCGCTACCTCCAGCAAAGGCGGCCCCCATACCAGCGGCCACAGTACCCGCTCCGAAACTGACAAAAGACAGTCCGACCAGTGCCACCCCCAAGAGGATCTTTCCCGTCGCTCCGCCGCTTCCTGCGACCACTGGGGCGATAGTTAAAGTACTGCAACCCATGGTCAACTGCTCGTAATCAATCCCCTCAGCGTCTTGAGTTATAAGTTTGAATCCAATGTTATTTTCATGCGCGTTGCACAAGTATTCCTTGAAGCCGGAAATTTGACGACACAATGCAGAAAGAATGTCTCTTGGATGCCTTACAAAAAAACGGTACTCGCTGCCATGCTTACGGCCTAGTTCACCCAAAATCTTTACATCAACCCACCTTTCTTCCATCATTTCATCAGCCTCCTATGACGTAACACTTTAGCTGTAAATTGCCGCCAGTATCGGCCATAAACCCCCTCACAAGACAGTCTATTGACATAGTGATGGTATAGCTTTAAACCGTCGCCTTTTGCCACTGCAAAGTGGTTTGGCCATCGAGCCCCAATTTTCATCAAAACAATATCTCCTTTCTGCTCAATGTCTTCAATGTCTACGAATCCTTGTTGCTTGTAATTCTGCAAGAACATATTCCAATTAAGATCTGCCCATTCACCGTCTTCCCCTCGATCAAAATCATCCAAGATAATGTTAAATTCACGGCGATAAAAATCTCTTGTCAAGGAGTAGCAATCATTGATGCCGTAAATCCACTCTCGCCCAACGTATGGCTGATCACCCCTTGGATCTGCATACGTCCAGTTTTTTGAGTTGCAATTGTAAACCAACCAAGGGATATTTGAATATTTACAAGCCTTGGCATCGGCTGGAGAAAAGCCATCCCTTTCGTTTGTGTGGGAGTGATAAATGCATTCAATGTTGCCAGCTTTTTCTGCTATTGCATAATCTTCAGCAGCAATGGTGAAATGATTGATGGGGTCCGCGTTGATATTTTTGCAGGGCATAACTTGACCACCAACGATAAAACCGCACCCCTCCTGCGGGAAGCGCTTGTCGCAATCGGCGACAAGCTCTACTAATTGCTGCCTTGTGACGTGTTTGATCATTGTCTGGCGGTGTTCGATCCAGGAAATCCGCCAAAAGGTAATTGTGTTTCACCAAACCTCATCTGGCAGCTAGTAAGTCGCTTCCCGCAAATGTCAAATTGATCCCTTAGCTTGTTTTGTTCTGCTGCGGTCAATTGACCATACCTTGTATCTATAAGAGCCCTGGCGTTAGTAAGAGTGGTATTTGCTGTGTTTAAAGCAGCGTCAGCGTCATCAAAAAGATCTGTTTGTGTATCGCAATTGTCTACATTTTCTTGCTCTAATTCCTCTACTTCGCGAAGACCGTAAGGTACGGAACTGTCATCTTGTTTTGTGAAAATTTCATCCTCGTCATCGGCTGCGTTGAAATTTGGGTCTACGTTTTCAAGATGAAAAACTCCGTTTTCAAAGGCGTAAGCTCTACCGCTATGTCTACCTTCTGGAAACATTGCAAAAGTTGGACTTAATCCGTTGGGGTTGTACTGAGGCACAAAACCGTCATCACTATCCGTCTTTTGAGAGTTGTAGTTAAACACCTGCATGTCTGTAATACTGCTCACGGCAGTACGATTACCAGCCCTGCCTTCTTTGTCATTCCTTACTTTATACTTTGAAGGTTGATCACTAACATCAACTCCTTCCCAAACAACGCAGACTGGAACATCAACACTTCCTTCGTTGTGCCGCACTAAAGCAAAAGTGGGGCTATCAAGAAAAAAGAAACCATCTTCGTCTCCACCTTCATCCTCTTCATCAAAAGCATACTTTCTATCTATGGC
>TARA_B100001093_G_scaffold461830_1_pt1 | contig 16037 bp, 17 predicted proteins | sample TARA_B100001093 | Tara Oceans TARA_B100001093 (sample SAMEA2623116) | marine metagenome | biome: marine biome (ENVO:00000447); feature: surface water layer (ENVO:00002042); material: "saline water (ENVO:00002010), including plankton (ENVO:xxxxxxxx)" | depth 5 m
AAAATTAAACTTGCCTCTCAAGATTTAAGAAAAAGGTGGAAAATGAAACAAGAAAAGTTAAGTCCAAATTACACTTGCAAAGTAGATGAAATTATTGAGGTAAAATGAAAAGAAATAAACTTACATTTTTAAAACCAAAAAAAGGAAACTCTTTAGGGCAATGGCTTATGGAACAAGGGATTTCTGCTGGATTCCCATCACCTGCTGATGATTTTAAAGAAGTTCGGATAAGTTTAGATAAGGAACTGATCAATAATGAAGAATCTACATTTTATGCAAGAGCAAGTGGTAATTCAATGGAGGGAGCAGGAATATTAGATGGTGATTTATTAATAATAGACAGGAGCATAGAGCCGGAAAATAATAAAATAGGAATATGTTTTTTAGATGGAGAATTTACAGTAAAGAGAATAATAAAAAAGGGTGATAACCTGTATCTAAAACCTGAGAATAAAAATTTTAATGAAATTCAAATTAAAGAGGAAGATGAATTAGTTATTTGGGGTATTGTAACTTACGTAATAAAGAAACTAAATTAAATATTTAGATAATTAGGTCTTTTCGGCAAATCCTTAAAAAAATTGTAATAAAATTTATTTTTAGAAAATAAAATTGAAATAAATGTGGCTAAAAGTATTTTAAAATCTGTTTTAAAATTCATATTGTTTTGATACCAAATTTCCAATTCCCCCTTATAAGGTAAAATGTGAAGCTTATAACATTCCTGAGGATCAAGTTGAGAATTAGTCATTATTTTTTCTTCATCTCTAAAAACTATTGAACCTATCCCAGTTAATCCAGGTTTAACGTTATAAATTTTGGCCTTAATTTTATTCTCATACCTTTCAAAACCAGCTTTCATAAGAGGTCTTGGACCTGTAAAAGACATATCACCTTTTAGAATATTAATTAATTGAGGAATTTCATTAATTTTTGAAATTCTAAGAAATCTTCCGAAGGGTAAAACTCTTGGATCATTTCTAAGGGTTACATCACCTGAACCAATATTAGGACTATTTTTAACCATTGTGACGAATTTCCAAATTTTAAAAGTTTGAGAAAACTTTCCCACTCTTTCTTGTAAATAAAATATTTCACCTTCCGCAGTGACTAATAATATAAACATTATTACAATAAAAAGAGGAGATAAAATTAATAATGCAATAATGGAAAAAATAATATCAAAAAATCTTTTTACAAGCCTATAACTCATTGAAAAAAGTTTTAATATAATTTACTACTATTGAAAGTTCCTGATCGGAAATATTTGTAGAACTTGGAATAGATATACAGCTCTTATGGATTTTTTTACAATTATCACTCTTATTAATATATATACAATTTGCGTACATAGGCAATTTGTTCATTGGCATCCAAAATGGACGTGAGATTACTCCATTTTCGTTTAAAAATTTTAATAATTTTTTTTGATATTTAGTTTTAATTGTAAATAACCAGTGGTTTGTTATCACATCTTTATTAACTTTTTGAAAACTAATATCTCCAACATTAGACAGATGATCCTTATAAAATTCACCTACATAATTTTTTCTTTTTAAAAATCCTGGAAGTTGTTCAAGTTGAGCAACACCAATAGCTGCTAGCACGTTTACTAACCTATAATTATAACCAACCTCATCATGATAATATTCCATAGGATCTTTTTTTGCTGTAGTTGTTAAATGTTTAGCCTTAGATGCTAAATCTTGATTATTTGTTAAAATCATTCCTCCACCTCCAGTAGAAATTGTTTTGTTTCCATTAAAACTTAAACAACCTAATGTCCCAAATGTTCCTGCTGATTTTTTTTTGTATGAGGAACCTAATGCTTCAGCAGCATCCTCCAAAATATTAATTGAATATTTTTTAGATAAACTAATTAAACGATTCATATCACACATATTACCTTGTATATGTACAGGTATAATAGCACTTACTCTTCTTTTATCTTTTTTATAGCATAATTCATTTTTAGTATTAGTTTCACATGAATTTTCAATGAATTCTTCAACTAAATCTAAATCGAATTGCCAAGTTTCTGGATCAGCATCAATTAAAATTGGTTCTGCTCCACAATATTTAACCGCATTGGCTGTAGCTACAAAAGTAATGTTAGGAATAATGACATAATCATTTTCCTTTACACCTAAAATTTGAAGAGAAGTATGTAAAGCAGTGGTTCCTGATGAAGTTGCTATGGCATGTTTTACATTGCAATATTTAGCAATGGATTTTTCAAATTCGTTAACATAGCTGCCTACGGATGATATCCAGCCAGTATCTAAACAATCTTTAACATATTTCCATTCATTTCCTGAAATATTTGGAACACTTAGAGGTATAATTTTTTTATTATTCATCTTTTGAGTCATAAAATGATTCATGAAGATTAGGATTGTTATTTAAATAATCACAATACCACTCCACAGTTTTTCTTAATCCGTTCTCCCAACTAATTTTTGGAATGTAATTCAAATCTTTTTTAGCTTTAGAAATATCAGGACATCTTCGATCAACTGAACCGGGATATGTTGGTGCATACTCAAATGAGCCTTCGAATTTTAATAATTTACCAGTAAATCTTGTAAGTTCTTCAATACTTATCTCTATTTCATCTCCAATGTGATAAATTTCACCATTCTTTCCGTTTTCCATAGCCTTAACGGTACCCTCAACAGCATCATCAATATAATTAAAGGATCTTGTTTGGTCGTGACCATAAATCTTAAAAGGGTTTTCATTATTCCTAAACCTTTGAACTAAATGAGGAATAACATGTTTGAATCCCATTCTTGGACCATAAACATTGTGATAACGAATTATAGTACACTCAAAACCCAGTTGTCTTGAATAATTTAAAAAACCTGACTCACCTAGCATTTTAGTAACTGCATATGTGAATCGCGGATGCCCTATTTCTTTAATTGTTAATGGTACGTCTTCAGGTGTAGGAATTTTATAATCAAAAGCCTCAACAGCTCCTGCGTAACACTCACTAGTTGAGGTAAACAATACTTTTTTACATTTGCTATTTCTTAGCCACTCAAGTGTATTATAGATTAAGGCAGTATTAATTCTAATAATTTCATGTGGTATTTTATTAACATAATCCACACCAACAACAGAGGCAAGCATGTATACATAATCATAATCATTTTCTAATTTTTTGAATACCTCAGGTAAAGTAAAATCGCCTTCAATTAAATCAATTTTAAATTTTGATACTAAATTGTTTAAACTTTCATCAACTTTTCCACCGCCTCTAAAAAAATTATCAGCTATTGTTAATTTATAATTTCTATTTCTAGATAAATATTTTGCAATATTGTAGCCAATAAAGCCTGCTCCTCCTAATAATAAAACTTTTTTCATAATTTGTTTTTTTAATTTATATCTCCTCTTCCAACTACACGAACTTTATGTTTTTTACTTAATTGTGAAACTTGTGAATTTGTGAGTAAACCAACAGTATCAAATATAAATAAACTCTTTTTTTTCAAAAGAAAATTTATTAAATATTCAGAGTCTTTATATTCGTTGTGAGCTGTAGTAATAACAACTATATTTAATTCTGATTCAAAAACATTATCTAAATTATCGTTAACCTCTAGACCTACTTCCTCCCAGAATTTAACATAAGGGTCATGTAGTTTTATTTTTGCACCATCTTTGATTAAATAATTATAAAATGGTTCGACCGGGGTATATCTAGTATCTCCAACATCACTTCTATACGATACTCCTAACAACAATACTTTTTTTCCTTTTAAATTATTAATTTCTTTTTTTAAGAACTGATAAGCATAAAGTGGCATTTTATCATTTATTTGAACTCCTTTTATACTCTGACCCAATCCTTCCATAGCTTCAAAAAGATTCTGTTTAGACCAAGAAGCTAGTAAAGGGTCTTTGGTTAAGCAATATCCTCCAACTCCAATACCAGGATACATTAAATTTTTATGAGTTGGTCTCATTCTTATGGCATCAACTACTTCATATAGATTAACCCCAGACTCTTCTGCAAAACGAGACCATTCTACAGCAAAAGCAATATTCATTGCACGATAGGAATTTTCTAATACTTTTGCCATTTCTGTAGCATTTGTATTTCCTAATCTAGTAAGAGGATATTTATCAGTAGAAATTATAGTTCTTAAGAATTGTTCTACAGAATCAGCTGATTTTTTGTTAATTCCTGAATATACCCTGTAAAAATTCTGAATAGAATCAATATAATTTGGTCCTGGCATAACTCTTTCATATGAATGACCTAATTTAAATTTATCAACTGAGAGACCTCTTTTTGATAAACACTTTTTTATAAGTGGATATACTACTTTTTTTGATGTTCCTGGGGGCACAGTAGTTTCTATTAATATTAAAACATCTTCTTTGCAATTATCGCCAATTGCTTTCATTGCTTTTTTAAACGCAGTTAGATCTACTTTAAAACCATTAAGTTCTCCGTAAAAATCCGAGTCTTTATTTACATCTAAATTAATATCTACAATAATTATGTCAGCCTTTGAATAAGCGTATGAATCATATGTGGCTAAAAGATTCCCTTTTTGTTTTGCAATATTATAAAATTCCTGAATTTTAGGATCTGACGCAATTACAGGGAATAAACCCTCATTTATTGATTTTATTTTCCAAAAAGTATCATTTCTAGGAAGATCTACTCCAATGACAGCATAATCTCCATCTATTGCGTTGGCACAAACTAAAGACATTACCGCACCTACAAAACCTAAGCCTTGAACTGCAACTACTGGTTTATTATTTTTTGATACAAATTCATCGATATTGATAGTGTCATCTATTAAACTAGGTATGATGTAAGTATTTCCATTTAATGGATTAATTGATTCTTGTTTATTTTTCATATAATTTAACTTAAGTTAAGAACTAATTTATATTACATAATTTTGCAAAAAGGAAAAAACTTGTTTAATCAGAATAAAAATTTAGCCGGAGTTCCAAAGTAGGTTCCTGATTTGTTTAAATCTTTTACTACACCTGAGTTTAGACCAACTTTAATGTTTTTGGATAATTTCAAGCCTTGTTTAGTAGAACTATTCATTCCAAAATAACAACACTCTGCTATTGTATTATTTCCAGCAATCATAACTGAAGATGCTGATGTAAAAAAGTCTCCTATTTTAGTATCATGACCGACTGCACAATGAGAGTTTATATGTACATGTTCGCCTAATTTAACATTACAGGACAAATATGAGAAAGGCATAACAATTAGGCCGTCACCAAATTTTAGATCATTTGATACAAATGCTGTAGGAGAAATCAAAGATGTAAACATAGTTTCATTAGGTAATTCATTTACTATCTTTTTTCTTAATTGGGGATCTGCGATAGCAATAACAAACTTAGTAGTTTTAAAATTACAATTTGAAATTTTAATTACTTCAGTTTCATCAACATACTTATTTTCATAAAAATCATCGAACATGATAAAGTTTATTTTACTAAATAAAGCCATTTTGTTTTGAATATCTAGAGCTAGTTGTAAGACTTCTCTCCCAAATCCACCAGTACCTATAATACCTAATTTAGTTTTATTGTTTTTTATCATTTTATCTCTGAATTATTGTAAACTTTTTTTAAATCTATTTGAGTAATTAATTTTATCGGAAACGATTATTTCTGCAGGTACTTTATATCTTTCTAAATTTTTCTTACAATGTAATTTTATATCTTTCTTTAATTGTTTAATATCTATTTGTAGAGATTTGACTACTACTTTAGCAGCAACTACTTGGCCTGTAATTGGGTTGTCTTTTGCATACACTGTACAATCTTGGATATGATTAAGTTTAAATATTACATTCTCAACTTCAACAGGTAAAACTTTCTCACCACCAACATTTATAATATTACTTTTTCGTCCAATAATTCTATAATAACCATTTTCTCTTTGTTCAACTAAATCACCGGTTTTAAACCATCCGTCATCTGTGAAAGAGTTGTTATTATGATTTATATATCCCAATACTCTTGTTTTACTTTTAATCCACAGTTCATTATTTACTACTTTTACATCTTGATCTTTATCTTCAAATTTAATTAGTAAACTGCTTGAGGATCTACTTTTTGTTTTAATAATCCCTGTCTCGCTAGTACCGAATGTTTGTATTAATCTAGCCTTTGGTAATTTTAATTTCAAATTACTTAAAAGGTTCTCTGACATTGGTTCAGTACCATACGTTACTACTTTTAATGATGATAAATCAAAATTTTCAAAAACACCACTTATATTCATTAAATTCAGGAAAGTTGGAGATACAGGAAGAATATTTACTTTAAATTTTTGGATTAACTCCCCTATTAATTCTGGTTCTCTTTTTTCTGGAACAACCATTGTTGAACCCATTGATAAAATATTTAACATGGTATTTAGTCCTCCAATATGATCAAACATTAGAAACACCAAAAAAATTAGATTTTTGGTCTTTACATCAAGATAAGTCGCCAAAAGATTATCAAAATCATGAACCATGGCTTTAGGGTCGCCAGTACTACCACTACTAAACAAAACTAAACCAGATTTATTTGACTTAAATATTTTTAAATAGTATGAATTTTTTTCATCATTATCAATATTTGAATTGGTAATGGAAAGAGTATCAGAATCAATAATGTAGTCTGGTTGAGAAACTTCAATCTTTTTTAAAATCTCATTTTTATTGTTAGAAATTATAGGAATGAATATACACCTGTGTTTACTTAATGCAAAAACTAAAGCTATTGAGTTAAAAGAGTAGTCGCCGGAAATAACAACAACTTTTTTTTCATCAAATGATGTTGAAATTAATAAGTATAATTTTTCTATCTTGTTATAAAGTTCAGAATAAAGTAACTCTTCATTATTTAAAATTATTGCTTTTTTTGAAAATTCTAATTCTTTGATTTTTTTTAAAAATATATCTATCATTTTAAAATACTATTTATATCCCACCTAGGTAAATAATCTGTCCGGTTATAAAATTACTTGAGTCAGAACAATAAAAATCTATCACATTTTTTACATCATCAAAAGTGCCTAATCTTTTTATTGCTTGGTGGGATAATAATTCCTCTATTTTATTTTTTGGAACAGCTTTAATTAAATCAGTATATACTGGAGTTGGACCAACACAGTTAACTCTGATATTGTAATTACTAAGTTCATGCGCAGAGATTTTAGTCAGCTTTTCTACTGCAGCTTTAGTACTAGCATATATAGCCTCTCCCTCTAAATTTAATGGTGAAGCTACCGTAGAAAAATTTATGATACTTCCACCTTTTTTTCGCATAATTTTAGAACCTTCTCTTATAAATAAAAAAGTACCCTTCAAATTAGTATGAACAAGTTTATCATATGTAGTTACGGGAGTTGTTAAAATATGATTCATAGACGCAACACCAGCATTATTTATCAAGACGTCTATACTTTTATGTTTTTTTCGGATATGTAAGATCAATGATTTTACTGATTTTTCATCTCCAACGTCACAGATTAGGTGTTCATAGTTGTCATGTTCTAAATCTGAACCACTGCGACTACAACCAATTACAATATTCCCTTGAGATAAATAATACTCTGATAAACTTCTTCCAATACCTTTTCTGTCACCAGTTATTAAATAAGTTTTACTCATTAGAGTTAGTATTTAATTTTTCTTTAATATAATCAATTAAATACTTAACTCTAGAAAACGGACTAGTTCTTCGTGACATAGCCTTTTCATCAGCTAATGTAATAGTTATACCATAATCATCTTGAATAAGTTCTTCTAATTCAACTACAAGATTTACCAAAGCCATAGAGTCTAATGGACCACCACCTCCAAATAGCTTGGAATCTAAAGATAATTTAACTGTTTCTTCAAATTCTTCCTCTAAAAATTTTTCTAAAAATTTAATAATTTTACTATCTAATTCCATATTTATAAATTAATTGTTGAATATTTTATTTGAGATAAATCTAAATTACAAGAGCCCCATGATAGACCAACTCCAAAACCTATTAAAATCGCTTGCTTGGGAGTAATTCCTTTCTTTAAGTCTATACAAATGGCAATAGGGATTGACGCAGGTCCAGTATTACCAATTTTATTTGCTGTAAATGGGGTAAGAGCAGTATCTATTTTAGATTTTTTTATTAAGTAATCTATCATAAATTTATTAGCCTGGTGAAGATAATATCGATCAACATCTTTTTTTAAAATTGATGTTAAATTTTTGATACAGTGTGGTACTCTCTTTATAGCAAAATTCATAACAGCCATACCATTCATGAACATATCATGTTCTGATCTAATAATTCCAGGCTCATATTCAGTTAGTTTTTTATTATTAAGATTTATAGGATTCCTTGATCCACCTGATTTTATAATCAAGTCTGAATAACCACTTCCATCAGATCCATAATCAAATGATACTGGATTGGAGTTTTTTATTGATTTAATTAATGTAGCGGTTCCTCCGTCTCCAAAAACCATTCTAACTGATTTATCCTTATGTGAAATAACTTTAGTATTAGTTTCCCCAGCTAAAAGCAGTACACTTTTCATACCAAGATTTAAAAACATAAATGACTCCATTAATCCGTATACATAACCTGAGCAACCCAATGGAATATCCTTACATATTACATCATTCTTTAGACCTAACTCATATTGAATTATTCCTGAGGTTTGTGGCATAATGTAATCTCTCGTTTGTGAGACGAATAAAACAACATCAATTTGATTAATTTCTTCATTTGACAATTTTGATATTAGTTTTTGAGCAGCAGTTAAACATAAGTCTTTAGATGTTTCATTCTGAGCCTGTCTAATATGACTGAAGCCAGTGGTTTTAATTATCTTTTTTGCTTCTTTATTATCAATTGGTATTTCTTTGGCAACATCTAATAAGTTAATCTCTTTCTCTGGAAGGTGGGTAACTATATGAGTTACAACTCCAAATCTAAAATTTTTCATTTTATCAGACATTAGAGGTACCACCATCAATTATAAAGTTTTGTCCAGTAATCCATTTAGAAGAAGTACCCAAAAGAAATTTTATAGCGCCATTTATACTATTGATTTTCCCAAGCCCTAAAGGATATTTGCTTTCATAGGCTAATTTTTCTTTACTTGAAAGGATTTGATTGTTTTTTGCAAAAAGAGATTCAGTTTGAATTAATCCAGGACAAATACAATTTATCCTAATGCCTCTTCTTGAAAGTTCTAAGGATAGTGACTTTACTAAACCAATCAGAGCAGCTTTTGATGAAGAATATAAAACATGTCCAGCTGATCCTTTGGTAACTCCAGAAATTGATGAAATAATTACGATTGATGCTTCTTTAAGTAAATATTTTTTTGAAATTAGGGTATTTAATAATGAAATGATTGATAAAACATTTACATTAAATGTTTTAGATATATCATCAATATTGTAAAGTTGAAATGGTTTAATTATGTCAATTCCTTGAAAAAATATTATCTGACTATATTTTGAATTAGAACTGAACTTATTTAGATTGACAATATCATTTAAATCAAATTCAAAAATTTTATCAATCATCGTAAGAATTTGCTCATCAATTTTACTAGGATCACGAACTATTACATCAATGTCTAATTTGTCATTTTTGATGTATTCAAGATATGATTTTGACAGATCAGAGCTTGCGGCAATAATTAACATTCTATTCATTAATAAAAATAATTAGTTCTTCAATTGTATTCAATTCTTTAATTTTTTCACCTGAAATACTAACACCAAAATCTTGATCTAATATGGTTATTAATGATAGTGCTGTCATAGAGTCCCACTCATCATTATTTTTAAATTCTGTTTTTAAATTAAAACTAGAAGTATCAATATCTTCAAAAATATCTTTTATTGCATTTATTATTTTTTCTTGATTTTTCATATTGTGACAGTATAATCAATTCATTTTTTAAAAAAAAATTTTATTTATTTATTTATAAAATTAATAAAGGTTTTTTTTATAAAAAATTATATTCATTAAGTAATGCTTTCCAATATAATTTTTGTTCATAATTATCGACTATTACTGACCTAGATTTTTTTGAACATTTCAAGTGAAATTCTTTGTCTTGATAAATTCTTAACATTGCATTTTTTAAAGACTTCGTATCTTTTACTGGAACAATTACACCATTATAATCAGCTTTAATAATTTCATTGCATCCATTGATGTCAGTAACTATGCTTGGTAAACCCATTGCACCAGATTGCATCACAACATTAGGAAATCCTTCTCTGTAACTTGGAAATACTAATAAGTGTGATACAGCAAAAAAAGGTCTCACATCAACTTGATATCCAACTGAAATAATTTTATTATGATTACTAATTGATAATTTAGTTTTCTCACTCAATGGATCTAAATTATCCTCCGAAGGCCCAACAAGTAACAGCTTTATATTTTCTAATTGTAAGCATAATTCATTAAAAGCTTCAACCAATTCATTTATTCCTTTATCAGTAACTAAACGTCCTACAAAAATAAAAACAAAATCATTTTTTTTGATTCCCAATTTAGACCTAATTGATTTTTTTTTCTCTGAGGAGACTAATTTAGGATCAAAAAATGAAGTATCAATTCCATTAGAGCTTCCATTTCCAATTACACAAAGTTTGTCTTCTTTCGTAAATTTATTTTTTAATATAATATCTTTAAGTCCATAGGAATTAGGATACACTTTTGTAGAGAACTTATAAGTGAGTCTCTCAACTAAATTTAAAATTAATCTTTTCAGCCCCTTGGCTTCAAGAAGGGGGAGTCCTGCTACAGTATGAAGCCTAACTGGAACTTTAGCTAAAAAGGATGCTAACATACCCACTATACCTGCTTTAGGAGTATGAGTATGAACGATATCTGGTTTCTCTAATAATAGTAAACGATATAAACTAAATGTAGCAATTATGTCTCTTAAAGGTGTTATTTCTCTTGTTAGTGGAATAATAAAATGTCTACATTTTTCATTTTTAATCACATCATTCAATCCTTTTCCTTCGGAACTGATCATGATAACGTCAAAACCATTCTTACTCATAAAAGACATTTGTCCTTTTAATAAGTGTTTCAATGACATAGGAACTGTGGTTATGCGAACAAGCTTTTTACTCATCAGTTTGAATGTGAGGCTTTATACCATTTTTGAAAACAAAAGTAAGTCCAAACTTTAAAGGTATTATCTTCTTGACCTGTAATATGACGTCTAACCATTTCATATACATAGTTATATTTAAATAAATTTTGCTCTTCTATAAAACTTTTATCACACAAAAACATCAGTTCATCCTTTAAAATTGTTCTAAGCCAATCACCAACAGGAACTCCAAAACCTTTTTTTGATTTTTCTAAAAAATTTGAAGGAAATACATCTTTAAATGCTTCTTTAAGTATGTGTTTCTTTGAACCATTTTTAATGAGATAACCTGAGGGTAAAGAATTAGTAAACTTCCATAATTTTTGATTTAAAAATGGGGCTCGACATTCAAGTGAAGACAACATACTGGTTCTGTCGACTTTAACTAGCATATCACCCTCTAAGCTTACATGCTTGTCAATTTTTCTAAGATCTGTAAGGGTGTTTGTTTTGCTCAGCCCCAAATCATCTTTATAATAATTAAAAATTCCATTAGAACTTTTGATCAAAATTTTATTGAGTTCATTCTCTTTAAATGCCATTGAAATTATATTCCAATAAAAATTATTATTGTAGTCTATAGAATTAAGGGTTTTTTTGATTTTAAATTTAAGTCCTCTATTATCATCTTTTATTTTTAATAGTAATGAAAATGTATTTTTCAATAAGTTGTGAGCCTTTTCTGAAATTAAATTTGTGTAATAATTATTAATAGTATTTATATGATATTTATTGTATCCTCCAAAAACCTCATCCCCTCCGTCACCGGTTAAAGCTACTTTAACATGCTTACTTGTTTTCTGAGAAACTAAAAAACTAGGTAAAGCTGAAGAATCAGCAAATGGTTCGTCAAAATTCTTTAGAATAATATCTAAGTCTTCATAAAAACTTTTTTCACTCAAAATATATTCGTGATGGTTACTATTAATCAATTTTGCAACCAATCTAGATTTTTCTGTTTCATCAAATTGTTTCTTATCAAACCCAATAGAAAATGTGTCAATTCTTTTATTAGTACTTTGAGATAAACAATAACTTACAATTGATGAATCAACACCACCTGAGAGGAAAGTGCCAATCTGAACATCTGAAATTGATCTACTGACTACACTTTCATTAACTAATTTCTTTGTTTTTTCTTTTGCATCCTTAAATGAACCATTAAAATTTGACTCTTGATTGTTTTTACTAATCTCATTAATTAAAAAATCATCTTCTATTATAGAATATTCTATGTATTTATTAGGTTCTAACTTTAAGATACCTTCATAGATAGTATAAGGTGCAGGTATGTATGTCAATGAAAAATATAATGCAAGAGCCTTCTCGCAAATTTTTGGTTTGTAGTTTAATTGAGATTTGAGAGATTTTAGTTCTGATGCCCAAATTAAAGATGTATCATTATTTGAATAATAAAGTGGTTTTTCCCCAAAAAAATCACGGGCTATATATACTTTGTTAACTCTTTTATCGTAAATGGAAAAGGCAAACATTCCATCTAACTTTGAAAATGATTCTGGTCCATATTCAATATACAGTTTTAAGATAACCTCAGTATCACTATTGGTTCTAAAAGAAATATTATTTTTCTCTAATTCTTTTTTTAATTTTTGATAATTATAAATTTCTCCATTAAAAACAATAACGACTTGCTTATCATCAGAGTACATGGGTTGACCACCATTAGATAAATCAATAATCGATAACCTTCTCATTCCTAAAGCTACTGAAAAATTGATATTAGTTTCATAATAACAACCATCATCGTCTGGTCCTCGATGAATAATTTTATCATTCATCTTATTTATATTTTTATTTAAATCAATTTCTAAAGATTTAGAAATTATTCCATTAATACCACACATTTATTTTTTGATTAATTTTCTAAGTAAATAAGCTATTTTTGGGAATAATTTAATTTTAGAATTGTTTAAGCCAACTTTTAAGGTTTCTATCATTGCTAAATTTTTATTTGAATCAGCAAATCCACCCATAAATCTCTTAACAAGAATATGGTCTGTAAAGCCAAAAGTCATTCTTGAGTTCATACACCTATATAAAAAATCATAATCACCTGAAACTCTATATTTATCATTAAACTTTCCTACTTTATCATATACTTTCTTTCGAATGAAGCAAGCGGGATGGTTAACTGGCATTAAAAATGGAAAAAGATTTAGGTTTTTATTTTTTGAAATATTTTTTTTCCCGTTGTCATAAAAATTTAAAGATTTTCCACAAAATATATCTGTTCCAGTATTCTTAGTAAAAAAAGTTGAGACCAATTCGATAGTATTATTTAAATACCAATCATCACTATTTAAAATAAAAATATATTCAGAATTTTTACTAACCATTTTTAAACCCATATTCCATGCCTCATATATTCCTCCTTTTGTTGTTTGTTTTTTTAATAAAAAATTCACTCCTAGTTGTTTAAATTTTATTTCAACTTTTGATAAATATTCAAGTGTGCCATCATTAGATCCACCATCTACAAAAATGTACTGAATGGGTAAATGTTTTTGAATTAAGATTGATTCAACAGTTCTATCAATTGTTTTAATTGAATTTAGACAAGCTGTAATTAATGTGTATTTCATAAATTCCTATTAATTTTTTTCAGTAAAATTTTAATGAAGAACTTTACAAGAAGAAAATTTACAGAGAAAAAAATATTTATGACTGATAAGTGTTTAATTGCAAAAAGAAATTTATTATTTAAAATTCTTCTGTATGTTATGGAAGAATTAGAAGCAGAAAGAGATCCAATATGAGCAATTTTATAATTGTAAGACACTTTATTTGTATAACCCATTTTTTTTATTCTATAACTCAAATCTACCTCCTCTACATATGCTGGGTAGAAATGTGGGTCAAAAAGAAAAGAATTTTTAAACAAACTTGTTCTGACAAAAACTGCAGCACCTAGTACATATCCTACGTTTTTAATTTTATTTATCTTTTTATAATTCTCTCCTTTATTTAAATAACCCATATCTAAAGTAATCAAGTTTATTTTTCCTCCAGCTGATTGAATAATATTTCTATCATAATTTTCAACAACAACAGGACCAATAGTCCCTATAGTTTTATCATTTTCCATTTCAACAATTAATGGGGAAATAAAATCTTCAAGCACTATTACATCATCATTTAAAAGTAGAACATAATCACAACCATCCTTGAGTGCATGTACAAAACCAAGATTATTCCCGGCAGAAAAACCAAGGTTTGAGTTAGATAAAATTAAATTGATTTCAGGATAATGTTTTTTTATTAAATCAACAGATCTGTCTTTAGAATTATTATCAACCACATAAATATTTGGGTTCTTATAGAATTTAAATATTGAATCTAAGCAATTAATTATTCTATCTTCTGAATTCCATGAAAGTATTATAATTCCTAATTTCATTTATTTATAAATATGTTTTTATTACATAAGCTAAAAATCAAAATAAAAATTGGCGCTGTTAAAATTGGATTTGTGAGAGTAGCAAATACAAGCGACAAAAGAATGTAAGTATTAATTATACTAGAATTTTTAATAATTCTAAACATTAAAATAAAAATAAAAGCAAAAAAAATCAAACCATATTTTCTAATAATATCAAGAGGAGCAATTTCAATAGCATAAACATATTCAGCTATGAAATTTAAATATATTGGAGTTCCAGAACCCATCCCAAAAAGAAAAATAAATATATTATCTAGAAATAAGTCCATAATAATCTTTATCTGGTCTATCCTTGTTGAAACTGAGAACTCAGAAATATTTTGAAGATTAAAAAAATGAATAAAAATATTAGGCACAAAAATATTTATTAGATATAACATTATACATGCAAAAAGAATTATTAGAAAAATATTTTTAATTAAATCTTTAAAATTTTTATTTCTTAGAAAAAATAATAATGAAAAAATTAATGCTATAAATATTGCTCCTCTTGATAAACTAAGTATTATTGATATCAAAATAATAAGAGATTTTACATAGTTTTTTTTGAATAAAAAATAAATATACGCAGCGGGTAAAAATAAAGTAAATTGAAAGTAAATTTTAGGCACAATTATCATTGATGATGACCTAATACCCTCATACGTATCATAATCACTTGCAAACAATACCAATATATTAGTTATTGATTTTACAGGATAAATATTTGAAAAAACATTTCCAAAAATGATAAGTGTAGATGAATAAAGTAAAACATTCATTAAAAAATTTAACATTTTATTAGAATCTACATAATTGACTAAAACTGAGCATATAATTAGAGTAATAATAGCTAGATTATATTGTAGTGCAAATTGTATACTCCCATCATTTATAATTGTAGTAATTAAACTTAAACAAAAGAAAAACATAAGAAATCCAAAAAAAAGTATTTGATTTCTGGATAATTTTATTTGTTGAAAATTCAATAAAATAGATGAAATTAATACAATAAATGAAACATATTTTAAGCCAATAAATCCTGAATAATCTAATATGTTACTTATTATAAAAAAACAAGTAGATAATTCTAATATTTTAAAATTGCTTAATGTCAATCAGTTAGTTTTATATAAGTTTTTTAAATTTTTATTAATCATATTTAACAATGATTGTTTAATATAATAATGTGATTCTTTAATTCTAATTGGTTCGGATATATGAGAGAAAAAATACTTTAAATCATTATTTTCACCCAAGTTAATTGTGTAACAATCTAAATGCGCTTTTTTTCTATCAATTCCATAATCATCAAAAAATAAATAAAGTAGTTTACTGGCTAATAGTTGCTCATCTTTACTTGGTTTAACCATCTTTTTAATATTTCTTAGCATTTTATGATAATCCTCCAAGTTATTTGCCTTATT
>TARA_B100001093_G_scaffold161346_2_pt1 | contig 15983 bp, 13 predicted proteins | sample TARA_B100001093 | Tara Oceans TARA_B100001093 (sample SAMEA2623116) | marine metagenome | biome: marine biome (ENVO:00000447); feature: surface water layer (ENVO:00002042); material: "saline water (ENVO:00002010), including plankton (ENVO:xxxxxxxx)" | depth 5 m
GCGTAGTTCAGCCCCACACATGAGAGAACCTTGCGATGGACGGTCTGGCCAAGGAGTTCGCAATTCGAACTTTACACCAGCATAGACAATCGTTCCGCCCATGGTAACTTTTGCCGACCCCTCGGCATTGTAGAGACAATCTGTTTCAAGAGTGACTTCACGACCTTCCCAGCGTCCACGACCGTCGAGACGAAGGTCGTCTTCAGCAAGGCGTGCAAGTTCTTGGCGGAGCAATGTTGGAACGAGTTCGACCATCAGCTCTCACCTCCTTCATAGCGTCGCTTGAGAGCATCAACCATGATCTCATGGATTTCAGCTGCTGCTTTGAAGTTGTATTCCATAGCCAGATTGTATTCATCCGGAGAAAGGTCTCCATCCATTTGAAGGAAGGCTATCTCACCGGTATTCGGTAAAATTCCAACGGGTAAATCAGCTTGACCGTAGTTATCTTCTGCTTTGTCCAAGTCAAGAACGACAATGTCTTCGACTTTTCCAGATGCAACACCGACGATCAAATCACGCATTGGAATGCCTGCATCGGCCAGTGCCACTGCAGCAGCAGTAATGCCTGCACATCGAGTACCTGCTTCGGCAGCGAGGATCTCGATTTCAACTCGGATCTTTGAACGTGGAAAACGCTCCACCAAAACAACCGATTCTAGTGCTTCGGCTGTCACTTTTGAGATCTCTCGAGAACGTCGGTTGAAACCTGGACGAATTCGATCACTGGTCGAGAATGGAGCCATGTTGTATCGTACATCGATTACAGCCCTGTCTTGGCGTTGAATTTTCCTTGGGTGTGCTTCCATTGGACCGTACACCGCAGCAACTGCTACGTTGAGTCCTTGGGTCACCATCGCAGAACCATCAGCAGCAGGTAGCACACCCGCTTCGATTGTTACTGGTCGCATTTCATCTAGCTTGCGTCCGTCCAGTCGTAGACCGTCGTCGCGTAATAATTGTACATCACCGTATCCGCCCATTAAGCATCACCTTTCTTTTGAGTTGTTTTTTCAAGAGCAGAAAATTCCGCTTCGAATGTTGATTTGTGTCCAGAGGATTGGACCAAAGCCACCGCTTTACGGGCCCATGCCATTCCGTCAGCATCTCCGTCAATCCAGACTTTGCCGTTTTCACCGATGATGATTCTGCAATCGCTAGCGTCACGAAGACGTTGAAGCATTGCATTACCTTCACCCCGAAGGCGGTCGATGTGGTTAATTGGGACTGAGTGAACTGAACCTTGGTTCAATCTTCGTAGGCCAACACCCTTCATCGTAAGAACAACGTTGTGGCACTCATCGACTTCTTGGACTCGAGCAAGAACAACGTCTCCGATGCCCATGTGCTGGCGTGCCGCTCCGAACTCGACCTTCCAGGGTGCCAATGACATTGGTAGCAAACCTTGGAATGGACCGTTGATGTTCATGAACCAGAGATTGTTTCGCACTTCAGCCACTGTAGCGACAATTAAATCGCCGGAGCGTGGCATGTATGCACTGTTAATCGGGTCGACCGAAACAGTGTTGTTGATTTCTCGAACCCACCCTAACCGGGTAGCAATAATTGTATCGTTGTGTGCCAGTGCACCGCTTCCTACGCGAACCCCGTCAGATGGCCCGATGGCCATTCCCGGGGTCACGAGGCGCTGCTCGGCGCCGTTTTGACCGTTGGACATTTCTTTCTCTCCATCCGTGGCGAATCGACAACCCATGATAAAACCGACCCATGGCTCGACTGTAAGCAAGCCGTCAAGGAACCTACAATTCTTTGACTTCAGTATCGGATGATTGACGCATAACTTGGGTGATAATGTCTGCTTTCATTCCAGCAGGACATTCGATGACCGCGGCCCAAGAACCGTTTTCCAACCACTGTTCTTTCTGCATGTAAGGCCGTAAAATTCGTGAAGCAGAACCGTAAGCTGAACCCGGAACTCGAAAGGCCATTCGAATCGATTCAAACGAAAGTGGAATCATAGGTTTGAGTTTGTCAATGGCGTCTTTTACTTGGTCCTCAAGACGCTTGAATGGATCCACCGAGTACCGTGATTCCTCGAGCGCTAATTCAATTCGAGTTTTCGGGTGTGGGCTCTTCGTCTTCGGGTCCACTGCCTGCGTATGTATCTCGTGAACAATCTGTTGACGCATTCGTTCAACCATCGCTTTTCTCTGTACTGTTGTGAGCTGAATGCTGCCCTTTGAAAGAATGGTCACCGAAATCGTTCGAATATCTTGAGTACCAAACACGGACTCAATGGCATCTGAAGTGGGACGCTCTCCACCACGTGCATCATGGAATACCTCATCCATTGCTAGAAAATGATTCAAATCAATCGATTCAGGATCCTCTTTGAAATCATCAACCATGGTTGGGTCAACCAGAATTTCGTAGCGCTTGCCACCTTTTTCCATTCGTGCTAAAACTGCATCATCTAGGCTAACCATCGGTCTCCCTCGGTGCATGTTAGAGGAGACAGCCTTTGAAGGTGGTTGCTGCTCAGTCTTCAAGCGGCTTCAAACGATCGATTTGCTTGTTAACCTCTGACCTGTCCAGAACTCGGTATCCATCACCATCAACAACGGTGACTTCAACTGCTTCACGGTTAAGTTCGGTGTCGTTAGCACTGCGAAGTGCTTCCAATCCAAGTTTCATTGCTGCGTTGAGCGTGAGGCCTTCTTTCCAGTTGGATTCAAAGTATTCTATCACGGTGTTTCTGCCACTGCCAATTGCGCCTGCATGATAGGATTGGTATGCTCCGCTTGGGTCGGTCTCGTAGAGATGAATTCCGTTGGCATCCACGCCGCCAATGAGCAATGCAGTACCGAAGGGACGGGAACCACCGTATTGAGTGAATGATTGCTTAAAATCACAGAGCTTCTTGACCAGCACATCAACTGGTACCGACGCTGCATAGGTGATTCGGTTGACTTGAGCGTCGACACGTGCTCGGGCAACGAGTTGACGTGCGTCAGCAACCAATCCTGAGGTAGCGATACCTATGTGGTCATCAACTTTGAACATCTTCTCGATTGATTCTGGGATGATGAGTCGACTGACAATTCGCTTATCGCAGACCAAGACAACACCGTCACGGAATTTCAATCCCGCTGTAGTGGTTCCTCGCTTGACTGATTCTCGTGCGTATTCAACTTGGAACAAACGTCCATCAGGGCTGAATGTCGTAATACCGTGGTCATATCCTCTTCCGCTTGGTTGCATAATGTCACTCTCAAATTTGCTAAATCATCGACACTTTATGATGCTAAGGGTCCGCTTTCATGAACCTATCAAAAATCCCGACTACTTCTACCAGACCGTCACCCCATTTGAACCCTCACCAAACCATTCAACCCCTAACCTCATCAAAGTACAGCCTTTGGTCCAAGCATGCGGGTCGCAGTTCTCTCATCCGGTGGCAAAGATTCTGCGGCTGCATGGTGGTGGGCGATGTGCCGTGGATGGGAGGTTGCATACTTGGTAACGGTTCGAATCACGGGTAATGATTCGTGGATGTTTCAAATCCCCGGCACTGAACTGGTCGAGCACCAAGCACAACTGGCTGGAATACCCTGGATTCAAGTTCCGACAGTCGGTGTTCAAGAAAAGGAAATCGATGATTTAGAACACGCCTTACGGCAACTCGACATCGACGGGGTCGTCAGTGGTGCGTTGCGTTCGGATTACCAAAAAAGCAGAATTGAACGCATGGCTGAACGACTCGACATCAAGTGCTGGACTCCTCTTTGGCACCAATCGAGCGAAGCACACATGGACGGCTTGATCGAACATGGATTCAAGGTATTCATCACGGGTGTCAGTTGTGAAGGACTCGACCAGCGCTGGATTGGAACTGTTCTGAACCGAGACAACCTGAGCGAACTCAAGCAACTTGCGCAAACTTATCGCTTCAATGTCGACGGCGAAGGAGGGGAATACGAGACACTGGTCATTGCAGGACCACATCTCGATGGAGAACTTTCATTGGAAGGTAAAGTCCACTGGGATGGTGTTCGAGGGAGTTTTGTAATCAGCGACGTTCATTCTATAGCTTGACGCGCCAGCAAAACACACTCGTCGACAATTTCTCCAGATACCCCAATATGGTTTGCTGGTTCGAACATTGCTTCCAATTGCTCAGCAGTGAAAGCTGCTGCAATAGCAGGAGTACGGCTGCATACATCGATCAGTTCTTCCTTGTTAGCAACTGCTTCAAATGATGCTGCCCGAAGAATTTCGTGAGCCTCGTCGCGTGCTATACCGTGGTCGACAAGGTCAATCATCACTTTTTCAGCCATCACTAAGCCGCGCTGTGCCTTGATATTGGCCATACATCGTTCAGCATCAACCCACATTGTCGAGAGAACTTCTCTCGTTTTTCTGATGACATCCTCACACAGTGCAGAACCGTGAGAAAGCGTGAATCGTTCACTGCTCGAATTGGCAAGGTCTCGTTCATGCCATAGAAGTGCGTTTTCGTAGGTTGGAATTATCATCGCCCTGACGATTCGGGCAAGCCCGCTGGCGTTTTCAGACTTGATTGGGTTCTTTTTATGAGCCATTGTAGAGGAGCCCACTTGCTTCTCAACGTCGAATCCTTCACCTGCTTCTTGAAGTTCTGACCGCTGAAGATTTCGAACTTCTTGAAGAATCTTTTCGCATGAGGCAGCGACGTTTGCTAACCATGAAACATATTCAATATAGCGATCCCTTCCAACAACTTGGGTTGTGGCTAATGGCACACCCAATCCGAGGTGAGTCAAAATCAATCGCTGTAATTCACGGGCGTGTTCCCCCTGTGCTGCACCTGTGCCGACTGCACCGAGGAATTTACCGACTGAAATACGTGGAGCGGCTTCATCGAGTCGAATCAGTTGACGGCGTAATTCATCGAGCCAGACTGCCGCTTTGAGTCCAAAGGTAATCGGTACAGCAGCCTGGCCGTGTGTGCGCCCGAGCATAACGGTATCTCGTTCTCGCTCTGCAACATCAGCGCACACGCCAATAAGCAGACAGAGTTGTTCTCGTAGGAGAACGATACTGTCGCGAAGTTGGAGAGCGACTGCGGTATCGACAATATCGTTGGATGTAGCACCTAAATGGATACACCATCCGGCTTCACCTGCTGCTTCCGCCATGGCCTTGGTGAGGGCCATTATGTCGTGACGTGTTTCGGCTTCAATTTCAGAGACCCTTTCTTTACGAACAGAATCGGGATTGGAAATCGCCGCAACAGCGTTGTAATCTTCCTCCGAAACCCTTCCAAGTTGCATGTGAGCCCAGATAAGTGCACGCTCAACCTCAAGTTGGCGTTCGTGTCTGCCGATTTCAGACCAGATTCGTTTGAAGTCTTGAGCACCGTACCGGTAATCCAATGGGCAGAAGGACATGAACCCCTCCTTACGACACGCTTCATCAACCTTGCCGTGGACAAGAGTGCAATTCCAAAACCATATTTTTTCTACTCGAGTTCATCCGATGATACGGGATTCATGACCGAGCGAATCAAAATCACTGCAAAGATGGTTGAGATTACGAACGCTGCTCCAACATAGGTTGACTGACTGTACCACATTAAGCCGACTCCAACCAACGAACCGTATGCAATTATTTGGCACACTGCTGAGGCGAGATGGAGTCTATCCATACGGTCTTTGCTCAACTTTCCATTGTGCTCCAGCAAAAACGTGTAAATGAGGAAATAAATACCTTGGAACGGAAGCGAAGCGGCGATAATTGCAAGAGCAATTTCCCGTATGAATTGAGGATTAGCCTCTTGCTGAATCCCCTGAAAAAGCATCACAGCAGTGTTGGTTCCCAGCAGTGCGGCCATGATAGTCCAGCGCTTATCCTGCGACGAAGTTCGACTCTCGACGTTCACAGATTTCTCAGCCATGGGACGCTGGAGCCAAGGAAGGGGTTTGATGTTTCCCTACAAGTGGGGGCAGGTTGTGAGGATTTTACCGATGCAGTTCACAGTCAGAACCGGTTCACAACAGACTTCCTGCTAACTTAACGGCAGCGCCGGTGATCGTTGCTGCAACCAGCAAAAGAAACATCATACCCAGTGGCCCATATTGATTCTTGTCAGAAACGATGGTGCCGAATAATCCATCACGTCGTATTGCATCGACAAACGAAGATGCTTCGTTGAATTCTGGGAGTGGACGTCGAGGGATGCGTTCACCCTTCCGCACGATGAGGTCGTCGCTCATGGTGTTGCGTAGATGCGATAGGGCATGAAGGTTGCTGAATCAATGGAATGAAAAGTATCAATGGGTTTGGCCGTTAGGCATGTACATGGCTCGAACCTTCTTTGATGTTGAGGGGAAAAAAATCCATCTTGCAGTGGAGGGTAGCATTGGCGGCACCACTCTTGGATTGCATATTGCGACCAACATCATCGAACGAGGAGGACGGGTGCTCTGGGCTTCCCCAGATATGCCGGACGGTGTTCGTTTCGGGCAACTGTTTTCTCATCTTTCACTGGCTGACTCTTCACGGTATCATGCCATGAATTTGGTTGGCTCTCTCAAACAATCCGTCGATGTACTGCTTGAAACATCGGCTGCTCTACCAAGCGTTCAACTCGTCGTTTTAGATGATTGGTGCTCTCAAAGTGGTACCATTCCCGCCGATAAAATTACGGAAGTAAAGCGTTTATCAAAAGGAATGGCTGAGCACATGTGTTTGCTGCTTATCAGCAAAGGAAGCATCGATGCAAGCGGTACCAAATCAACGCTGATCAGTGCGCGAGGTGAAAAAGCAATGCGCAAGTCAGGTTTCGAGATATGGAGACTCGAACGAGCGAAGGATGGAGCGTTTCGAGAACTCTACGATTCGCTGGGTATGAAGAGTCTTCACCTGCGAGAAGAAGGGTTCTTTCCGCGAGTTTAATCTTCGTCATTTTCACCGAGAAGTTCTGCCATTTCCTCAAGTGCATCTTCGTCAGGTTCGTTGAATTGGTCTGGATTTTTAGCTCCGCCACCAAGCTCGTCTTCACCGGCAATTTTTGGGGCAGCATCTTCAAGCATTGCTTGTCGGTTATCTCCAGCACGTTGGTAGATTACCCGAATCATTGCCAAAAATAAGACTGCGAGAATAATGTAAGCGATGTTCTTGGTCAATTCTTCACTGGCCATGGTGTTGTCAAATCAACCCTGCCCTTATTGCTTTCCGTATTAAATGAGCGAATCCCATTCAACCGGGCGTGCCAGATGACGACGCGAATCCAACGGTGGTTGGACCCATGACCGAGACGGGGGGGTTCGTGGTGAATCAATCAGTTGTACCTCCGTTCGAGCTTTGCATTTTGGGCAACGGCTACCTTGACCACTACCCATGGACTTCATACGAACTTCGCACTGCTGGCACAACGGACGAATACGATGGGGTACTGAGCGCTCCACTCGCAACTTTTCTAAGTGAATGACACCCGATTGATGAACCAAACCACGCGCCTCAATCTCGTCACCTGGAATGAGCCACTGTGCGAGATTCTTGACATCTCCCGTTTCAGAAAAAGCCAGCATAGTACCGTGCTTGGTATGGAGAATACACGTACCTTTCGCGACAACCTCGGTTTTCAAAACGGTTGTATGAATAGTGGGAGGTAAGTGGTCATCGGTTGCTTGATTGGTGGCGAAAACACGCATTCCTTCGGTTGCTTCGGTTTCAGAACCTCTGCGTAACGCTTCACCCGCAGCCAAAGCAGTGCGAGCGTCACGAGCCCGAACACCAAACAGAACCGGACAGGGCCCCCTTGGCGAAACCAAACCCCTGCCGTGGCGTGGGTCACGTGAGAGGAAGGTTGTCTCCATAGCCTCAACATGCTGGAGTGCAGAAGCACTGACGCGTCGCTCGAGTAAACCGTGGCGAATAGATTGTCGCCAAGCGATAGCTTCCCAAGTGCAGTGCTGTGAACTCCACGCCACTGCGGCAGTGGCGCCGATTCGACCGTGACCACCCCATGAATGGTCAGCGCTGGGAACCGATTCAATGGATACTTCACTTCGAACTGCATCAGTATAGAACGAACTGGGTGGATGCTTGGATGAAAACCACACCATACCCGGATCGGCAGGAAATTGTTCTCGTTCATCGTGGGATGAAGACCCCACTTCACCCTTGAGTCCACTCAGATGTGCCTTCCAATACGAATCCAGGTACTCGATGATTTCGCTTTCATTTGAGCAAGATAGTTCGACTGCAACTGCCGCGTTACCGCGAGTTCTTTGACGGGCAAACGGCCACAATCTCACCAAACGAAGAGAGGAATGTGTGATGGTATTTGGGAGCGATTGAAGCAATTGATGCATCGAATAGGTCGTGCATCCTGCGGCTAAACTGTCGGTGTCATCGAGTCCAAGCCAACCCATTTACATCACCTCACAGGATTGAACCTGTCACCGTCGTCTTCCAAGTCAAGAATTCGATCGATGACTTGAGCGATACCCTTCTGATCCAATACTTGGAACAGTCGAACACCCATAGCCCATCCCGCACCCATGTCACTGCTTCTATCACCAACCATGCAGTCTGTTCGATTTCGTGGTGAAGGAGCGTCACCCCACCAGTCAACCTGACCGTCTTCTGAATTCAATTCGACCATTGACGGACCGCGAGGAACCGGGTATTCATTGCGCAGAATTCGTTCACCTAATCGTAACATGCCAGGCATCGGTTTACGGCAAGCGCATCGATCTCTGTTTCGATGAGGGCATGCCAAAATAAGGTCAAAATGAGCATCAGGGTCGTGCTCGAGAAAAACCGTCCGCATGCGGTCATGAATCGAATGCATTCTGTCCTCGTCCCAGAGACCCCGCATCATTGCGGATTGATTGGTCACGACGCAAATTTGGAAACCTGCCCTGCGAAGTTCACCAACCGAATGTGCCGCTTTTTTGAGCATGATGAATTCCTCGGGGTGATTGATATAATTCGGACTCCCGATATTGAGTACCCCATCCCTGTCGAGGTAAGCAATTCCACCGTGAGAAGGAGATGCAGTAGGCAACGGCAACGGTGTAGAGTTGACCACGACACCTCGCATGGCAGAGCCAACAGGTCGAGGGTGAAGTGATTTTGCTTTTCCTGAGGCGAGCGTTGAAATGGAAATGGTGCTTGGGCATAACCATGCTGTTCAGTGCCGAGATGGCTTCCCTCATCGGTGCGATTGGCTTAGTATCGCTCGCCATATCATGGCACAGACGCAATTCCAACGAACGAAGACTTGCTCAATTTGGCTGGGTTCTTGTAGGACTTATGTTCTTTAACGACGCCGCTAAGTATCTCGAACACCACGACCCAGTCTTAGCGGTCTTTTGCGCTGCAGCTCTCCCATTATCGATTGGTATGGCTTATTGGGAACAGCAAAATTCCAATGCTGATACGGCCAGTGCACTGGTATGGGCACGCGGTGCTGTTGCATACGCTGGAGGTCCGTACTTACTGATTGCTTACGTACCTTGGCTTAACGTGTTAGCCATATGGTTTGTCGCAAGTCAAGTCGCCGTCTTCATGAGGTTCACTGGCACCGATGATGTTGTGCTCGGCGAAACCTATGTCAGTACCTCGGCAGGCGACGTAACCTGGGAAGCGTGGGAGGGAAATCGATGGTTTCTCGGCGACTTTGTCGGAGAATATCCGTTTCAAACCGAACTGCTACTGAGCGATGGGTCATCGATTGGAATTAATTTCGTATTGGGTTGTACAGCACTTCAGTCGATGGTGATATTCATCGGTGCAATTGCGGTTTTGGATATCGACTGGAAACGACGATGTCAAGCACTTTTAATCACCATCCCAGTGATTCATATCCTCAACTTGTTTCGCAACGCTGGACTCATCTGGATGCACACAACCTACGTTGACTGGTCGTATCTCGGAATGTCAGTGTTTGAATTCGGTCATGCTTATGCTGCACGTGTTGTTTCACTGTTCGCCATGTTTTTGATGGCCCTCATCATGTTTGATATTCTACCCGAAATGCACCGTCACATCGTGCGGTTGATGCGTCCTTTCGGATTCTTGCAGAAGAAGACGAAGCAGAAATCATGAACGCAACCATGGTTGCGTGATGTCACTTCGAGTCCACCGTTCTCCACTTCCGGGTGGATATTCGAGGACCTCTGAACCGAAACTGTCAATCATCCCCATCAATTCACTGGATGGAGGTTGTGGAGATGATGATTCAAGCAAATCGTTGATCTCAGCGAACTGGGGGGAGGCTTGGACCCCCGATTGCTCGGTTGGTGCGTACGCATCAAACGGATTGGATGCTTGTTCTGAAGGATTTGGTGCGGCTTCAGTTTGAAACTCTGGAACTACTTTCTCAGCCATTTCAAGCATTTGCTCTGACATTTGAGTGTGCTTTTCATCCTCCCAATCTTCACCACCAGTTCCGCCTTTACCGCCACTGCCGCGAAGGAAAAATACCAGTGCACCCAGAAGGATGATGAGTAAACCTGCCCCGGATGAGTAGAGTACGTCGTTGGCAAGCGTGGGTGCGATGTCAGCATTATCACCTACGCCGTCGCCATCGGTATCCTTGCTTTCATCTGGATCGTTAGGGAAGTCATCTTCATCATCTGGAACACCGTCTCGGTCACCGTCAAATGCGTCATACACGGTCACGCACGATGACATCGCTCGTTCAAGTTCTGCAGACGAGACTGAACCATCGTTGCTGGTATCCATTTCAAGGAATGAGTATGAATTGAGGTAGACTTGTGACGAGAGAGTTTCCACAGATACTGAATTCGAGTTTTCTAGTTGGTTGAAAGTGGTCTGCAGTTCATTGGAGCATGAGCACGCTTCTTGGATTATTTCTCGGGATTCAAGTTCACCGTCTCCGTTCAAATCAAGAAGGTCAAAAGATGTCTCGATGTCGTTTGACATTTCGAATTCTTCGATACTGATTACCCCGTCTTCATCGAGGTCGGCGTCGGTGAAGTATTCAAGAGCGATTTCCGTACAAGCCTCGACAGCTGTTGGTTCATCAGGTTCATCGTCATCAAGAGGTGGAATATCAGAGGCAACCCACGTTGCGATAATGGAAACATCGGTGAATGCTTTTTCAGCAACCAAAGTGATGTCAAAACGACCGTTTGCTGGCATTTGAACAAACAGCGAGTGTGAAGTTCCATCGCCCTTGGAACTGACCTCAACTGGCTCACTGGTGAAGGCTACGTCTGGGTTTCCACCTTGACGTCCATTTGGTCCGCCAGGTCCTTGATTAAACTCCATCAGTACTTGGTCTCCAACGGCCTGGATAAGGAGGTCGCCTTCACCTCCGAAGGTGACCACTTCGAGGTATTCTGCAGGCTGCTCTAATTCGATGAAGAAATACAGCTCTTCACCTTGGGGGGCTTCAATTCCAGACAAGGCCTCGTCATTGAACAACTGAATTGGTGTGCCGTCATACGACCACACATAGGGCTCCGCGAAAGATGCAGTGATCATCACATTGGCAAATACTTCCTCAGTTTCAACCAAGATATACCACATTCCTGGAGTCGGTTCGTTGAATCCAATGGAATCTCCTGCACCAGGTGCGCCAGACAAATGGTCGTAGTTTGCGGTATCTGGTGCTTCGAGATAGCCCATGTAGAGGGTTGCTTCGCCAAACCCGTCATTGAGGTCAACGACCAATCGACCTGTGTCAGTCGGAACGTTGATTTTGAAGTATTGAAGCAGTCCGTCATAGCCACTCAATGGCCCATACGGAACGCCTGGAGTCAACTCAACTGCATCTTCGGGTTCAATGTTTTCAGGGGCATATGCAAAACTTCCCATGATGGTGAAATCAAAGGTTCTACCCCAAGTATACGCCGTAATGTAATACATTCCTGGCTCAACATCATACAGGGCAACCTCATGTTCGTTACCTTGACCAGTATCCCACGATACCAGTGAAGAAGTTACTTTGTCATCATCTTCGCCAAAGAAGTCATCAAAGTTGAATTGGTCAAATGGGTCGGGAACCGTTCCCCACGAGAGTCCGAGTTCTACGTTTCCAGTCCCGCCATAGGTTTCCACAGTAAGACTTGCAAGTGGTTCTGTGACGTTCATGTAGTAATACAACACACGCTCATCAAAGTCTGCTTGGCGTCCAGCATCAATGGTTTGGCCGGTCACTGGAATTGACGGGATCAGTTCGGTCATGTCATCCAGCGCTGGAGGAGGGTCGGCAATCTCCCACGTCAAGGTGAGCGATATGTCCTCAAGTTCACCTTCAGGAATAACGACGAACCACCAAGTTCCTTCTTCGGGCCAACTCCAACTTTCTGAAATAAAGGTGTACTCTGCTTCGTAGTGGAAATCGTGTTCCCATGAGTTTGGAATGACATCGTGAGAAATGTAGACATTGGTTGTCACTTCCTCCTTTCCAAATTGTCCAAATGAAAACATGTTGAAAAACATCTCTTGAGTCATCGAATCGATGTCTGCATAGAACAGGAGCGTATCGCCAGGCTGAACCGATTCAATGAAGTGCTCATCACTGTTGAATAATTCAATTGCTTGAGCGACAATTGTTCCGTCTGGCATCACCCAATCAGCACCATCAATCGAGCCCTCCAGCCCGTTTGAATCAAGAGTGAAGGCACCTTTTCCTTCAGCAAAAGTCCAGTTAGAAACCCATTCCGTGCTCTGGTTCAAGGCCGTGAAATTGGTGCCAATTGAGATGTTATCAAGCAGTCCTACAAAGTAATTGCATTCACAACCAGCACCCATGCTGCCGATGTACAGTTCATCACACGATTGACCCGAGGTGAAGCAGTCATTTGAACCGAAGTCACCTTGTGGAATCATCGCTTCTTCAGGAAGAATTGCACCTGCAGGGATACCGTTGATCGTGAATTCTCCGCCTAGATTTTCAACCAAACGAACCTCAACGTGAGTCCATTCGTTGGCAAGCACACTGTGATTCGAAGAAGGGTGCTTCGAAAGGCTGTATTCTGAGGAATAACTGAGGTTACCGTCGTTCAAATACAGCCCCCATCCATAGTCGCCCTTCATGGTAATGAATTGAATATCGTCGGTTGAAGTAGGATAAATCCATGCAGAGATATGGAGACTGTTGTTCACGGAAATAGAATCATTGTTCGGGACATGAACGTGGTCCCCATCACCGTTGAATCGCAACGAAAAATCAGCACCTTCACCGACTTCCACAACGCCGTATACCGGGAAGTACTGTGGGTCGTTTTCAAGGTCATTCCACGTACCGGGCATGATGTTGCCCATGTTGGTTCCTGCAATGTGAACATAGTTTTCATCACCACCCTGGGATGGCTGGCTATCCCCCCAATCATTGTAGTAAAATGGGGCGCCATTATGCCAAGAATACTCTCCGTCGACTTCGTAATCTGATAAGCCAATCCACAGGTGGCGGGATTGGTTATCAAACATTGAAAATGTGTCAAAGACCCAGAGATTCTCGTCCGCATCGTTAATGGTTGTCAAAAATCCATCCAAACCACGAGCGGCTTCTGCAGCCTCGTTCCAAGAACTGGCTGAAAGAAGGTGATACGTGTGGTTGTTCGCTGGATTAATTTCGGTATGCAGGACTTCAATACCGTCGACATTGACTGCAGATTCTGCTGACGAAGACGAAAAAATCGGTGCAAGCGAACTTAGCAAAAAAATGACAAGAATGGACAAAGCCCTGACTTTCATGCCCTGTGGTTGAAAAGAACCCTAATATAAGCATCGATTGACTGATTGAATTGAGCATCGCAGTCTCATTTCAAACGCTTTCCACCAATACGCAGTTCAGTTTGCAACGGCATTTGGTGCTCCCAAGCAAATTCTTTGACGATTCTCCATGCTTTTTCAGAACCCTCAAAGTCCTTAACATCGATAATTTTGTTGCGCGTATTCGCCTTGAATGCCGCAATGGGCTCAGCATTTTTGAACACGAGATAGGCGGAACCAAAACCAAAGCGTTCTTTCAAGATATCAGCAAAATACGGTGCAATTGGATCACTTGGTGGCAAAACAAAGTCCCGGATAGGAGGTATATCTTTGGCTTCTTCCAAGAGATTCTTACGACCCCAGCAGACCTGGTCCAAATCTTCGATGAGGAATCCCTTGACCAGAGTATCATCATCTTCAAACGATGTCAGAACAGCTTTGAGCTCCTCAGGCTTGAACGGTGTACCTGCTAATCGCAGCAGTTGCTTCAGAGTGATAACCGGGTAATCTTGAACTAACTTACGAAGGTATTCGCGCCGAAGTTCAATTGGATCGATGTCTTTTTCCAACTTCACTGCCCTGAATCCGCCTCTAAAATCTTGAACAATATGCCCGCTACGAATCAGGGGTTGAATCAATTTTCTAAATTCAGACTGCGTAAGCGCATGCCGTTCTTTGAACAGATTGGGGTCGGAATTCGAACTGAAGAATTCAATAACGTCCCACAACTCTTCAACCGGTGGTTCACCACGAATGGCGAGTAAATCTTGGAAATGCTCGTAGGTCGACCACACTTGATGGCCCCGAAGATTGACACCTTGATGGAGGCGGTTTGCACTGGCCATACTTTTCAAATCCATCCTGTAGACTTCACATCGACCTCGTAGAGCGAAGTCATCGCGGATTTCGGGGACTTTCTTGACTGCTTGAACCTCGTGCTCCATTCGAGTTTTCTGATGGAGGTTGTGACGATGGAACAGAGCTCGCTCAGCGATCTCTCGAGGTTGCGGGTCAACAACACCGCCACGAATCATACGCTCTCCGGCCAACTTGAAACCAATTGATTCAAGCGATGCACGAGTGGTTTCATCAAGGTCTGTCACGGGTTCGCTGTTGAAATTCGACATCACGGCAACGTCAACGAGTTGGTCTGCGTGGTTTTCGAGAAGTAACTTAAACGCCTCACAGAATTCATCAAGATAGGCAGTGGGAATGTGCAAGTCCTTGATAACAAGATAATCGTTCACCTTGAACATCAAGACCTTACCAATTGGGTCAATTCCTTTGAACACTGGCAGATACCAACCTCTGTCCAATACACTACGTACTTCCCATATGAAACGAGAGACGTATGGGTCGGATTGTGTAAGAATACGCATCGTGCGATCCTCTCTGCGAGGCTGTTGGAGAATACCGACCTCTTCCGGCATGCAGTAAAACGCCTCCGGATCTGGAACAAGGGCCATCACTTTGGCGATTCTGCCACTCTTTTCCAAATTCATCAAAGCTACGGTCAAATCCTCGTATGCTCGAGTCACGTAGAAACGCAGAGTGTTGCCTTTGACAGGTCCCATTCTACGAATCAAGTCCACCAAAGAACTTTCGAAATCCATTGGCTCATAAACGCCGTGAACTCGATGGAAAAGGGAGAGTCGACGACGACGTCCTGGAACGTCTTCAAACTGTTTAACGATGAGCATTTGACGCTCAAGGTTTGACATTGCGTACTTGATATCACGCTGAAGTGCTCGGTGTTCATCACCCTTTGGGAAATCTTCGAGAATTTCTTGTCGAGTTACGTTTTCGCCAATTGGAATTCTTCGAAGTAATTCTTCCTCCATCGCTCCAATCCAAGGCTCTGGCTTCAATCCCAGCAGCATCGGTATGGTGTCTTTGGTGGTATATCCCATTCGATTATGGAGCAAGCGACCCATGATTACATCCGAATCAAGTTGCATGTCTTGCCAATCCTTGAACCGGAAATCTTGAACCCTGTACAGCAATTCTTGCTGTTTTTGAAACAAAACATGGGAATCGAATGCTGCGAATCCATCGTCATAACTCTTGAACGTTTTATCGAGAACTAAATTCTGTACCCAACGATATTCGACAACTTCCTCCGAACTGTTGGTCAGTCGATGTTCATCGATTTTCAGAATATATTCAGCGTCATCAGTTTGTTTATAGAATCCAACTGACAAGACATTTCGTGTTTCCAATTCAAGTAAAATTCGGTCGACCATCTTCCGAGGGAAGGGCAAACGACGCTCGAGTTCATCTCCAGT
>TARA_B100001093_G_scaffold520378_1_pt1 | contig 15981 bp, 10 predicted proteins | sample TARA_B100001093 | Tara Oceans TARA_B100001093 (sample SAMEA2623116) | marine metagenome | biome: marine biome (ENVO:00000447); feature: surface water layer (ENVO:00002042); material: "saline water (ENVO:00002010), including plankton (ENVO:xxxxxxxx)" | depth 5 m
GGCCGTGCCACCAGTCATAGGTATAAATTGAACAGTCCCTGTTGAAAAATTTTGATTCAGTGTATAATTAACTTCTCCTAGATTATTTTGAAGTGTAGGTAAAGGATAATTTAAAATAAAGGGAGGTGGGTCATAATTAGCACTTAAATCATATCTATATATCCTAGGAACAGTTGGATTAAAATGTGCTAAAGGATAATTTATATCATTATAAAAATTAGATGTTCTAGGTATATCATTATTTGTAAAATCAATAACATAATTATAATCTTTACTAGCAGTTTTTCTTATTAATGTATATCTTTGAGGTATTGGAAATAAAGTTAATGAATAATCATCATTACTAGGAGAGTCCCACGTCAACTTAACATAACTAACATCAGTATAATTTCCCGGTTGATTATTAAAATTATATGGAATGATTTTTAAATTAGAAGGTAAATGCTCAGGGACATCATTTGTAAATGTTACGGGAGCAGACCATTCACTAAATAAACTTATATCAACCGGAACACTATCACCATAGGCTGCTCTAACTTGAACAACATAAGACCCGGGATATATATTTTTACCATTGTTAGAAGGGTCTACTAAACTTGTGCCATTATAAACTACAAAATTATAAACTACCTGTGTTCTACCTGGTGTTATATTAGACATTGAAACATCATAATAAAATGGTGTTGTAGGAATATTAGTAGCAGTCCAGTTAATATCTAATAAATCAGTAGTTGTATTATAGTTTGCTTCATTTAAAACAGGTGGTTGTTGAAAATTATAGTAAGTTTTAATACCACTAGGGTCATATGGCTCACCTCCCGAATATAATGGTGTTTGTATATTTGAACTAGAAGGTGCATAATCAGTTATAATAGTATTATTACTGTAATCTACCTTAATTTGGTAATTATAACTAGCATCAGCCTGTAAATGATTATTTAATAATGGAATAGTCACTTGTCTTGTTTTACCAATACCACTCTGTCCTATATAAGGGTCTGTAATTTGTACTACTCCTGAATTATCATACTGTGGGGAATCTTTTCTTATTTCTTGCCAAGAAACATCCCAAGTAACATCGGTATTGCTATTAATATCTGAATCAATAGTCCATAATATATTAAAACTAGCATCGATTGGATTATATTGGTGTGTAATATATTTAGGTTTTCCGCTTGAGGTTTGGTTAGATATAGTAAAAGAATTACTACTAGTTGTATTTACATTTGAAGGAAATGCGGTAACTATATATCTATATATACCATTCAAACTTAAATCAGTATCAACAAAACTGCAAAATGAAACAGCAGTTAAATCTTTTAATCCTGTAACAGGATTAAATGGACCAGTCCATTTTGTTGCGTTTAAAGAGCCATAAGAAGGACCTAATGTTCCTGATAAATCTTTATAAAAATCTGTAAATGAAATATCAGTTGCCCAAACCCCCGTATCATCTACATATTGTTTTTCTATATTATAACTAAAAACGGTTTGTAATGAATTTTGATTATTAACCGGTTCTTGGTAAGGTTTCCAACTTACAACATTTTCAAATATCTTACTAGAAATTTTTAAATCATTTATTTCGGGTGATGGTGCAGGAATTACTATTTCATCACTTTCATTTGAGTACCAACCAAATCCGTAATTATTTCTTAATCTAACTTTAAATTGAAATGTTGCACCTGGTTCTAATTCAATAACACTTTTTGTATAACTTGATGTAGCAGTCCCATCTGTTAAGGTCCAATTATCGTAAGGAGAATTTATTCCTGATTTTTTTCTAAAATAAAAATAACTTTTAATATTTAATTTTACAAAATCAAGTCTCAAATTATATTGAGTAGGATTCAATATGCCAGTGCTATTCCCTCCTCTATATTGAACTGTAAGATTTGCACTAAATAAATTATTTTGTGGTTGTGTAACTTTTATATATGGAGTAAATGGAGTTTTACTTAATTTATAAAACCCAGCATAATTGTTTAAATCTGTGGAATTGCCAATTGGATTATACAACGTATTATTTGACCTACTTGCAAATGGGAGATTAACTATAGAGTAACTACAATCATAATCACTAAATGAATCCCATAGTAATCCCATAGCTATTCCACTAGTTATATATGTATTTAAAGATGGGTCTACAATACTAGGATTAATTCTTTGCCACATATTTTTTAATTCACTATCTCTCAAATATAGAACAGATCTTTCATCATAATATAAATTTGAATTCCCTGCCTGATTACCAGTAATCAATGAATCATATGTATACATTTTTTGTTTTTTTTGATAATCTGTTCCATTTGATGAAGTAGAATCAATATAAACTTTTAAATTATTGCCTCCGCCTAATCTATACTTTACGACAGAATCATTACTATCTATTGTATTGATATTCCAAAAATCCTGATAATCTCCTAATTCTGGAGACCAAGTTGTTGTTTTTTTTTTAGTACTATCAATTGGAGTAAATGATAAATCATAATCTCCATCATTATAAGCTACAGTAAATCCGGGTAAGTCATTCCAAGGTTCTGTTGAAGTTTGAATATACATACCAGAATTGTCATATTGTCCTGTTGAAAATTTAATATTTTTATCTACATAACTACCCATTGTTCCTCTGGGATAACCCGGAATCATTGGATATCTATCTATTCCTAATCTTTTATCCCAATTCAAACCTCCATCCTTCGTTTGATAAATATAAGAATCTGTAGTTACTATTCCATAATTAAGTCCTTCTGTATTGTTATTACCATTATTTTGATATTCTCCACCAAAACTAAAAGTATTAAATGCTTCATTAAAAGTTTTTGTTGGATTATTAGAGCTATCTAAAATAGCATTTGTAACAATATTATATGAATAATCAAGTTGGTTATTAGAATAATCTTGATAATTACCTCTTATTAACATATCTTTATAACCGGGGAATCCTAATGGATAAGAAGGTAATGTCAATGGGTCAGTTGATATACTAAAAGTTAAATCTACCGGACCACTGCCAGAACTTATAGTTCCACTAGTTAATGTATTTCCATCTAAATCATAAACAATTGCATTAGCTCCGTGCCATCCATCGCCATATGTATCATATAATCTAAGTATATAGTCTCCTGCTACAATTGAGTGATAATCATCATATGGGGCTGCAAGACCAACATCCGTTCCGCCGTACTCTGTTGCATTTTGCGCAGTACTGCCATCATCTCTCGCTGAAAGAACAGTAGTAGTATTACCAGAGGCATCAATTACACGCAATAAGAACCAGTATTTTTCGTAATTAAAACTTCCACCTTCGACGACAATTCGTATATTATTAACACTAATTGGTTGAGAAGGAAGACCAAAATTCATATTATAACTATCTGTGCCTAGCCAAACGTGAAAATCATCTGTATGTGCCGGAGCTGAATTAAAAATAGCGGTAGACTGTGCATTATTAATTTCTGTAATTTTAATACAATTAAAATGCAAACTGACTTGGTTGAGCACGCCGAGCTGCTCACTTAAAAGTGTATAATAATTTCCTGAAGGGTCTCCGTTTCCTAAACTTGGTGCATCTCCAATTGTTTGCCAGACAGTTCCTAACTGTATTCCACCAGGTTGATTACCAAGATAATCATTAGTTACACGAATAAGATAATTATCTCCACAAACAAATACCCATTTCCCCCCATTTTTATCAATGTAAGTCTTTAAATCTAATATTTGTTCTCCACTAACTCCTGTAGGGTAATTTTCTATGTCAGTCCAATTTTGTCCGCCATCCACACTTCTCCATAATTTTGGATAATTTTCACTTGAACTTGTAAATCCAAATGCATAATATCCTGCTGCCCATATTTCATAATAACCATTTACTAAAGTAGTAAATTTATCAAAAACATTTACAAAGTTTTGAGATACGTTTTGTTGATTTTGGTCATTTTGTGTATTAATTCTTTCATAATAATAAATATCGTGCAAAACAGTTTCTTTTATTTTTGATTCACCTCCTGTTGATCCCAATAAGTTTAAACTGTTTTTCGCATTAACTACTTGATATTTCATAACTGTTGGTTCTAATTCAACACCACTAAAATCAGAGTAACTTGAAAAAGGTGTTCCTGTTACTTCTGTCAAAGTTCCTCCATTTCTAGATAAATCAAATGTGGGCACATTAGCTTTATCAGTGGCATAAATACTAACTGCACTTAAATATAAAGGATTTGATGTCGGAGTGATTGAAGAATTATGATTTGAAGCTAGTAACGACAAATACCCATCACCTATAAAAAATCCTCCATCTATAATATCATAGAATTCATAAAGACCTTCTGAAAAATCGGTTGGCGATGACCCATTTAACCTTTTAACCTGAATGGACCCATAATAATTTGACCTGTTAAAGTAATATTTTAATCTATAAGCTGTTCCATTTTGAAGGGCAAATTGTGTATTAGGTAGGCCACTTGCTAACACCCCATCTTTATATAATATAGCTTTTGTTTCACTTGGCTTTGCAGTTAAAAGGAAAGATTGTCCGTTGTCTGCTACCATATAAACAAAGTTCACTCCTGCAACAATATCATAACTTATTCCAAACTTAATACTTCCTTGATTTGCGGTTCCCCCTAAACAAATCAAATCGTTGGAAAACTGTGAAGTGGGGGTTACAATATCTACAACTGCATAAATTTTATCTAAAGCTGCGTGATTGTAATATAATCCGTCTTTCCAGCTCTCCTGAGTGGAGAGAACAAGTGGAGACCAAGCAGCACCATTTCCGGGTCTTGCTCCAAGTGGATAATAAAATTCTTTAACTTTTTTTTTAGAAGTGATAATTCCACTTATATCTTTACGATTATAATCTCTACTAAAAATACAATTACAGGCTGATATATCCCAATAAACTTCAATATTACCACTTATATCATCAATGTTTGCACCTTCGGTACGAAACCCAACATAATTTAGGCTTGAGTCAATTTCACTTATATCACTTAACTTTGTGCTATTTGTCCAATATCTTATATCAAAATCCCCGGACGAGTTTTGTGCTTGATATACTATATGAGCCTTATCATCTTTATCTAACTTTATACTTATTGGATGATTATTTGATAAATCTGTATATCCCGGTTCATTGATTGCCATAGTGTCATCTACGAATGAAGCCTCCCAATCATTAGTTGATGTAGGAGGATTATTAATTGCTTTTAAGTATGTTATACCACTTGAAAATTGCGGGCCTGGCTGCCGCTGTCTGGAATAAAATACCACATGTGGCAGACCTAAACTATCTATAGCCATATCTAAAAATAATCCACACGGGAAAGATGGGAGAGGGTTATCGGACATCCAATTTAAGTCCTGTAAATAATAATGATGGTTACTCGTATCAATAAATGTATTATTTTCTCCTCTAGCATACACCGGTTTATTTGCATCAATATCGTAATAAACAAGATGCCATTTTGTAGTGTCCCAATCATTGCTAGTATGGTCTACTTTAATTTTACAATATTTTGCTCCTACTGAATTATTTAACACAGGTATTTGAATGTAATTTATATCATTCACATTGGCGCCGGTAACATCATATGGCGCATTTCCTACAACTATATTATTAGATAAATCAGATGAAGCAACAAAGAATGGTTTTGCATAAATATTATTAAAATTACCACTATTTATAGTTGAATTTTTTGAAATATCAACATCAATATCAACATGAATACTAGAAATATCTACATTACTAGGTGTAGATGAATCATTGAAATTATCAATGATATTATAAAAAAATGGAAACGTGTATGAATTATTAGTTCTAGCAATATATATATCTCCTGAAGTTGATGAAGAACCACTAATATCAACCCATATAAGCCATCTTCCTTTATAATAATTATCTGTATTACCTATATCGCCATTTGTATTACTTGTTGCATTATTGCCAGCATCTAACCAAACAAATTTAGATGATGCATATGCAGCATAATAATTATTTTCTCCTAGTTTGTTTGTTGCAGTGTTTCCTGGTAAAGACATATAATTAGTATCAATACTCGTATTTCTCCAAGTTGGTTCAAATAATTGTAATCCATTAAATAAATCATCATTTAATTGTCTATTATTTGTAATAACATCTGTAACAGTTTGTCCGTATAAATTTAAAGTATCAGGAATTGGAGTACCTATATTAATTAAAGCTGCATCTATTCCAGGTGTAGCAGTGACTCCCCAACCTTGAGCAACTTGATTATAAAAATGAGGAGTGCGGCCCGTATCGAATGCTTGATTTTGCCCATTAGCTAAAATAGATGAATAACCATTTTTATCATAAATGCTTGGATTATTTGCTGTTGAACCTTGTGAAATAAAATTTTCAAACTTTAATTCTGTAAAATATCTCCACGGACCTCTATCTGTGGAGGTGGAAAAAGAGGAGGGAGAATTGACAGAATATTGAAATACATAAAATGGTCCTGTAACATTTATAGGTGGAGAGATTGAGCTATTTGATATTTCATTCATATTATATGTTCCTCCATAAATAGCATCATTAAAACCATTTAATTCTATATTACTGACATCAATAGTTGTTCTATTTTGAGCAGATTTAAAAATAACTTGTTTATAATTTGATTCTCGACTTAATGCACAATACATATTTCCAGCAGTATCATTATAAAATACACGAAATATGCCATCATCTGTAATATTTATTCTAATAACTTTTCCTAATTCAGTAGAACTTGTATCTATAATTCTTGGTGTAAAGGACATATTATAATAAAAAAATATATTATAATATGAAATTTTCGTTAAATAATTAATTTTTCCATCTATTACCGCAATTTAAACAAGTTATAAATGTTGTCATTGGTTCATCCGCACTCCTGGTCTGTAACTGATAATATGTACATTGCCTTTTTCCACACTTAAAACATTTAAATTCATCTGTAGCAGCAGACATATCTACTTGTGTAAGATTTTTATCTCGTTTAATCTTAGCAGCTACTAACTCTTTCCATATTTTGGGATTCATTTCTTGATGTTTCATAAAAGCTAACTCTTTTGGAGTTATTTTTTTCTTTTTTAAGTCATTGAGTAATTTTTTATTACAAGTTGAAAGTTTTGGATTAATATTACTATAAATACTTCTAAATCTATCTAAATAAATTTGTGTAAAATGCTTGTTATCCCATTTTCTTACTATTTTTTTTTTCTTTGCCACCTTTATTGCAAAATTAAATATCGCTTTTTCTAGATTTATAGCGCGTTTTTTATTTTTTATAAAAGTATTTAATTGTTCCCTTAGGTTTTGACGAAATGTGTTTGGATTTTCAATTACTACTGTCATTATTTATTTAAAAATGAAAAGTTTTATATCATTTTCAATTTTAAATTAATCATCATCACTATCAATGTAACTTTCCTCGCTAAGCTCAGAGCCAATGTCACTATCATATTCTTCATCTTCATAATCATCTTCTTCATCATCTTCCTCCTCCTCTTCTTCTTCAATATCACTTTCTTGTCCCATTCCATCTTCTTCTGCATCGTCAGTTGTTTCAATATCATCTTCTTCCTCTTCTTCATCAGGTATGTATTCTTCGTCTTCTTCATCGCCATCTGACACAACAAATCCGTCCTCCTTAGAATATCCCTGTTTAGTTTGAAGATGACTAGGTATATCCTCTTCCTCACTATAACTATCATCATCTCCTAGTTCTTCAAATCCACCAAATAGTTTTTCATATAACTTATTCCATTCTTCTAAATCAAAATCTTCTGCTGTTTCATTTGTTAAATCATTATAACAATGTTTAACCAATAGCATAGACCCAAAATATAATTCTTTATCTACTGGAGGAGGTAAATCATATTTATTTTCACTTGTTGCTCTACCTTTATCTTTTGCAAAAAGCGAAACAAAATAATTATTATCCATCTTCCAAGTTGTTTTTTTATTAAAATTATCCTTTTTCCTCAAGTTACATTTTTTGTATAATGTTTCAATATTAAAATTCTTAACTTCACTACATTTTAAATTTCCTCCCTTATCTACAATGATTAATTTTACCATTTTATATGTATTGATTTTATCAAATCGGTTTAAATAGTTTAACAAATATATTAATAAATGCAGAAGTACTACATTCCTGAAATTAATTTAAGAGATTTAAGAAACAACAGTAACTTACTAGAAAAAATGAAAGATAAATTTAATACATCTTTAAATAAAAATAGTATTATAATATCAACCGATGGATATTATAAATATGAAAAGGACAAGCTTTTTAAATATAAAATAATTGAAAAAGAAACAATAATCAAAAAATTCTTAGATAAATATACACTAATTGGTATTAATACTTTTCATAAAAAAATAGGAGAAGTTTATAACATTCCTTATGAAAATTCACATATAATTGTTGAAAAAATAACATTCAATATAGGAACTAGTAGTAATTATTTAGTATTTGAGTTAATAAATAGTAAAATTAGAGATATGTATTTTTTATCTAGAAAAAAAATTGATGAAGATGACAAGTTTTTTACAAATGATGTAAGTTCATTTGTTGAAATGTTAATATAGAAATAATATATATGTTATTTTGGATTATTCAACAAACTATTATTTCAATAGTATTAATTATAAGTGTTCATTATATTTACATTTTTTTTAAGAATAATTTAACCATTCCAAAGACAAAAGATTTAGTAAATAAACCAGCTGAACAATATAAAAAAATATATAGTTCATTAAATGCAAATAAACCGGATACAAAGGAAATGAAAAATGAATTAAAGAATTACTTGAAAAATTTATCTTCTACTAAAAACACAGTTGTAAAACAATCTAAACCTAGTATCGAAACAGGAGAAAATATTTTTTCTACTAACAATTTTACTAATTTTTAAATGAATATAGAGAATATATAATAATAGATATTAGATGAAATTATCGACCAAAGAACAAAGAGATATCTTAAAAAGATTTCCAAAACTAGAACTTTCTTATGAAAAAAAAATACATAAAAAAGTTCATTCTGATATATGTTTAACTATTCCAAAAGGAAAAAAATTTTTTGCCTGGTTTAGAACTTACAAAAGACATAATATTTGTTTATTAATGGAAATCGATAGAAGACATAATAGTATTGAAAGTATGAAAATTAATACTTGTTGTTTTGATAAAATTTTATGCAGTGGTAAAGGAACAATATTATATGGAACAATATTCAATATAGGTAAAAAACTGTTTTTTAATATTGAAAATATTTATTATTTGAAAGGTAATTCTTTAGTATATGCTAACCAATATAAAAAATTAAAGGAAATGTATAATGTTATGGATAATTATATCAAACAAGTTACATATTTAAAAAATACAATTAATTTTGGATTGCCTATTATTCATAAAAATCCATATGATTTAAAAAAATCATTAGACACCCTTCCATATGAATTATATTGTATTCAATATAGATTATTGTACAAGTCTAAACCATTTTTAAATGAGTTTATTAGGATAGAACAAAGAATATATAAAACATTTTTAGTTAAGGCAACAATTGTCAATGATATTTATGATTTGTATTTTGAAAATGGAGAGAAAATAGAAAAATATAATATTGCTTGTATTCCTGATTATAAAACTAGTGTTATGATGAATTCTTTATTTAGAAAAATCAAGGAAAATGACAACCTAGATTTACTAGAAGAAAGTGATGACGAGGACGAATTTGAAAATGTAAATTTAGATAAATTTGTTAATTTAGAAAAAGAATTAAAAATGAAGTGCGTTTTTATTAAAAAATTTGATTCATGGAAACCTATTGAAATTTCAAACAATAAAATATCTCCAAGAAGAGAAATTATTTGTTATAAAAAAAAATAATACAAGAATATATATATAATGAGTTTAGTAAATAAAACAAATAACCAATTTATTCAACCAAGAGTTAATAGCAACAAGGGAGTGACTTGCAGTAATAGTTCGTTTCTTCCTGGTCGCAAACACCGCGGAGGAGGTTATGGTGCAACATCAGAATCTTTAGCCCATTCTGCAACTAATAGTATGGGAAAGGGATATGTAGCTCCTACTGTTTATTACAATAGTTGTGATAAACAATCAGGTGGTGGTCACAACTATGATGCTGATGTAGAAGGATTTAGTTATGGATATACTAAGGAAGGAGCTGGTGTAGCAAGTGAATTAAAAGGAAGTTATGCTCCAATCAGCGTAAATAAAAAAACAAATATGTGTGGTGGTAAAAAAAAGAGAAAGTCTAAAAAGAAAAGGCGAAGAAGAAGAAAAAATAAGACTAGAAAATCTCGCAGAAAGAGACGCACAAAGAGAAGAAGAAAAAGAAGAAGAAAATCTCGCGGAGGCAAACGCAGAACAAAAAGGGGCGGAGCTTGCAGTAAATTTAAAAAATTAAGTAGAAGACAGAGAGGTGGTATGTATAAGCAATTTGGAAGTAATGTAGCAGTTACACCTAGTTATACTGCACCATTCCCTTCTGCTTTACCCTGGGCAACAGGTCCATCAAGTCACGCTCGTCAAATTAATTGCCAAGACAACTATAATCATTTCAAAAAATAAGTTATTTAAAAAAATATTTAGAGTTATAAATAAAATATGCCATATTATAGGAACAAACATATTTTATTTATTCATATACCAAAAACCGGAGGAACAATGTTTGAAAAATTATTAAGTAAAAATGATAAACAAGAATTATTCTCTGAGCGGGGAAACAGAATTTTATCATCTCCTTTTGATAAAATTACATTACAGCATCAATTTTATTCTACTCTTTTAAAATGTAAAGACCAGTTATATCGTTATATTTTATTTGATGATAAAATAAAGGTTATATCTATTGTTAGAAATCCATATGACAGAATAATTAGTGATTTATTTTGGGTTTCTCTTATACATAAAGAATCTACACCTATAGAAGTATATAACGCTATAAAACATTTTATTAATTTACACCCAGATAAAGTTGATAATCATAATAGCCCTCAATATAAATATTTGGTTGATGAAAATAATAAATTATACAAAAATATAAAAATATTCAAACTAGAAAAGCTATATGCATCTAATAATAAAATTAATGAATTTTTAAATACTAAATTAGTAATAGAATATAAAAAATTAAAAAATTATAATAAATATTTAAATTTAGATAGTATTTTGCTAATTAATAAACATTATAAAATAGATTTTGAAATGTTTGATTATGATATGATTTATAACATCTAATCATTAATTAAACATACTCCTTGAAGTAACTTATCTTCTTTTTTTGTAGATTTACTAAATGATTTTTTAATATTATTTATAGGGTCATATATTGTTTCCCAGTTACCATTTTGATAACCGGTCATATTTGTTTGCATCACTTTAAATTTTGATTTTTTATAAAATGTTCTTCGTTTTCCAAAATGTCGTTGAAATAACATATGGGGGTCAACTATATCAACAACTATTGCTTGCTTATGTTTTTGTCTTAATATTCTACCAACAGATTGTCTTACATCCACCTTTGGTGTCGCCATTATAAGAGTTGTCAATGTTTTAATATCTAGACCCTCTTCTGCCATTGCATATGTTGCAATAATAACCTTTTTACCTTCACTTATTTTCAAATCTTTCTCTTTCATTCCTCCAACATAATATCCTACTGTTGCTATTGTTCTATGTCTAATAGCATCATGCAAATATTGCAATAATTTTTTTTGATGTCCTAATATCATAATTTGTTGATTTGGATTTTCCTTTAATAAATCACTTAATATTTTTAGAATAAATTCACTTCTCCTATTAAATTCACATATCTTTTTTATCATACCTGTATAATTTACTTGTCCTCTAAAATTAAGTAAAACATTATTAAATTCTTCATCTGTTGTTTCATAATTTATTACTTTTACTAATACATTATCCTCTCCTTTTCTCTCTATTTTACAGACAACATCCCCCAGAAACCATTTAATAACCTTTGTTAAACCATCCTTTCTCTTAATCGTAGCAGATAATCCTAATGCATATTTTGTTACTACTTTATAAAACGCTCTGCTAAATACTTCTGCACCTAAATGATGCACTTCATCAACAATCATAAATCCATATTCTTTAAACATATCTTTTGGATAATCTTTCATACTTAAACTTTGCAGCATACAAATTACTATATCCTTACCCTCAGTATCTACTGTTTTGGCCTGTATTTTTCCTACCTTAGCATCAGGTAAGAATTGCTCTATCCTTTCAATCCATTGTCTTAATAAGAACTCTTTATGAACGATTATTATTGTTTTAAGATTTAGTCTTGAAATTATGTTTAGTGCTAGACAAGTTTTACCAAATCCTGTATGTAGTGCCAGTAATCCACTACTTTTTGTTTTTATATGTTTCATATATTTATCTACTACAGGTTTTTGTTTCTTTCGCAATTCTCCTTTGAATTTTAAATTTATTTTTACACCTTCACTTATAAGCGAATCATCTGGTTCTCCATAAATTTCCAAACCATAAAATCTAGGAATATATAATTTTTTTTTAGATTCTCTATAAACAGGGAACGGTTGCGGTTTAATTAATGAACTTTTAGGAACAAAAGGCTTAACATTTAGTTCTTTTCTTAATGCTTGTTGTTCTTCAACACTTATGTTTTCCTTGTAAATAGTATATCCTTTATTTCCAATGTAAGTTGCGATGTCATCTTCTGCCATATATAATAATAAATATCTACTTATTTAGATAGTTTTTTTTCAATTTTACGCACAATAAAAAATATATTATTATGATATATGGAAAAGTTTTTAAAATCACTAATGAAAGACAAACATCATCTCGTTTTAACATTGTTATTAAGTGTTTTTGTTTTATTTGATGTTAAAGTTCCTCTTGTTCTTGCAGAGTTAGTTGATAACCCTATTGGCAAGATTGTTGTCGCTGCCTTATCTCTTTGCTTACTTTCAGTTAATGCATTAGCAGGAGTTGTTGGGTTAATTGCCGCGTATGTTCTTATTCAAAGGTCAGGCGATGCCACTGGCACCGTTGCAGAAAAACATTACTTACCCACAGAAGCAAAAAAATCCGCTCAGCTTTCCGCTATGAATCAGTTTCCCGTAACCGTCGAAGAGGAAGTTATTAGTAAAATGCTTCCATCAACTAACCAGAGAGTTTTATCTACTCCCGAATTTAAACCAGTTTTATGTGATAATCACGATGCTGCTCAATCAAATTAAATATAATTAGTTATTTAAAATTATATTTAACCACCTCCTGTAGCGTCCGCTCTTCTAAGCCACCCGTTTCTACTAAATAATTTATGCAACAACATCCCTAATCCTGCAACTACAATTATTGCTGCAAAAACTATTAAAATTATAATTAAATTCTTCCAAAAATAATCTTTAGCCTTACCATCGTCTTCTATACCACCATCACTTATCCATTTTAATCTACCTTGAGAATCATCTGTTATTGGACTTCCATCTGGATATGTAATTGGTTTACACGTCATTGTTTTTCCTTTTCCACTGTTCTTTCCTGGTCCTCTAGTCGTCCCTGTAGCATTAAATTGTAAAGGGTTTTCTATAGTTGAAGGCACTACTGTTATTGGTCTAATTTTTTTTCTTAAATCACTATATTCTCTTGAACTCATATTAATAGCTGAATCTTTGTTAAAAATTATCATAACATTATCTTTTGCACAAGGTAATTCGACTGGTTTATCACTTGAAAATGTTCCTCCCTCATAAATAATATATGGTGCTTCAGGTATTACATCGTTTAATGTAAAATTATTTACACGAACACCTACCTTTTTTCCAGCATTTTTTCGAGTAGGCGCAAATGCTATTATTTTACTAAACCATTTAGCAGAAGCACTTGCTTTTTCACTAGATTTAACAGGAATACATAAAAGTAATGTTTTTCCACCTCCATTAAGACATATAATTAATTCTGCATCTGCTTTTGAACCATCAAAATAATTTAACGAAGGAGCATATAAATGAGTTTTAGTTACAATTAAGGAACCTGACGCCATATCACTTTTAATAGTATTATTCCCATCAAAACACATTATATCTAAATAATGTTCTTTTGTAATTATTGAACAACTAGATAAACCAAAGTTATATTCTAGGTTACATTTTGCGGTACATTCTTGATTTACTGCTGTTGGCACATTTATAGGAGCTGTTGCTTTACACGGCATTATTATATTATATTCATAATAAAAAAATCTACTTTTATTTATATAAATGTTATTAAGTAGAAAGAAATTACAGAAAATTAGATACTCGAAACGACAGAGTAGAAAAAGATATAAAAAAAAGAAAGGTGGAAAAAGAAAGAAAAGAAGAAATAAGAGTTTTAGAAAAAGAAGGAAAGCCTTAAACTTAAGGAGAAAAACTTTAAAATATAAACATAAAGGTGGAGCAAACGAAAAAATAGTTACTGTTTTTCCTTCATCATTTGTAGGAGGTAGTATAACCGGTATTCGATTAGCTATTGTTACAAATCCCTTTGAAACTACAACTGAATTTATTAATGGTATTTTATACAACGGTCAGGCTACCGATGCCGCTAAACAAATGTATAAGGAATTTCAAGATATAATATTAGGTACAAGAGAACCAGACCTAAAAAGGATAAACCCAACGGGTGAATTTAAATTGTCTACAGCACTAACTATGGCTGAATTCTGTCAGCTTAGACGTGATGTTTTAAGAGTTCAAATAGCAAACCCACGAGAATTCGAAACTGTTATGGGTGTAATTAGACCTTATATTGATGTTGATGACACTGTAAGCCCAACGGATGTTAATGTTGATATTGTCCAGGGCGAGAGCAAGGGAGAACAACCAGCAGCAGAAAGCAAAGAAGAATTGTCTCAACTAAGAGAAACAAAACAACACCAAGATGATGAGGAAGTAAATTGTGATAAATTTAATAAAGCAGAAGGAAAGTATATTCCAATTGGCAAAAGAGGAAGTAAGAAGAAAAAACTCAAACAAGTTAAGGCTTGCAATAAAGCACCTAATTGTATGGCTGTAAGGGGAAAAACAGCTAAAAGACCGCACGGTCATGAACACTCAAATAAAGGGAGATTTAGTTGTAAAAGATATACAGAGCCTCCAACACAGGAAACTAGACCTGTTGAACCAACTAGCGCACTAGATATTGAAAATCAAACAGACAGCGACCCATTAGTAGAACCGGCGATAACACCTCAACCTGGACCACCTACTGAAGCGGAGAAAGAAATGGATGCATTAGTGGGATTGTCATCAGGCAATCCCGATGCGGCCGCAGAGGGGGGAAATGAAAGTGAGGCGGACGACACAAGTGACGAGGATGATGGACAGCCTATATCTAGACCCGATGGTGAAATAGAAATGGTAAATAATCCTGGTTGCGCAATAGCAAATGAATTCAAAACGGATTCAGGAGAATGGAGAGAAGGTTTCCCAGGTTCTGTTCCTTGTCCTGCTAATAGAGATAGTTTAGATGCAAATCTTAGAGAAAATTACGGTACCTTAAGAAATCGAAGATGTGAGAGTAAAGCAATTGATTTAAGACAAAGCTTACAAGATAGGTGCTCTAGTAAGTATGGTGATGATGGAAATCTCATTCAAGAAGAAACACCTGTTCAAGAATCGTCGGGGGCTAGTATATCGCTTGAAGGCAAAGAAGAGGGAGAACAAGAAGTCGCAACTACTAGTGATGTTGGAGGTGAAGAGGAAGAGGAGGAAGAGGAAGAAGAGGACCACAGTGGGACCGAAGATAGCCACGAGGGAAAAGGGGAAGAGATGGTTATTCCAGAAGAAGAAGCTGGATATTTTGCAATATATGTAGTTAGAGATTCTCCGGGTGATAGAATTACAATAAGTGATGGAAATCCAGATGCTCCTAAATTTAAAGGCTTTGTTAGAAGACTACGAAAAAAT
>TARA_B100001093_G_scaffold79657_1_pt1 | contig 15979 bp, 14 predicted proteins | sample TARA_B100001093 | Tara Oceans TARA_B100001093 (sample SAMEA2623116) | marine metagenome | biome: marine biome (ENVO:00000447); feature: surface water layer (ENVO:00002042); material: "saline water (ENVO:00002010), including plankton (ENVO:xxxxxxxx)" | depth 5 m
AGTTCTCTAGCCTTTTTGGCTGACATCATAACCATTGCAGAAGATTGATTGACCCTCATGATTGAATTCATATATTTTGTATAAGGTAAACCAATCATTCTATTTTCAGGTTTTATTTCTGCTATTTCGGTCGCTGATCTATGGATAGGAAACCAAGCAAATTCATTTCGCGATGCAACTTCAGAAAATCTCTCAAATAGTTCAGATGTATCTTCCATATGCTCCCTGATAGTTTGATTATTTAAACTTCTTAAGGCATTTGCGAACAGAGGGTAAACCGCAGATGGATCGAATAGTCCATGCAGTTTTTCATGATCATTTGTGCCGTCATCGGATTTTCCTATTATTTCTGGCTCACCTCCTGGATTGTCTTCCCATTTAGTCTCCAAGCCTTCTTTTAATCGTCCGACGAAAGTATCTAATGCTTCTCCTCCAGCAAGTAACGCACAATCTATTTGATTATCTTTAATTCTATTTGCCAATTCATTAATAGCTAATTGAGGAGAGTTACCCCCAGTAGTGGTATAAATTTCATTTGTTGCACTTAGATTTAAAGAATTTGATAGACTCCTTGGCATGTTTGGGTATCCCCAAAGATTAGAAGTAGCTGAATCTCTATGAGGTGTGTCTGCAACAAACCTTACTACTGCAACGGTATCAATATGCTCACTTAAGTTGTTTGAGGCTTCACAATCTAAAATCGCTTTCTTAGAGACTTCTGAAAGCATTTCTAAATAGTTATAACCATTGACACCTCTTTTGTCAGTTAACTGACTATTTCCAACCAGTACCGGCGTATTATCATTTACATTTGAATAAGAAATATCAGTCATATATTAGAGTATTAGGAGGCGCAGTCTAACCATTGAATCTTGGCTGGGCAATAGTTATCAGTCATAATTTAGAGTAATATGATTTAATTAATGACATACGATTTTGATAAATTAATATCCAGAAAAGAAACACACAGCACTAAGTGGTTGAAGTTTCCAGATGAAGACATCATACCCATGTGGATAGCTGATATGGATTTTGCTTGTCCTCCAGAAATTATTCAAATAATGTCCCAAAGAATAGATGAAGGTGTATTCGGGTATACCAAAACCCCTCCAAGTCTCACTGATGTATTTGTTAAAAAAGTTCAGATGAACACCGGCTGGAAGATAGATAAAGATTGGATTGTTTGGGTACCAGGCGGAGTAGTTGCTTTAAATGTGTCATGTAAAACAGTCTTAGCCCCCGGTGAAATGACTATGGTCCCATCCCCTATTTATGCGCCGTTTACTGAAGCACCAGAAAATATGGAAAGAGGTTTCGTTAAAACTCATTTAAAAGATGAAAAAGGAAGACTTGAATTTGATATTGAAGCCATAAAAACTTTATTAACTGATGATACGAAAATGTTTTTCCTTTGTAACCCGCACAATCCCGGAGGGACAGTTTTTAATGCCGACGAAATTAAAACAATATCTCGAATATGTGAAGAGAAAAATATTATAGTCTGCAGCGATGAAATTCATTCAGAACTCATTTTAGAAGAAGGATTAGAGCACATACCTTTTGCCAGTTTCAGTAAATATAATGAAGAAAATTCAATTACAATCATGGGCCCTTGTAAGACCTATAATCTTGCTGGATTCCCAATTGCTGCTGCCATAATTCCCAATAAAGAACTGAGAGATGATTTCATGAGAAACACCAAAGGTATAGTTGCACACATAGATAGCATTGCTTTCGTGGCTGCAGAGGCAGCTTATGCTAAAACAGACAAATGGCACAAAGAACTTATTCAGTATTTAAAAGATAACAGAGAGATGCTGGTAAAAAGAATAAACAAGATTAAAGGTTTATCCTTGAGAGGACCTGAAGCAGGCTTCCTGGCTTGGATAGATTGTAGAGAAACTGGATTAGAAAACCCTTCAAATTTTTTTATTAATGAAGCAAAAGTTGGGGTTTATGACGGAGCTTGGTTTGGAAATAAGGATTATGTACGCCTAAATTTTGGGTGTCCTAGATTCTTATTAGAAGAGGCCATTAACAGAATAGAAAAAGCTTTTTCACAAAGAATCTAGGTTACGGTACTATGTGCGCCTAAATTTATAAATAGGAGAGAATATGTCTATAACTTTTAATGATCGTGTAGCAATAGTAACCGGTGCTGGCGGAGGATTGGGAAGGTGTCATGCTTTAGATTTAGCTAGCAGAGGTGCAACAGTTATAGTTAATGACCTTGGTGGAAATGTTGATGGTTCAGATGATGGATCTTCTTCAGCGGCTGAAATGGTTGTCGAGGAAATAAAAGCAGCTGGTGGAAAAGCTATGGCTAATGGAGCTAGCGTCACTGACCCTGACCAAGTAAAGGCAATGGTTGATGAGGTTATGGATACATATGGTCGTATTGATATTCTAGTTAACAACGCAGGTATTTTGAGAGACAAAAGTTTTTCAAAAGTAGAAGATCAAGATTTCAGAATGGTTCTCGAAGTTCATTTAATGGGTAGTGTGAATTGTACTAAAGCGGTTTGGGAAATAATGAAAGAGCAAAACTACGGAAGAATAATTATGACTTCTTCCTCTAGTGGTTTAGCTGGGAATTTTGGACAAACAAATTATGGATCTGCAAAAATGGGAGTAGTAGGCCTGATGAATACTCTTAAATTGGAAGGTGCCAAATACAATGTTAAGTGCAACACTCTCGCCCCTTTAGCAGGAACAAGAATGACAGAAAGTTTGATGCCAGAAGAGGTAATAGAACAGATAAAACCTGAATTCGTTACGCCTGCTGTTACTTACCTAGTTTCTGAAGATGCTCCCACTGGAGTAATCATAGCGGCTGGTGCAGGAGTCTTTACTAGAGTAATGATTCATGAAACTAGAGGAGTTTATCTAGGTACTGGAGATAAAATGAATGCAGAAGGAATTGAGGCAAATTGGGATCAAATTTCAGATATGACTAATGCGACGCTTTGGTATCAAGGTGGAGATCAGTCCATGAATGTTTTCAGTTTGATACAAGAAAGTAAGGAATAAAAAAATTTCTACATCCTTTTCAGTAGATTCTAATTGTATATGAGGTTAAAAGATTGCTATAGTTTTGGAGATTTCAGAGAACTTGCTCGAAGAAGGTTGCCAAGTCCAATTTTTAACTACATCGATGGTGCTGCAGATGATGAAAGCACTTATGAAAGAAATACTAAAAGCTTCGAAGATTGCGACCTAGTACCCAATGTTCTTCGGGGTGTTGAAGACATAGATATGTCCGTAGAAATCCTAGGTCATAAAATAGACATGCCTATTTATTGTTCTCCAACAGCCTTACAAAGAGTTTTCCATCATCAAGGCGAATATGCTGTCGCAGCTGCAGCTGATAAATATGGGACCCTATTTGGGGTCTCTTCATTAGGAACTGTTAGTCTGGCAGAGGTTAGACAAAAATATACCGGACCTCAATGTTATCAATTTTACTACCATAAGGATAAGGCCCTTAATCAGGTGATGCTTGAAAATGCTAAAAATGCCAATGTGGATGTGATGATGCTTACCGTAGATACTATCACCGGTGGTAATAGGGAAAGGGACCTTCGAACGGGATTCTCAATACCTTTTAAGCTAAGTTTAGATGGAATATTTCAATTTGCCGTAAAACCTATGTGGGCTTTAAATTATCTTACCCATGAGAAGTTCTCCTTACCTCAATTAGATGATCACGTAGATATGTCGGATGGTCCTATATCAATAGGAAGATATTTTACTGAGATGCTAGATCCATGCCTCAGTTGGAATGATGTAGCTAAAATGGTCGAATATTGGGATGGACAATTCTGTTTAAAGGGTATTATGAGTGTTGAAGACGCAAAGAAGGCTGTTGAAATAGGCTGTACTGGAATTGTGATATCAAATCATGGTGGAAGGCAGCTTGATGGTGGTCGTTCGCCATTTGATCAACTTTCTGAAATTGTGGATGCCGTGGGCGATGATATTGATGTAATCATGGACAGCGGAATTCAAAGAGGTACTCATGTTTTAAAGGCCCTTTCTTTGGGAGCTAAAGCAGTAGGCGGAGGTAGATTCTATTTATTTGCACTTGCAGCAGCTGGTCAAATGGGCGTTGAGAGAGCTCTTCAGCTTATGAAGGCTGAAATCGAGCGAGATATGAGATTAATGGGGGTGAGTTCAGTATCTGAGCTGAGCAGAAGTAACCTCAGGTTTCGCTAGAAACTATCAATAAGATTTAAAACTTTGGTTTCAATTAATAATACTACTTCTTTGAAATCTTTTCGGTTCATATTTTTTGGATCAGGAATATCCCATTCAATCTTATTATCTGCGTTTAGGTGAGGGCATTCTTCACCACAACCCATTAAAACAAGATTATCAAATTTTAGGCCACTGTAATCTTCTAAACTATTGCAAGTATGAGAACCCAAATCATATCCAATATCTGCAAGTAAACCTATTGCAGTTGAATTTATTACACCTGTAGGTTTAGAACCAGCACTGTAGACTTGATAATCTTCAGGTGAATGAATCTTGGCAAATGCTTCAGCGATTTGACTCCTGCACGAGTTTTCAACACATGCAAAAAGTATTTTCACTACTTACTGAGATAATTCAAAGAGTAAAAAAGATCGCGCATCGATATTACACCTAACAAGATATCACCTTCCATTACCGCGAGATGTCTAATCTGATTTTCGACCATAAGACTGATAGCTTCTTCTGAAGTTGCTTCAGGAGTGGTGCTTATTACAGAATGAGTCATAATCTCATCAACGGTTTTATCTTCTATCTCAGTTAGATGATGAGATATTGTTTTAACAATATCTCTCTCGGTGACAATTCCAACTACATGGCTATGTTCAGCATCAGTTTTTTTATCAACTACTATTAATGCTCCAATTCTATTCTTTTCCATTAACTCACAAGCATGACCGACTTTTTCTTCCACATCGACTACAAATACTTCCCAATACCTTTGGCCTGCTAAATAGTGCTTAACTTTTTTAGATTTACTCATTATGATTTTATGATTTATAAAAAGTGTATAATATAAGGTTCTAAAGGAGTAAACCATGATGTCTGCCAAAAAACTTTTTAAATTCTTATCCAAAGCCTTCTATTTTTCTTTGATCTCCCTGTTTGTATCAAGTGCTTACGCAATATCTGACGTAGGATATGTCGGAGAAGACGAAACTGAAATAACTGTTGAAAGAAGTTACGCAAAACTTCCTTCTTTCCCAAGAAAAGCACTTAGACTTGGAAGAGAAGGTTATGTTGTAGTTGAATTTGATATTGATACTGATGGAGCAGTTCTTGATCCTTATGTTGTTGAAGCTACACCTCAAGGTGTTTTTGAGAGATCCGCCATTAAAGCAGTAAGAAAGTGGGTTTATGAACCTCCTACTTACGAAGGACAATCAGTTAAAGCAAATAATGTTCAAGTTAGGCTGAATTTTAATTTGCAATAAAATCTAAAAATTTAATCACGCTCTAAGTTTATGTCAATAAGGCTGCAACTTTTATTATTTGTTGTGGTGGGCTATGCCTTGGTATCAGTTGTATTTATCTTTTCCACTAATACTAGAGATTCTATTCAAGAAGAAGCCGCGGGAGAATCATTAGTCGTATTATACGAGTCAGCCTGGTATCAAACTTTTAATAGCACATATGAATCTATGGCTAGTTGGCTTCCTGGCTTTGGTGAAAAAGGCGATATCTGGGACCCTGATGATGAAACATTTATAGATGAAGTTGATTCATCTGGTTCTTACCTTAATCCAATTTTAAATACTATTGAAAATCGTTCTCTTGGTGACTTGCAATACTTAATAGAATATATTTTTGAAGAAGATTTAGATGAGGGAGAACTAAGTTTTGTTATGGCTTATTTCCCAACTGGTGAAAGGTTTTATTGCGGTAGTGCTTTAGATTTACTAGGGATAGACGCATGTAGCCCGAAAGCAAGACCTGAGTTTTTTTCATATCTAGATTCACACTTAAAGGATATATCCGAAAGGTCAAGACAATCAACTTTAAAAATTCTAGATAATGAAAATAAACAAACTGCCACACTCAACCAAACTTACTCATTTCCAATAAAAATCAATCAAGACACTTTGGCTGTAATTATCCTCGGTGTTGACGTAAGAAAGGCTATAGAAATATTTGAGGATGAGTTTGAAGTAAGAACAGGTATTAAAACACCAGAAGGACTGATATCGTTGGAAGAAGATTATTCGTCAGATGATTTTAGTTCAGAATCACGTTACGGAATTGAAAATTATCAATCTGTCGTTGAAATGGCAGATATCTTAATGCTAGAAAATGGCAGCAGACATAGTTCTAAAAATGTTAATCTTGGAGCTTCGATAACTCTTATCCCTCTGAGTTCTTATCTCTCTTCTGACAAAGCTGAATTATTTATTTTTAAAGATGAAAAACTTGCCATGCAAGAATCTACAGAAGTACTTACTAGAAGCTGGATCATAGGAGCCCTAATGCTCTTATTAATTGTAGGATTGACCTCTTATGTTACTTATAGAACTTTTGGGGGTATTACAAGAGCCATAGCAGTTTTAGAAGGATTGACCGAAGGGGATCACACACAAAAAATGCCTGAAAGACATGGCATCTTTGCCTCTAAGAACGATGAAGTTGGTCACCTTTCTACAGCATTGCATAGCTATAGAGGCCATCTTCTAGAAATGGAAGATATCAGAAAAGAACAGGCAAAGAGAAGGAAGGAAAGAGATAGAGTGATTATAGAAAAAATGTCTTTTTTAGCAGACCAATTAGAAGGAGATGCCCAGAAGTTAATTCTTAATGACATTACTAAAATGACTGAATTAGCTAAAGAAGGGGATGGTACAGGTAACGAAGAGGCCTCCGTTGAACTCATGTCTTTAGCTTTCTCTAGAATGTCTGATGAAGTAAATGCTCTAATTTCAGCTAGAACAAGTGAGATGGAATCTTCTAGGGATGAAGCGAGAGATGCTAATGCAGAAAAGACTAGATTCTTCGCAAATATGAGCCATGAATTAAGAACACCTTTAAATGCAATTTTAGGCTATGGGGAGATGTTAGCAGAGGACTGTGAAGACCTTGGCTATGATGACTTACTGCCTGATTTAAAGAAAATCACTTCTGCAGGGAGTCATTTATTATCTTTAATAAATAATATTCTAGATATTTCTAAGATTGAAGCAGGAAGGATGGAGCTTTACTTAACAAGCTTTGAAATCGAAGGAATGGTAGACACAATTAAAGATGTTACAGGGCCTCTAGCTGCAGCTAATGACAATGGCTTCAAGCTGAATATTCAAGATGCCATAGGATCCATGACCCAGGATGAGACAAAAATAAGACAATGCTTAACAAATTTTCTCAGCAATGGTTTTAAATTTACATCAAATGGCACCGTAACTCTCGATGTAGATACTTTCATTGAAGAAGAAATAGAAATGATTAGATTTGCTGTGACTGACACAGGTGAAGGCATGTCGGAGGAGGGATTAAGTAAAGTCTTTAGAGAATATGAGCAAGCCGAAAGATCAACTTCAGCAAAACACGGAGGAACAGGACTGGGCCTTCCGATTACTAAGAAATTAGCTGAAATGATGGGAGGTGATGTAATTGTTACAAGTGAAATGGGCGTGGGATCCGTGTTCACTTTATACGTTCCGAGGGAATGTCCACAAGATTATGATGAAGTGGAAGGCGGTAATTCAATTGACCAGCTTACAGAAGAAGAAAAGGTTGTTGTTCTAATAGATGATGACGTGGCAATGCATGATCTTATTAGAAGAACGCTTTCTAAAATAGGATTAAAGCTTGTTGGTGCTGTTGACAGTGAAAAGGGTATGCAAATTGTAAGAGAAATGAAACCTAAGTTACTTCTTCTTGATGTCTTGATGCCTGGAAGAGACGGATGGTCTATTTTAAAAGAGTGCAAAAGTGATCCAGAGTTAAAAGATATGCCTGTTGTAATGGTCAGCCAATTATCTCAAGATGTTTTGTCACAATCTCTGGGTGCTGATGACTATTTGACTAAACCGATTAATAGAGAGCTTTTCCTGGAAACAGTCTCTCGTCTAATTCTTTCTAGCGATCCTGAGGGAACCGTTCTCATCATTGATGATGATGCTGATGTAAGGGATTTATTATCTAGAATGCTTAGCGATGCAGGTTTTAAATATGCCACTGCCAAGGACGGTAAAGAAGGTTTAGAAAAAGTAGTCGATAAACCTACCTTGATTGTACTGGATCTTGAAATGCCAAGAATGGATGGATTTGAATTCTTAGAAAATTATATGAAAGACACAGAGACCATGGATAGAGCACCAGTGCTTGTTTACTCGGGTAAAGACTTGTCCGAGGTACAAAAAGAAATTTTGGATAAAAACGTTGCAGGGATGGTTAAAAAAGATGAAGTATCAATGGATGAGTTATCAGCGATTGTTTCTAATATATACAATAAGGCAAACTAACTGAGAAGCCCTTCAATTTTTTCAAGAAGTCTCTTAAAGTCTACTGGCTTTGTATCGAAGTCATCAGCACCGCACTCAAGAGCCTTAACTCTGTCTGACTCTAATGCATGAGCAGTTAGAGCTATAATTGGTATATCTTGAATCTCTGGATCGGCTTTAGCAGTTGTCGTTGCTTCCCACCCGTCCATCACAGGTAAACCCATATCCATAAGAACTAAATCAGGCTTTTCAGATTTCATCATTTCCAATCCTTCTTTGCCATCAAATGCCAGGAGGATTTCATGTTCCCTTCTCTGAAGTCTTCGAGAGAGCATGTCTCTATTCATCTCATTGTCTTCAACATATAGTATTTTTGCCATGTATTTCTCCTTAATTACTGAATAACAAATCTATCCCTACCTGATTTTTTTGCATCATATAGTCTTTCATCTGCCTTATTTATGGCATCAGAAGAATTTCCTGATTCTGATGTGATTACAACTCCTCCGCTAGCGGTAATGTTTATAGTTTTGTCTTCATAAACAACTTCAATACCATGAATAGTATCTCGTAATTTGTCACAATACAAAGAAATATCTCCCTCATCAAAAATAACTGCAAGAAATTCTTCTCCACCTATTCTGCCAAAAATATTCGGTTCAACTATAGTATTTTTTAAAGCATTTGCCATAGCTTTCAGTACCTCATCTCCTCCAGAGTGACCGTAAGTATCATTAACATTTTTGAAGAAATCTATGTCAATCATGATTACAGCAAAATCCTTTCTTCCCCCATTCTGAAGTTCTGAATATGCGTCTTCAAGAGCTTCAAATACAACTCTTCTATTTGATATTCCTGTAAGTTGATCTGTCGTAGCTTGTACGTGTAATTTATTTACTAGTTCTTTTTCTCTTTCTCTGAAGAATTTTCTTTCTAGAGAAGAAATTACTTTGGCCAACAAGATAGTTCCATTAAGTGGTTTGGGGAGATAATCTTGGGCTCCCAATTGAATACATTTAGCTATACCATCAACATCATTAAAGGCAGAAACCATAATTATGGGAAGATTTTCACTTGTGTTTTCGCCTCTAAATTTTTTAAGCAACTCAAGTCCGTTTATATCAGGCAGTATCACATCTAGTAAAATTAGATCAGGTAACTTCTCATCAACTTCCTTTATAGCTGTCTTTCCGTCATAAGCAGTTCTGCATTTCAATCCCTGCATGGTGAGACGCCTCTCAAGAACTTCACAATTGGTTTTATTATCATCGACAATTAAAATATCAGCTCCTTCAAGGCTCTCATCTAAATCTAATGAATAATTTATATCCCCTAAAGATTTGAATAATGCTTCTGCTGACTCTAGTTGAGAATCTCCTGCTTTTGTTTTGGAAGCTTCACCACGAATATAGTCAACGAAGTTCTCTATTGCTGTTTCCGTTTCCCTAGATAAATCAATAATACTTTGGAGATCTTTTAAAGATTCTTCGCCCATGTCATCTTCCAAATCCTCAATAAGAATTTCGCTGTAACCTATGATTGCATTTAGAGGAGTTCTTAAGTTGTGTCTTAATTCTGAATACTCTTCAGGTGTTTTCTTAACATTTGTAGCATTGGGTCCAGTATTAGCCACGAAGGCTTCCTCATATTGATCTATTAGTCTTCTGCAGCCAGATTTTATTTGCTCAATTTCATCATCCATTGATATCTCGACCTCAGATAAACTTTTTTCTACTAATTCAAGATAATCTGAAATAGCATCAGCAGGAGTCATGAATTCTTGTTTTATTTGCGCAAGTAATATTTCTTCTGCACCTTTTGAGGTTTTGTTTTTTATTATTTTATCCATTTTCTTTTTTTAGAGATTCTATGAACTCCGGTCTGTGCATTAAATAACCTTGACCAATTTCGCATCCAATTTCTATCATTGCTGATTTCTGTTCCTCTGTTTCTATGCCTTCTCCTATCATTTCTAAAGATAGGGAGTTGCAAACTTCAACAACAAAACCAATTAATTTGGCAGTGGCCTTATCATCCAGACCATTTGTAAAATGTTTATCTAATTTGATCACATCAAGCGGTAGGTCTTTTACATATCTTAAGGAGGCATAACCGGCTCCAAAATCATCCAAAGCTATTTTGATTCCGCTATCTTTTAACTTTTGAAGATGTACTCCAGCATCTTTAGTGCTGCTCAACTCAGCAGTTTCTGTTACTTCAAGTCCAAATTCATTTTTCTTGAATTTCATTTCCTCTACAAAATTAGAAAAAATAGCACTGAACTCAGGATGCATTATTGTGTGTGCAGAAACATTTAGGTAAATGGTTGCATCTTCAAGTCCTATCTCTGATCTGATTGCAAAAATTTCTTTGAGTTTTTCTAGGGAAGATTTAACCACCAAAGAAAATAGGTTTTCTCCCTCAATTTCAGGAATAATTACATCATTTGGTATTATCTTTCCTTCATCATCTCTGAGTCTTAATAAAGCCTCCACACCTGTAACTTTACCAGTCTTTAGGTTGTATTGCTTTTGATAGGCGAGATCAATTCTGTCGTATTCTATGCATGAAATAGTTTGTCTCAGCGCCTCAAGACCTAATCTTGAATCACACAAGACCTCAATTAACATAAACTCTTTGGAGGCATCTGATGGTATTAAATGGACTCGAGTTTTCATAAAGAAAGCAATATCTCTTAGCTTTACCTCAATAGGAGTAGAGTAAGATTGAGCAATAAGATCTATACTTATATCCTTTTCATTTAGATTAATCTTACTAATCTCTATTTCCGATATATCTCGCGTTCTGAAAATGTGCTCAGATGCTAAGTTTAACCATCTAATAGATCCATCTAAATCATAGATAATATAAGGACTGGGGTGGTGTTGTAAGGATTTAAAAAGATAATCCAAATGTTCATTTTTTGCTTTCACAGTAATCTATATTTTCTTTCTTTCTTTTTCAACCAGCTCCACAAAATCCTCAGGAAAGGTTGGAGATATCCAGGTCCAAATTTCTAAATTCTTATTATCTCGAAGTAAGGTTCTAAAAGATGAAAGCATAGCCGACCATTCAGATTCATCAAGCATGCCTATTGTGTACTGATAGTGTTGACTCTGTCTAGCTCTCAAAATTGCTGTAAAGTGCGTTAAGTAAGCTGCATTTTCCTCTTCAGTTAGCTCTTCTCCTCTTTTAAGCTTTACCTTAATTTCAATAAGCCTTTGATCCAATCCAGCTAAAGTAAGTTTTTGATGACTATCTGCAATATTTTGTCTTGCATTGGCTCTTGCTACTCTATTTTGTTCTTTTAATTCCGTTACCAAGAAATAAACAGTTACAAGGACCGTAAACGGACCTATGGTCTGAAGAATGATTATTATTGTTTCAAAGCTCATAATTGTTAATCATTGTAGAGGAACTTTATCAGGAAAACAGAAATAGAAAAGTTCTAAGAATTAATTTAGAAAATAAGATTTTTTAAATTCATATCCATTATATAAATCCACTATACTAGACATCTAAATAATGTAAAAAATGGGGAAAATGCATAATTTATTAATAATTCTTTTATTGGCTTTTTTCAGTTACAACTTAACAGCTAAGCAAATACTTTTAGGACCTAATTTTAATTCTCAAGAAGAAATTCAGGAAGCACTCATAGATTTGGAGCCAGGTGATGTTCTCACCTTAGAAGCCGGAGAGTATTTTTTTGAAGATGGCATATCCCTGGATGTTTCCGATGTTATTTTTGAAGGTTCTGGAATTGACGATACTATACTGAATTTCGGAAGCCAAATATCGGGCGCTCAAGGTCTATTAGTAACCTCTGATGGAGTTACTTTGAGAGACTTTGCAATTCTTGATGCCAAAGGTGACGCAATTAAGGTTATCGGTGCAAATGGCATTAATATGATAAGGATTAGAACAGAATGGTCAGGCGGTCCTAAAGAAACTAACGGAGCCTACGGATTTTATCCCGTTGAATCCAAAAATGTATTAATCGATGGATGTGTCGCTATAGGAGCCTCTGACGCAGGCATATATGTTGGTCAGTCACAAAATATAATCGTTAAGAATAGCGTAGCCCAATACAATGTAGCTGGGATAGAAATAGAAAATTCTTATTATGCTGATGTATTTGATAATTTAGCTTCACATAATACAGGAGGTATTCTGGTTTTTGATCTTCCTGACCTGCCGCAACAAGGAGGTCATCATGTAAGGGTCTTTAGGAATAAAGCAATAAATAATGACACGGATAATTTTGCTCCTGAAGGCAATATAGTTGGTGAAGTTCCTAGAGGTACCGGAATCATTATCCAGGCTAATTCTGATATCGAAGTATTTGATAATGACATATACGGGAACGGTACTGTCAACCTCTCAATTGTTACTTACGGCTATGAGACTGAAGATGAGAACTACAATCCTCATCCTAAGTCCATACAAATTCACGGAAATAGATTTGGTGATGGAGGTTTTGATCCCGATATAGGTACAGGAGAACTTGCAGCAATATTATTTGAACTCTCAGATGGAGATATGCCAGATATATTCTGGGACGGTATTCTGCCTATGAGTCAAATGATTTTTGGACAACCAGATGAAGAAAGGCTTCTCATTACTAATAATGGTGAGGCTACTTTCTTAACTCTGAATCCAATTAAATACATCTTGCCTTTTTTTGATCCTGTTGAAAGAGATATTACCGAATATGATGGAGAGATAAGACCCTTACCGCCAGTAGTTCTTAATTAAAGAGAATGAAAAAATCACTATTTCTTCATCTGATATTATTTTTTATAGGTTCTATATATGCTGTAAATGATGACTTAATTTTAGAAGATAAGTTCCCCAAAACCCTTTCAAGTTTTTCTTTCTTCCAGGACAATAATGCTCAGTTGCCATCAGAAGGAGTGCTGCCTTATGAGTTAGTTTCTGCTCTATTTTCTGATTACTCATATAAACAAAGATGGGTTTATATCCCTAAAGGAGAGCAAGCATCTTTCAGAAAAGATGAAGTCTTTGACTTTCCCGTGGGGTCTGCCTTGATTAAGACTTTTTACTATCCAATTGATGAAAGATACTTAAATCTTGGACAAAAGTTAATGGAAACAAGATTATTACTAAGGAAAGAAACTGGTTGGGAGGCTGTCTCTTATGCTTGGAACGAGAGCCAAGATGAAGCCTTTATAAAAAAAGCCGGTAAGACCATTTTAAATGAATGGATTGATTTTAAGGGCAATACTCGTTCAGTGCGCTATAGGGTACCAAATAAAAATCAGTGCAAAGAATGTCATGCAACTAATGATGTAATGAGCCCCATAGGACCTAAAGCCAGAAATCTAAATAAGGTACTAAATTATCCTGATGAGTCTATAAATCAGCTAACTAAGTGGATGAAAGCAGAATTTATCACAGATATAAATGAAGAATTAAATACACCGGTAGATTGGAAAGACAAGAATCTTGCATTGGATGAAAGGGCAAGATCATACCTTGATATTAATTGTGGTCACTGTCATAGCTCAAGTGGAGCAGCCAACTCAACCGGACTTTATTTGAACCTCACTGAAACAAGAGATAAGCATATTGGAATATATAAAAAACCAGTGGCAACTGGTAGGGCTAGCGGCAATTTAGAGTATTCTATAGTGCCCGGAAAGCCAGACGAGTCGATATTGCTTCAGAGAATGATATCAATTGATCCGGGAATAATGATGCCTGAATCAGGAAGAGCTCTGACACATACCGAGGCTATCGAATTAATAGAAAATTGGATACTATCCCTGTAATATTGTCATAAGAAAAAGATGAGTGAAAAAAAGGATCTTCTCAATAATCTCAAGATTGATAGGAGCGCTCAATCGGAATCTGCAAAAATTTCTTATCAGAATATAGCAATAGCTTTCGTTGTTTGCTTTATAGTCTTTTTTGGAATCTTTTCCTTTTTCTCCGAAGAAGAAATAATTGAAGTTTCAACATTCTCTGTTAAGTCACTGGATGATTCTGATACATCTTCAGTCAGCCTTTTAGACGCCTCTGGATATGTTGTAGCGAGAAGAAAGGCAACAGTATCTTCAAAGATTACAGGTAAGGTTCTAGAGGTCTTCATAGAAGAGGGCGATTATGTATCTAAAGGGCAAGTCTTGGCACAACTCGATGATAGTACTTCTCAAGCTGAACTCAATTATGCATCAGCGCAGTTTGATGAAGCTAAGCGAATTTATAATAGAACAAAAGAATTAATTGAAGGCAATTTGGCCAGTCAAGCCTCTCTAGATGCCGCAGGTGCTCAGATGGATGGTCTTGAAGCGCTACTTGCGGTAAGGAAGCAAGTAGTCGATGATATGAAGATTAGGGCTCCTTTTAGCGGTGTAGTAGTTTATAAGGCAGCCCAACCAGGAGAAATGATATCTCCTGTATCTGCAGGAGGAGGCTCTATCAGGACAGGAATTGGAACAATAGTTGATATGGACTCATTAGAAATAGAAGTCGATGTCAATGAGGCTTTTATAAACAGAGTTCAAGCAGAACAACCTGTCGTCGCCAACTTAAATGCATATCCCAAATGGGATATAGCCTCTGAAGTTATTGCCATCATACCTACTGCAGATAGGAATAAAGCTACCGTAAGGGTAAGAATAAGATTGCTTGAAAAGGATGAAAGAGTTCTTCCTGACATGGGTGCAAGAGTTTCATTTTTAAAGAAAGTCGAAGAGAATAAAGGACCAAAAAAAGAAGGGGTTATGGTACCCAATTCATCTATAAAAAGAAGTAATGATGAAGATTACATAATAATAATAAATAACAATAAGATAATTATACAAGCTATTGAAATAGCTGAAGAAACATCAAATTATTCAAGAGTAATAAAAGGCTTAAATTCGGGAGATAAGGTTCTAGCAAAGTTTGATGAAACATTATATGAAGGCCAGCAAGTAAAGATTAAGTAAAGGAGAGATCATGTCTGAGATTTTAATAAAAGTAGAAAACGTTAATAAAACTTACCAAAGAGGAGGGGAAACCTTAACGGTTCTTGATGAGTTGAACTTAGATGTCCCAAAGCAAGATTTCTTAGCTTTGATGGGTCCTTCAGGATCTGGAAAATCAACTTTATTAAATCTCATGGGCGGTCTTGATACACCCACTTCCGGAGGTATTGGAATAAACGGAGTCCAGCTGGATCAAATGAATGCCAAGCAACTAAGTAATTGGCGATCAAGTAATGTAGGTTTCATCTTTCAATTTTATAATCTACTTCCGGTGCTTACAGCCGACAAAAATGTTGAATTACCTTTACTGCTGACTAATCTTTCAAAATCTCAAAGAAAAGATCATGTGTTGACGGCTATGAAAGCAGTTGGAATAGATGATCGTTCAGATCATAAACCCAGCGAACTCTCTGGAGGGCAGCAGCAAAGAGTGGCTATAGCGAGAGCGCTGGTTTCGGACCCTGATATATTAGTATGTGATGAACCTACCGGTGATCTGGATAGAAACACTGCTACTGA
>TARA_B100001093_G_scaffold513417_1_pt1 | contig 15922 bp, 14 predicted proteins | sample TARA_B100001093 | Tara Oceans TARA_B100001093 (sample SAMEA2623116) | marine metagenome | biome: marine biome (ENVO:00000447); feature: surface water layer (ENVO:00002042); material: "saline water (ENVO:00002010), including plankton (ENVO:xxxxxxxx)" | depth 5 m
TTTGTATGAAATCTGAAAAATCCACAGCTTTTATAAGCTATCTTGGTGTCCTTGGACTGCTTATCGCATATTTGAACAACAAACAACTTAAAAGTGATTTTGTAAGTTTTCACACAAGACAATCTTTAGGTCTTTGCATTGGCTTTTTTATGTTGGGATACCCCGTAGGTAATTTTGACAATTGGACGGTCACTTTGGCTTTCTGGATAGCATTCATTGTTTTAAATATTTATGGCATAGCAACAGCTTTAGCCGGTTCAATAACTGCGGTTCCACTGTTTGGAATTTTTTTTCAAAAAATTTTTAAAAATATCTCTTAGAAATGTCAGAACCATTGCCCCTTGTCTCAGTTGTTCGAAAATCAACCCTGTGTTCGGAAGCTCCCCTCTTAATCCTTTTACACGGCTATGGCAGTAACGAAAATGACTTGTTTTCATTCGCTGCTGATCTCCCAGAGGAACTCTGTATTATTGCATTGCGTGCCCCCTATCCACTGCATCAACAGGGGCATGCATGGTATGCTATAAATTTTGATGCAGATCAAAAAAAATGGAATGATGTGGCCCAAGCAAAAGAGTCTATGAAAATAATTATGGATTGTATTGATCGCGCCTGTGAAATCTATAATATTGATGCTAAAAATATAAATCTTTTGGGGTTTAGTCAGGGATGTATTTTGAGTACTGCATTGGCCTTAAACCATCCTGAAAAATTTAAAAACATCATAGGTTTGAGTGGGTATATATGCAGAGAGTTTTTGGATAAGCCCAAAGACAAAAAGGCCTATAAACACTTAAACATCTATTGTTCTCATGGGACTTCAGATCCTGTAATTCCGATCGAATGGGCTAGAGAGACTCCAAAATACTTAAACAGCTTGGGCATCAAAAACTACTACAGTGAGTTTGGCGTTGGACACGGGGTCGCGGCAGAAAACTTTTTTGAATTTAAAGAATGGCTTCAAGCGAGAGTTTAAAATCCTGCGGTCATCTTCATTTGTGTTTTTAATTCGTTGTTTTCATTCTCAAGCCTTTCAATTTTTGATTTAAAAACCTTTATATCCTTTTCGTATTTATCAATGATTTGTTTTGAATTCACGTGTTGAAAAATAACGACTAAAATTGTAAAAACTAGAGCGAAAGTTAGAAATTTTGATTTCATTTAAATGGTTATTTTAAGTTCGTCATAAGCCAGAAATACATTTTTTGGCAGTGTTTTTTGCACCTCGTCATGAAATCCTAAATGGTGACTTATATGCGTTAAATAAGCCTTTTTGGGCTTGACAAGTTCTATAAAAGCCAAAGCTTCCTCTAAATTAAAATGCGAAATATGTGGTTCTTTACGCAGCGCATTGACCACTAAGACTTCCAAGTCTTGTAATTTGTCAATTTCTTCGTTTGGGACGGTTTTTGCATCTGTAATATAAGCAAAATCATCCGTTCTAAATCCAAAAACAGCAAGCTTGTAATGGTACACTTGGATTGGAATTATTTCTTTGTTTTTTATTAAAAAGGGAGCATTTTTAATCATTTTAAAATCAAAAGTCAAAACCCCAGGATATTTATTTTCAGTTTTAAAAATATAACCAAAACGTTTTTCTAATGCTTTTACAACACGTTCGTGGGCGTAGGCGAGAATATCTCCTTGACGGTAGTAAAATGGTCTTAAATCATCAATTCCAGCAGTGTGGTCGCTGTGCTCGTGTGTAAATAAGACCGCATCGATTTGAGTACAATTAGCTCTAAGGACTTGTTGTCTGAAGTCTGGACCACAATCGATTAAAAGGGTCAAATTTTCCCATTCTAAAAGCACAGAGACTCTCAAGCGTTTATCCTTTTTATTTTTGCTTAAACAAACGGGGTGATTGCTTCCAATGATTGGAATACCTTGAGAAGTTCCAGTTCCTAAAAATGTAATTTTCAACCTGTTGAAGCTTTGTGCAAAAATAATGTATTTTTTTTTGTAGGCTTGCTTAAAGTTATAACTTTGTAATATCTCAAAAACTACAACTGATACTGATGGAAATAACACTCAAGGGTGATGCTCAAATGAAAAGCGTACCGTCTTTAAAGGACAAAGCTTTAAGGATTAACCTCAACGAAAATATTTACGGAACCTTTGCTGAAATAGGCGCTGGACAAGAAACAGTCAGACAATTTTTTAGAGCTGGTGGTGCATCTGGAACCATTGCTAAGGCCATGTCTGCCTATGATAAATCTTTTAGCGATGCAATTTATGGAATTGAAAATGATAGGCGATATGTCACTGAAAACCGTCTGAGAAAAATGTTGACGCATGAGGTTAGACTTATTGAAGAGCGAATTTCAAGAGATGACAACCCCAATAAAATGTTTTTCAGTTATGCAAATACAGTTTCAACCATTGATTTTGCAAAACGCTATAAAGGTCACGGGTGGATGGGGCTAAGATATCAGATTGATCCCAACGAAGCCTACAATGAAATTATTTTACACCTGCGATTTAAAGAAAGTGATGCCCGTCTTCAACAAGAAACTTTAGGTAAACTGGGAACCAATCTAATTTATGGTGCTTTTTATAAACACAATCAACCCAAAAAATTACTCCGTTATTTATATGATCACTTGAGCAAAGATCAAATTGAAATCGATACCATAAACTTCTCAGGACCCGTCTTCAAGGATGTTGACAATCGCCTTATGAGTCTTCAACTTGTAAAAAATGGGATGACCGATGCAGTGATGTTTGCGCCAGATGGCAATAATGTACTGCCAGCACGTGTGCTCTACAAAAAAAATATTTTGGCGTTTAGAGGAAGTTTTAGACCAGTGACACGTGTCAATGTGGATATGTATGAAAACTCTTTTGAGATGTTTAAAAAAGAAAACAAAGTTGATATTGAAAAGACGCAAGTTGTGTTTGAAATTACACTCTCAAATCTTAGAGCTTCAGGGGGTGAAATCGACGAACAAGATTTTATGGACCGTGCGCGTTTGTTGTGTTCGCTAGGACAAAGAGTCCTTATTTCCAATTTTCAAGAATATTATAAACTCGTGGAATACTTCAGTTTATATTCAAAAAAACGAATGGTACTGTCTATGGGGGTTAACAACCTTATTGATATTTTTGATCAAAAATACTACCGCCATCTCAGTGGTGGAATTTTGGAAGCTTTCGGGAAATTATTCCACAAAGATTTAAAGGTTTATTTATACCCAATGCTTGGAGAAGATGGCGAATTGATTACAAGTGAAAACCTAAAAGTACATCCCAGAATGAAAGAACTTTATAAATACTTTAAATACACTGGGAAGTTGGTCGATATACAAAACTACAAACCAGAAATTTTAAATATTTTCTCTCGTAAAGTACTCAAGATGATTAATTCTGGTAAAGCGGGCTGGGAACCGTTACTTCCAGAAGTTGTTTCTGAAATGATTAAAGATAAACAACTCTTTGGGTACTCTAAAAAAGAGGCCCTGACCAAGCCCTAAAGTCAGCCTAATATTTGTGTGCTGTGCTCCTTAGTTTTTACTTTGGTGATGACCGATTCTATGGTTCCATTTTCGTCTATTACAAAAGTGGTCCTGTGAATTCCATCGTACTCCCGCCCCATGAATTTTTTTGGTCCCCATACGCCATAAGCATTGATCACAGTCATTTTTTCATCGGCCAATAAATCATAGGGAAATTCATATTTATTTTTAAAATTTAACTGGCGTTTGGGACTGTCTGCACTGACCCCTAAAACGGCATATCCAGCGGCTTGAAAACGCTTGTAATTATCACTTAAGTTGCAAGCCTCTAAGGTACATCCAGGAGTGCTTGCCTTTGGGTAAAAAAACAATACCAATTTTTGACCCTTAAAATCAGATAAACAGAGGAAATTACCATCTTGGTTGGGGGTTTTGAAGTCGGGGGCTTTATCGCCAGCTTTGAGTGCAGTCATATTTATTATATTTGTTCATACAAATATAATCTAATGACCAAAACAGAAAAGGTAAATTTTGTTATAAAAACCTTAAAAAATTTATACCCAGAAATACCCGTTCCATTGGATCATAAAGACCCTTATACTTTACTAATCGCAGTTTTACTATCGGCTCAATGCACAGATGTACGAGTCAACCAAATAACTCCATTACTTTTTGAAAGAGCAGACAATCCCTATGATATGGTCAAACTCTCTGTAGATGAAATCAGAGCCATCATCCGACCTTGTGGACTCTCTCCAATGAAAAGCAAGGGTATTTATGGATTGTCGCGTATTTTAATTGAAAAATTCCAAGGCAAAGTACCCCAAAGTTTTGAAGCACTAGAAGCACTGCCAGCCGTGGGACATAAAACTGCGAGTGTGGTCATGTCTCAAGCCTTTGGGGTGCCTGCATTTCCAGTCGATACACACATTCACCGATTGATGTATCGCTGGAACCTTTCCAATGGTAAAAACGTGAAACAAACCGAAAAAGACGCCAAACGCTTGTTTCCAAAAGAGCTTTGGAATGACTTACATCTTCAAATTATTTGGTATGGACGTGAATATTCTCCTGCTCGCGGATGGAATCTTGAAAAAGACATCATTAGCAAAACAATCGGCCGAAAGTCGATTTTGAAACAAAAGATTAGAGATTAAAAAAATCCCAGTCAAATTGAATGGGATTTTTAAACAAAATTTAATTTATAAACGTTTCAAATAGGATGCTTTGAACAGGCATAATTTTTAACGCCTTTGAATAATCTAGTAAAAAACGTATTGTTTTTTTACGGGGCTTTAATCTTTCGTGATTTGAAGTGTTCTCTGAGTAAAGTTGTGCCATTCGCATTTTAGTTTTATGGATACAAAAATACTAACGTAGAACTTCTGGATTTATTTTACAAATGACTAATTAATTAAGCTGATGTTGTGTTTGTCAATCATCTTTCGAAGGTTGATCAACCCATAACGCATGCGGCCTAAAGCGGTGTTGATACTAACGCCTGTATTCTCAGAAATTTCTTTAAAACTCATGTCTTGGTAAATCCGCATTTTAATGACTGTTTTTTGATCCTCTGGAAGTTCTTCCAAAAGAATTCTTACGTGATCTGCAATTTGATTTTCTACAATTTTATTTTCAGCGTTGGGACTCTCGTCAGAGAGGACTGAAAAAATATCAAAATCTCCCTTATTTTTAAATTTTGGCATGCGGTTATTTTTTCTAAAATAGTCAATTACCAAATTGTGAGCAATCCGCATAACCCAAGGTAAGAATTTACCTTGTTCGTTATAATTCCCCCGTTTTAAAGTTCGTATAACTTTGATAAAGGTGTCTTGAAAAACATCTTCTGTAGCATCTCGGTCTTGAATTTTAGAAAAAATAAAGCCGTAAAGACGTGCTTGATGTCTGTTTATAAGTACTGAAAGGGCTACTTCCTCTCCTAAAATATAGTTACTGACGAGCTGAGCATCACTTAAGGATTTGATATTCATAACATTACTTTTTTATCACACAAAGAAGGTGATGGTTTAAAATTTATTATTAAGTAATGTTATTCTATAAGCGAAAAAAAATTTTATTTAGACATCAAATATAAAAAGATTGCATTTAAAATTCCAAATTTTTTCTTTTTAATTTACTCTTAACAAGCTGTTAATCTTCTTTTTTTAGCCGTGTAATAGCATTATATTTAGACTTTATTTTTCTTAAATGTCGACTGATTTTTCAAAACTCAACCCCAAAGAATTTATCTTAATCAAAGGGGCTAAGCTGCACAATCTAAAAAATATTGATGTGGCTATCCCAAGAAATAAACTGGTAGTGCTTACTGGTTTATCTGGGTCTGGAAAATCAACTTTGGCATTTGATACTTTATATGCCGAGGGTCAACGGCGCTATGTGGAAAGTTTGTCGAGTTATGCGCGTCAATTCTTGGGGCGTTTAAACAAACCCCAAGTTGACTACATCAAGGGAATCGCACCAGCAGTGGCCATCGAGCAAAAAGTAAATTCTACCAATCCGCGCTCAACTGTTGGAACAACCACAGAAATTTATGATTATCTAAAATTGCTCTACGCACGGATTGGAGTGACTTATTCGCCTGTATCAAACAGGATTGTCAAAAAAGACTTTACTTCGGATGTCATTGACTATGTTAAATCTCAAAAAATTGAGGAAAAACTTTTACTCCTAGCTCCCATAAAATTAGAAGAAGGCCGAAGTCTAAAGGACAAGCTAAAAGCATTAAAAAATCAAGGGTATTCAAGAGTTAAAGTTGATGGAGATGTCGGCCGTATTGATGATTTTTTTGAACTGGAAATCGAAACAAGAGCTGTACATCTTATTGTTGACCGCATCATTGTAAAGCAAGAAGAAGATTTCTACAATCGACTTGCTGATGCTGTTGAAATGGCTTTTTACGAGGGCAAAGGCCATTGTGCAATAGAAAATATCAAGAATTCAAAATATAGTGTCTTTAGTAATAATTTTGAACTAGATGGACACAAGTTTTTAGAACCCAATATACATTTGTTCAGTTTTAACAACCCTTATGGTGCTTGTCCTAAATGTGAGGGTTACGGGGATGTTATTGGTATAGACAAAGCCCTTGTAGTGCCCAACACCACATTGTCAATTTATGAAAATGCCATATTTCCATGGCGGGGTGAAAGCATGTCATATTATAGAGATTTGTTGGTAAACAACAGTCATAAATTCGATTTCCCAATCCACAAGCCGTATTTTGAATTAAACGACGCCCAAAAAGAACTCATATGGTCTGGCAATAAATATTTCGAAGGGCTCAATGCTTTTTTTAAAGAATTAGAATCCAAATCTTATAAAGTGCAGAACCGCGTCATGCTGTCACGCTATCGCGGTAAAACAAAATGCAATGCTTGCGAAGGTAAACGGTTGCGGAAAGAAGCGAATTATGTGAAAATTGATGGGCGTTCAATCACTGAATTAGTAGCCTTACCCATATGTGAACTCAAGCTATTTTTTGAAAATCTGGAAATCACTGAAAATGAATCCAAAATCGCCAAACGCTTGCTTACTGAAATTAAAAATCGCATTGGCTACTTATCAAATGTTGGTCTTGATTATTTAACGCTAAACCGAAAATCCAACACCCTATCAGGCGGCGAAAGTCAACGCATCAACCTAGCCACATCGTTGGGCAGCAGTTTGGTTGGTTCTATGTATATTTTAGATGAACCCAGCATTGGCTTGCATTCTAAGGACAGTGAACGTTTAATTTCTGTTCTAAAAGATTTACGTGATTTAGGAAATACAGTCATTGTTGTGGAGCATGATGAAGCCATTATGGAAGCTGCAGATTATATCATAGACATCGGGCCTGAGGCCGGAAATTTTGGTGGGCAAGTAGTTGCCAAAGGCGATTATAAATCCTTGCTAAAACAAAAAACACTGACTGCAGAATATCTCAACGGAAACCGGTATATTAAAATTCCTAAACAACGAAGAAGTTCTGTGAATTCTATAAAAATAAAAGGAGCACGAGCCAATAATCTAAAAAATATTAATGTCGAATTTCCATTAAATATGCTGACCGTTGTTACGGGTGTTTCTGGCAGCGGAAAAAGTACATTGGTTAAAGATATTTTATACCCTGCGCTTCAAAAAAAACTTATGGGATATGGACCTAAGCCAGCTGAATTTTCAGAAATATCTGGGAACTACAGCGCTCTAAAATTTATTGAATTTGTAGATCAAAATCCCATTGGGCGGTCTTCAAGATCCAATCCTGTCACCTACATCAAAGCCTATGACGATATCAGGGCTTTATTTTCAAAACAGAAATTAAGCGTTCTAAGAAACTACCAACCAAAGCATTTCTCATTTAACGTTGATGGGGGTCGCTGTCCAACTTGTAAAGGCGAAGGGGTTGTCACTATCGAAATGCAGTTTATGGCCGACGTCAAATTAAAATGTGAGAGCTGTCAAGGAAAACGCTTTAAAGATTCTATTTTAGAGATTAAATTTAATGGTAAAAACATTGATGATCTGCTCAATATGACCATTGATCAAGCCCTCACTTTTTTTGAAACCCACCAGTGCCAGAAAATTAAAAAGAAACTACAGCCGCTGCAAGATGTAGGTTTGGGGTATGTAACTCTGGGACAAAGTTCATCAACTCTATCTGGTGGAGAGGCACAAAGAATCAAACTGGCCTCATTTTTAGGAAAAGGCAATCAGAGTGAACTGGGCTTATTTATTTTTGATGAACCCTCAACAGGATTGCATTTCCACGACATAAAAAAATTACTTAAATCGCTCAATGCACTTATCGATCAAGGGCACTCCATCATTGTCATCGAACACAATCTAGAACTTATAAAGTCTGCAGATTACATTATCGACTTAGGTCCCGAAGGCGGTCATAATGGCGGGGGACTAATGGCTTTTGGTACCCCTGAAAAAGTTGCAAAATCAACCAACTCGGTCTCTGCAAAATATCTAGAAAGCGCTCTAGGGGATCGCTAAAATTAATTGCTTATTTGAAGGAGTTCTAAGAGGTCAGTAGCCGAGCCAAAACTTGGGTGCGAGCGCGGCGTGAATAGTGCTGAACTTGCTTTGGTTTAATTGAAATGGATTTGGTTTCATAGGATTTAAAAAGCTGTGCTATATGGACCTTGAGTCTGTCTTTATCCCTGTAGTCAAAGTAGGCACCCACAGCGGTATCATTCAATATCGATTCTACATCTGATGGTTTTGGTCCCATGGCAACAATAGGACGGCCGGAATTGAGGTATTCAAATAGTTTGGCGGGAATGATATAGGAAGCGGTATCAGTATCGGCCTCAATCAACAACAAGACCTGACTGGCTTTCTGAGATAATACTGCATCTCTATGAGGCACAATCCCCTTGTTTTCAAGGTAGGGTTCCAACCCAGATTCACCAATAATATCAAGTACTTCCTTGCTGATGTTGCCAATTAATACCAATTTAAATTTATCCTTAAAATGGTTTAATTCTTGAGTCAATTCAAAAAGAACTTCCCACAACAAGTTTGGATTTCTTTGAGGGGTTAACATGCCCACATGTGTGAGGGTAAACATTGTATCCATTTCAACTCTCGTATTAGAAATCTCATCAAAACCGTTGGTAATGACAGAAATCGGTTGTTTTGAAATGCCTGAAAGTATTTGTTTGGTCCTTGGTGCTGTCACAATGATATGGTCTGAAGACTTTAAGACTTTCGATTCCAATGCCAAATGTTTTTTTTGTGAGGATTTGCTCAGCTTAAGTTGATTGTGGTATCCAATAGCAGTCCAAGGATCTCTAAAATCTGCAAACCACTTCAGTGAATGTTTGGATTTCAATCCCAAACCAATCAGGTGGACACTGTGAGGTGGACCTGTGGTAATGATGGTATCGATTTGGTGTTTTGAAATATAATTTGATAAAAATTTAACTGAAGGTTTGACCCATAAGACTCGGGCGTCAGGAATAAAAAAATTACCGCGAATAAACAGTAAAAGCCGTATCAAAAAACTCTGTTTTTTAGGGGTTGGAATAAGCCCTTTGGACAAGGTATTGGCTTTGGATTTTAAAAATCGATTTAAAAAACCCAAGGGTTCTGATATCGGCTGCTTTAAAACTTTGAGTTGTTTTGAAATTTCATTGCAAAGACTGGGGTCTGCGGTTGGGTAAGTAGGGTTTTTAGGACAGTAAACAATGGGTTCTATGTCAAATTCAGGAAGGTACTTTACAAATTTAAGCCAGCGCTGTACGCCAGGACCTCCTGCGGGGGGCCAATAATATGTAATAATTAATACCTTTTTCATTTACTTTTTTTGCTAAAAACAAGACTCAAAGCTCCCAAAGATAAGATCAGAAATAAAATTGAACTTATGAGTGAAATTTGAGCGCCAGATTGCACCACTTGCGGCTTAAACTCAAAAACGATGGTATGTATCCCTTTTGGAATTTTAAGCCCTCTTTGAACATAGTTGACATTGTAATGCGGCACTACTGCATTGTCTATTTGAACCTGCCATCCATTCTTGTAATAGTTTTCTGAAAAAACAGCAAAGCCATCATTCGTATTAATTGATTTATAAATTAATTTATTTGGAGCATACCCCACGAGTTGTATGCTTGCTGTGGAATCCCGTTTAAATATTGCATCTGGGTGTGATTTTATATTGACAATAGCCGTTGACTTGGAGTCAAAATCAGAAAGCGCCTTAATTTCAGCATCGGCATCAGCAACCGATTTTAAAGTTTCGATAAACCAAGCATTGCCATTAATTTGTTCATTTTCGACATATTGCAATTGACCTTCATCATTTGAATAGATGATATATTTTGTGTTGAGCATGTTGAAGACCTCTGGATTCCCTTTGTCAATATGAAATTCTATAAGCTCATTAAAACGGCGCATTTTAGCAGCGTGGTAACCACTGATGGAATTGTGAAAATAGGATGCTTTTGTACTGCCATCCGAGTTGTCATAAATCCTAAAAACAGTAGTATCTCTTAAGATGAGTTTGTCAATTTCATTGGCTTGATAAGGTTTATCAACTTTAATTGCCGACCTAAAATTATCGTTATTCACATAACGACGGTCAACACCAGCCAAATCCAAGAGAATCAAAAGGCCTAAAACAACCACTGTGATATTTTGATTTATTTTGTGTTTTAAATAGCCCCAAATTACGGCTGCCATAAACAAAATAAACAGCAAAGATCTTAAAGCGTCAGCGGTTAACAATGCGCTGCGATCTTTTCTCAATGCTTCAACAAAGTCTTGACCTAAATAACTTGCATACTGGCCGTCTCTTAGTCCTACAAAATCAAATAAACTATTTTTAAAAAGTATAAAGATCAAGCAAATCCCTGAAAGCGTCAATAATGCTATTTTTAGCGCCTTAAAACAATTTTTTTTGAAAGCTTCAGGTTTAAATAATTGCGTCAATCCAAAAACCGCTAAAATGGGAATACAAAGTTCTATGACAACTTGAATGGAGCTCACGGCTCTAAATTTATTGTAGAACGGAATGTGGTCAATGAAGACATTTGTAAGCCATGGCAGGTTCTTGCCATAAGACAGTAAAAGTGCTAAAATAATGGCCAATAGCAACCACCATTTATGAAAGCCTTTGTACAACAAAAGTCCTAAAAAACACAAGAAAATTACGGTGGCACCCAAATAAGCTGGTGCCTCCACTATGGGTTGTGCCCCCCAATACATGGGGGCTCTTTTAACTTCGTTGAGCGCTTGAATGGACGAGGCACCCAAATCCTTATATGCTTTGTAAGTATAGGAATCTTTTCCAAGTTCTTCAGAATTTCCCCCACCCAAGAGTCTTGGAATAAATAAATTCAAACTCTCCAGAATACCATAGCTGTATTGAGTAATATAATCTTTATTCAACCCTGTAGTTTGAGGTCTTAGACTGCCATCCGCCAAAACAGTCAATTCACTTTGACTGCGGGTACTCTGCTTGGCATACTCACTAGTTGTCAAGAGGTTTGTAGCGTTCATTCCAACAGCAAGACCTGCAGCTACAATTAAAATTAAAGCCGATTTTAAAAAGTTTGGAATTTCATTATCTCTATATGACTTGACTAGCTGTGCAACGCCAAGAAATAAAATGACAAACAATAAATAATATGTCATTTGAAAATGGTTGGCAACCAGCTCCAGTCCTACAGAGAGAGTTGTAATTATAAAACCGAGTATATAACGCTTTTGAAAAGTAAGAAAAATACCAGAGAGCACCAATGGCATATAGGCAATGGCGTGGGCCTTAGCGTTATGACCAACCCCAATAATAATGATCAGGTAGGTTGAAAAACCAAAGGCCAAAGCCCCCAAAACAGCCGTCCTAAAATCGATTCCAAGCGTGAGCAAAAGAATGTAAAAACCCATCAAATAGAGAAATAAATAATCTGCAGGACGGGGTAAAAAACGCAACTTAAGGTCTAGTTTTTTTATGTAGTTGTGGGGGTATTTTGCCCCGAGTTGATAGGTTGGCATACCACCAAATGCACTGTTGGTCCAATAAGTCTCTTTTCCGGTTTCATTTTTAAAATCAAGTTGCTGTTTGGCCATACCTGTGTACTGAACAATGTCACTTTGATAAATTTTCTTGCCTTGTAAAATAGGGCTGAAATAGGTCAGCGATAGCAACAGCGATAGCACGGAAAAGCATAAAAACACCAGCAAAGGTTTGAGATAAGTTTCAAAGGATTGATTCATTGTTTTAAAATTAGTCCAGTTCTTCGTAATCTATATACTCCCCAACATCCTTCTTGGAGCGTTGCTTTTTAACAGATTTATCGATACTCACATCCCCCTCATTGCTTGAATTATAATTTGATGGGGGTTGGTTGAATTTTTTTGCCATTTTTTTGGCCATGGAACGCAGAATCCAAGGCGCCAAAAGACGTGTTATATATTTAAAAATTGAATAGGCTAAAATGATGATGAGAACTGTTTTAACCAAACCTACTAACGATGCTGTTTGAATCATTTATTCAATTTTTTTCAAAAATACAATTCTTATTTAGAATGAAATACAATGTACTTGGGAATCTTAAACTTCAACTAAAACAGATTTTATATTCGGATTCAAAGTTCAATAAAAAATACGTAGTTTTGAAGAAAAGTAATCCTATGAACTCAAGTTTTAAGTTTATATCTGCACTCTGTACTTTGTTGATAGGATCACATGCATTTGGGCAATATACGGATGTGATCAACTCCAACCGCCCAGGAGCCTCACAATCGGCTTTTTCTGTGGGTACCAATGTCTTACAATTAGAAGTGGGTCCTTATCTAATAGATGAAAATAGATCCCCTTATCCCAGCTTTGAAACCAAAGGCTACGGTATAGATTTTGCTCTGCATTACGGTTTTTTTAAAGAGGCTTTTGAGGTCAACATTCAGGGTCGTTTTCAAAGGGACACAAAAACTTACAATCCACCTCTAAACATTGAGGAGGATCGCTCTAATTTTAAAAACCTAAATCTAGGAATCAAATACTTAATCTACGACCCAAACAAAAATAAAGAAGAAAAAATCAATATATACAGCTACCATGCCAATAGAGGGTTTAAATGGCGGCATTTGATTCCTGCAGTGGCAGTTTCGGCAGGGTTAAATTTTGATTCAAAAAACAATCCCTACACCTCAGCAAGTGTAGAGGGCTTGAGTTATAGAGCAGCATTGATTACACAAAATAATTTTTATGGAGGATGGGTGTTTGTGACCAACTTAATGATGGACCGTATCAGCTCTGATCAACAAGATTTTCATTATATACTCACATTAACCCATTCATTCAGTCCTAAATGGGTTGTTTTCGTCGAAAAGCACGGTATAAAAAGTGATTTTTATGCCGATAATTTAGTCCGCTTTGGTGGTGGGTATTTATTGAGTAAAGATTTACAACTCGATTCTGCTGTTACCTTTAATTTTAAAGACAGTCCCTCTGTCTTTGGGTTAAATTTTGGAGTTTCGTATAGAATTGATCGGCACAGAGACGAACCAAAAGCAAGCAAGGGCACTTCCGCAAAAAAAGAAGAAAAAAGACGGGCTCGCGCTCAAAAGAGAGCTAAGAAAAAAAAGGTTGATAATTTTGATGAAAATTAGACAATGATTATAGTTCAAGAGGTTCATTCAAAAAAAATGCGCCGAGAATTTGTAAAGTTTCCCTTTAAATTATACGAAAATTCCCCCTATTGGGTCCCCCCCATTATAAGGGAAGAAATGGCTGTTTTTGAGAGTTCAAAAAATCCAATTTTGAAAGATGCCAATTTGAAATTGTTTTTGGCTTACAAAAATCAGAAACTGGTTGGCCGCATTGCAGCTGTTATTAATTGGATTGAAGTAAATGAACAGAAAAATAAAAAAATGCGCTTTGGATGGTTTGATTTTATTGATGACTTCCAAGTGAGCAAAGCACTGCTGGCTAAAGTCGCTGAAATCGGAAAATCTCATAATTTAGATTATATGGAAGGCCCAGTAGGATTCTCCAATCTGGACAAGGTTGGGGTGCTGACTTATGGCTTTGATCAAATTGGCAGCATGATCTCTTGGTACAACCATCCCTATTACAAAAGCCACCTAGAGAACCTGGACTTTAAGGTTGAAAAAGAATACTTAGAACACCAGCATGCCTTTGAGGATATTAAAATTGAAAACTACAACCGTATGGAGTCCATCATCAAAAAGCGCTATGGATTAGAAGCACTGAATTTCAATTCGACTGCACAGATGATGAAATATGCCGATGAAATGTTTGATTTGTTCAACCAAAGTTATGCCTCATTGTCTTCTTTTGTAAAAATTACAGACCTTCAAAAGGCCTATATGAAAAAGAAATTCTTGAATTTTATAAATCCTGAGTACATTAAGTTTGTGATTTCAAATGATGGGAAGCTTGTAGGTTTTGCAGTGGTAATGCCATCATTTGCCAAAGCCCTTCAAAAAATTAAGGGTGTGTTGTTTCCTTTTGGCTTATTTCATTTAATAAAGGCAAAAAAAGCCAAAGCGGTAAATTTTTTACTCATTGGAATCCATCCAGAGTATCAGAACAAAGGGGTGCACGCGATCATATTCAGCGAATACCACAGAACATTTTCAGCTTTGGGCATTGAAACCTGTAGAAGAACTCCAGAACTGGCAGACAATCTACCCATCCAAAAGTTATGGAGAGACTTCAATCCACAGTTGATTAAAAAACGTTGTACCTACAAGAAAACTATATAAAGTTATTCTCCCATGGCAGCAGCAACAGAAGCCGAGAGTCGTTTGTATAGACCAGAATTTAGGCGCTCTCGAATGCTGGAAAAAGCTTCGAGGGTTTCTTCAACGTCTTTTAGCGTGTGCATCGCAGTAGGTATCATTCTCAGTAAAATCAATCCTTTAGGGATGACGGGATAAACAACAATTGAGCAAAAAATTCCGTGATTTTCACGCAAATCCTTTACCAAAGCCATGGCCTCAGGAATGCTGCCTTTAAGATATACAGGAGTCACACAACTTTGAGTGGTACCAATGTCAAAACCACGTGCTTTAAGACCGGATTGCAGTGCGTTTACAATCTTCCATAGATTCTCTTTTAGTTCTGGCATGGTTCTAATCATATCCAAACGCTTTAAAGCCCCTTTTACAAGCTGCATTTGAAGTGATTTTGCAAACATTTGGGAACGCAAGTTGTATTTTAAATAATCGATGATTTCCTTGTCAGCAGCTATAAAAGCACCAGTACTGGCCATAGACTTCGCAAAAGTAGCAAAGTACACATCAATATCGTCTTGAACTCCTTGCTCCTCTCCTGCTCCAGCACCACTAGCACCCAAAGTTCCAAATCCGTGAGCATCATCCACTAAAAAACGGAAATTAAATTTCTTTTTTAGCGCAACAATCTCTTTGAGTCGACCCTGTTCGCCACGCATTCCAAAAACACCTTCAGAAATAACTAAAATACCACCACCTGTTTGTTCGGCCATTTTTGTAGCCCTTTCCAAATTTTTCTCCAAACTCTCAACATCGTTGTGTTTGTAAGTAAAACGTTTACCCATGTGCAAGCGCACCCCGTCTATGATACAAGCGTGTGCATCGACATCATAGACAATGACATCGTCTTTGCCAACCAATGCATCCACTGTTGACATGATTCCTTGATAACCGAAATTTAAAACATAGGCGGCTTCCTTACTGACAAAAGCAGCCAATTCTTGTTGCAATTGTTCGTGCAAAGATGTATGGCCAGACATCATGCGGGCACCCATGGGATAAGCGGCCCCGTAATCATTTGAGGCTTCAGCATCAACTCTTCTAACTTCAGGGTGATTGGCCAAACCTAAATAGTCATTGATACTCCAAGTTATCACGTCTTTTCCTTGAAATTTCATGCGGTTGGAAATTTGTCCCTCTAATTTAGGAAACACAAAATAGCCCTCAGCTTGGCTGGCCCATTTTCCCAATGG
>TARA_B100001093_G_scaffold70545_1_pt1 | contig 15912 bp, 15 predicted proteins | sample TARA_B100001093 | Tara Oceans TARA_B100001093 (sample SAMEA2623116) | marine metagenome | biome: marine biome (ENVO:00000447); feature: surface water layer (ENVO:00002042); material: "saline water (ENVO:00002010), including plankton (ENVO:xxxxxxxx)" | depth 5 m
AGAAATTGAATTCACTTGCTGACTCTAACAGGACACGGTAGGGTTTAGCAGTTACTTCCAGACGAATCTGGAAAGTGCGCACCTTCCCTTCCTCAGAATTGCCATGCTTGAGCGCATCGCTCAGTTTGTTTTCGTTCCGGAACCGGGCCCCAGCGCCTTGGCGGCATTGATTGCCCGGTTTCTGTTTCCTACCCGAAAGAATGACGACATCCTCAGGGGCGAAGACCACGCTAAGAATTCCTGACTGAATCTTTTCTGCTCAGAGGCTCGCGGTCGAGGCTGCACCCGGAGCCAACAGATCGCTACTTTCTTGCGATCCAGACATTGCGGAAAGCAACAGGGTTACCATGCCCCTGGAAGATAATCGGCCCTTCTGCAACCTCTGGGCGGGTTCCGCCGATACCAGTGCCCTTTGGTAACTTTACTGCATCATGGATCTTAACTCCATTCTGCAACACGGTGATGACCGCATCTGCGGTCTTGGTCCCATTTGTATTGAATCGGGCTGCCGTGAAATCAATGTCATAAGTCTGCCAGGTCAACGGCGGCAGACACATTGGGGTATCAGCGGTCTTGAAGCGATAGAAGCAACCACACCACTGCTTCGGGTCCGAGCGGATTTTAACTTTGACGTAAGCAGGGTCGTAGACGAGCCCGAAGCTGTCGAGAACCTGGACCTCATAGCGGTTATGAAGATAGACCCCGCTATTCCCACGATCCTGACTGCTCAGTGGGGACCTCGGCTTGTAAGGAAGTTGAAACTCGAGATGCATGGTGAAATCTCCATACTCTCGGGCGGTCTGAGCTGGCGGAAACAAAATTCCACTCTCTACCTTACCCTTGAGAAGACTTGGATCCGCATTTTTGCCGACGAGAATATCGGCTCCCTCGGTCGGACTCTTCCCGAGGGTCGGGCTCTTGCGATGAATCTTTTGGCATCCCTTTGTTGCCAGGTCGACCCCTTCCTTGTCGACCAGCTCCACGGATGGCCCCGATTCATCCCACCCTGCCCCGGGAAGACCCCCCTTGAACTTACTAAGATGAAATTTCCCTTCGCCTAAGGCCGCCACCTGGACTCCCCAATCCTTGCTCCCATATTCTCCCTGAATCGCAAAATCAGGATCCTCCTTCTCCGCCTTCGCTGGATCGGTCCAGAGAGGCCCACGCGGTTTAGCGCCCAGCGTGAGGGAGGGAACGAGAATTAAGAGAGAGATACCGAGGATAACGAACAGACAGCCGAATTTCATCGTATCCACAGGGTGAACGAAATGTCCCTGCCGGCAAGCCGCGAGCACCATCATTGTTGGCCTCCCCAGGCTTCCGCTATTCCAGCCGGAAGCTTGAACTTGAAAACAGGGCCTCCAGGAGCGACTCTGCCCGAGAACAAAATCAGTTAAAAGATGGGAAAATCATTTGAGATCGAGGGCAGGTTGAAGGTTGTAAACGATGTGCAGACTTTCAACAGCGGTTTTACCAAGCGCGAATTCGTGGTGGAGGTGGAAGATGGTAACTACCCTCAGATGATCAAGTTCGAATGCGTCAAGGAGAAGACCTCTCTCACCGATGGAATGCAGATCGATGATCCGGTCAAGGTAACCTTCGACATTCGCGGCAACGAATATAAGGAGCGCTTCTACGTGAATCTGAATGCTTGGAAACTCGAGAGTCTTGGCGGTGGTCCCGCTGCGAACCAGAATCCTGAGTATGGTGACGAAGATGCTCCTCCCGGGGTCGGAAACCCTCCGGATATGCCTGCCGCTGATCCGGAGGATGATATCCCTTTTTGATCTTGGACTGGCTGCTTCAGGAGCCGATCAGAATCGAGCGCGTTAAAGATCAGAATACAAAGGGAACAGCTAACGCTGTTCCCCTTGCTACCACAATCGCCCTCGGTCTACTCAACTTCGAGGCGCAATGTGAATCTCGACCCGGCGGTTACGAGCCTTCCCTGCCGCGGACTCATTTGATGCGATTGGCTGGGATTCGCCAAAGCCACGAGTCACAAGCCGCGCAGGCTGCACCCCTTGGCTTGCAAGAGCATTAGAGACTGCACTTGCCCGGTTACGGGAGAGCCCCATGTTGTAGAACGCACTACCATCAGAATCAGTGTGGCCGTTCACCAGAACCGTGGTCTGATTAAACTTCCGCAGCACAACCCCCACCGAGCTCAACGTCCGCGAGAAACTGCCTTTGATCTGGGCACTCCCTGTATTGAACGTAATATCATGAGGCATGTTCAGAATGATATTGTTACCTGACCTTGTGACGCTCACTCCACTGGATCGTAATTCCTGCCTCAACATGGATTCCTGCTGATCCATATAATTACCAATACTTCCTCCGGCAATTCCGCCGAGGGCAGCGCCGATGAGTGCACCGCGCCCTGCGTCTCCATCTCCAACGTTATTGCCAATAATCGCACCCAGAATCGCACCTCCAGCAGCTCCAAGACCTGCTCCTGTGGCGGTGTTGGAGACTTGCTGTTCTCCAGTGTAGGGGTTCTCGGTAACACAGCTCGAAAGCGCGGAGACGGCTATGAGAGCAGCCGCGAAAAACTGCGGACGGGGTCGAGACAATAAGTTCATAATGCTAGAATTCTAGGGTTTCGGTAAGGATTTTCAATCATGGATGCAGCAAAATACTATCTTTCGACTTCTGCTTGCTGAGATTTAGACCTCTACCGCGGCTGAACTATTCAACAAATATTCGGGCATACTGCGCCGGGTAACGTCAAATCAGAGCGTCCATCCCTTCCTGTATTCTCGCTTGAGGAATTGTTCCGCCTCCGGAGCATTGGGGAATTTCATATTCTTGGCATCCCACTCAAGCCTACGGCCCGCACGATAAGCAACGTTGCCGAGATGGTTGGCCTCAGTCAGTGGGCCCGCGTAGTCAAAATGACAGGTGGTTGGCTCCCCGGTCTTGCATGCTCTAACCCATTCCTGATGGTGGCCGATCGATTCTGGAATCGTCTTCTCGGGCCGCTTGAAATCCTTGAATCGACCTTCCGGCAGAAGGACGTGCTTACCATAGTCGGAAAGAAGCATCCCTTCATCACCAACAAAGAGAACCCCGCTTCCCCATTTCGGGATCCCTCCCTGCTTCCATATCTCCGGTTTCTCCACTCCCTGATACCAGGTTAGATTAAGGGGTGCGCGGTTACCCCTGGCCGCGTATTCGTAGCGAGCCCACATCGAAGCAGGTGCAATCTCGGGGTGAGGCGTGGGGCCCCCTGCATCGATACTTGTGGGGGCGTCCAGGTTCAGCGCCCAGAAAGGAAGGTCATTCCAATGGCTTCCCAGGTCAGACATCGTCCCGTTCCCAAAATCCCACCAGCGGTACCACTTTGGTCCCGGGAAATATACAGAGTGATAGGGCCTCATCGGTGCCGGACCGACCCAGAGGTCCCAGTTGAGTCCTTTCGGAATGGGCTGAGCTTCCTCAGGCCTCTCCTGAACGTTAACAATATCCCGGTTCTTCTTGGCCTCCTCGGTGCTCTGCCGGCCCCACGCCCGACCAACCCAGACATGAACCTCACTGACGTTGCCGATAGCACCTCCCTGAATGAGCTCGACAACTCTCCGATAGTTTCCTCCGGCATGGATTTGGGTCCCCTGCTGGGTCGCTACCCCGGCTTTCCGTGCCGTCTCGGTTACGAGGCGTGCTTCATAAACATCGCGCGTGAGAGGCTTCTCACAATAGACGTGCTTGCCAGCTCGAAGAGCCGGAAGAGTGGCAAAGGCGTGAGTATGCTCAGTTGTGCTGACGATTACAGCATCGTAGTTGCCGGGTTTCTCGTAGAATTCACGAAAGTCGTGAAAGGTCTTTGCCTGTTTAAAACGAGAAGCAGCTCCCCGCAAGTTACGATCATTCACATCAACCAACGCCACAATGTTCTCGGTATTACCGACCGTGCGCATGTTGTGTCCGCCACGCCCTCCGCAGCCAATCACCGCGACGTCCAATTTCGCATTTGGAGACTTGGCACTCACGATGGCGGGGAAACCAAAGGTGCCGGCAGCAGTGGCCCCCTGCAGGAAACGACGTCGCGAAGAACTGGTAGATTGGAATTGTGAGGGCATGATTCCCGCAGTCAGGCTCCGCAGAGACTTGATTTCAAGGGGAAACTGCTGAAGCAGGCAAAGGATTACACACAAGGAGTTGGTATTAGGTGGGAATCCTGCGCAACTAAAAGGGGCCTCGGCCGTTTATTCCCCTATGAAGACAGTGCGCGTATTTTGGATCTCTCTCTGGTTGGGGGGAATCGCTATCGCTCAGGGCCCTCGTCCCGATGACCTCGGGGCGAGCCCACAACCCATCGGAGAGGCCGGGGTCGCTTGGTATACCACTTGGGAAACAGCCCGTGCAGAAGCAGAGCGATCGAACCGCCCCATCTTTTTTATGGCTGCGGCGGCAACTTGCAGCGGAATCTCCGGGGTGTTCTGACCAGGTTACACCAACACGCAGAACAGTTTGTTCTCGCAGAAAGATTTTATAGAGGCCTCCCGCTCGTTCGTATGCGTCCGCTTGGAATCCTACGAAAGTAAAGAGCACCAGAAGATGGTGCGGTCCTTTCTAGATGGCCGCTTTGAAAATACCGCTTTCTGCCTTCTGGCACCAGATGGAGAGACCAGGCTATCGGGAACGGGTCGCAGTCCCTCCCAGGGCCTGCGCCAGGGACGGGGAGCCAGGGGGCCGGGAAGAGGCCGCGGCGAAAACGGTGTCGTCGAGGCGATGGAGCAGGTCGCAAAGAAATTCCGACCCCGAGGGTCAAAGGAGGGCGCGGTCCTACAAGATTTCCACAGTTTCCGACAAGGCCTCAATGTTGCCTCTGGAGACCAACGACTGCTGATCTTTGTGGTAGCGGCTGAAGATGACCGTAAGAGGCTTCGAACGGACCTGCGGGGCTTGATGAGCGACAAGGAAATCATAGGGAAGTTCCACGCGGACTTTGCGGAAGAAAAGCCCGACTCTGACTGGCGGGACACCGTCAAAGGAGAGCGGGGGAAAACTGGTATTTTTGTCATCCGAGCGGATGCCTTCGGACAGACAGGGAACGTCGTGGATCAGCTGCCTGTCGACGTCACCGCAGAGGAGCTCAAGAAAGCTCTCCTCGAGGCGAATACTTCCTTTGCTAAAACGGAAAAGCGCAAGGTTTACAGTGAACACGTTGCGGCAGGACGACGCGCAAGAGTCTATTTCGAAAATGGAGTGCCCTACGGTGAGGACCGTGATGGCGATGGCGAGATTGACCACCGCGGAGGCCGCGGGGACCGTGGAGGCCGTGGAGCGGGACCAGAGGCGGACGAGCGCCGTGGGCCTCCATCCGGACGGCGCGGGGGGCCACCTAGAGGAAACCGCCGACCTGGGCAGCCCCCACAACGGCCCCGGATTCGTCCCGGAGGAACAGAGTAAAGGGAGCGCGACTAAATCTCCCTGCAGGCCCCCGGCCATGTGTCCGAGAGCCTGTAGCCTTCAGGCCACGGATCGTCCGGCTGGAGGGTGTGCGTCGTTGTTCCCGTAATCCATGCCCGCCCCGAGATTTTTGGCAGAATCGCAGGCCCATTTCCCAAGACTGTGACCGCATCGATGGTGCATAGGAACTCTGATCCGATCAGGGAGCGAGCACAGTAGGTATCCTGAAGGCTCATAAGACCCCTCCGGTGGAGGACTGCCATCCGGGCTGAGCAGCCGGTGCCAGTTGGACATCGGTCAATTTTGCCAGGACGAATGGCAACGGCGTTGGCGCCTGTAAGAACATCTCCCTCTCGACGGAGCGGTCCGGCAAACTGGCAGAAAGACAGGTGATGCCAACTCGGGTTCTCAGGATGATGGAACCCCAGCTGCTCGTTGGCAGCGGTAACGATTCTCATTCCACATTCCGTAAGCTCTCTTGCCTCGTCAGGAACGAGCTCAAAGCCGAGAGCTTTTGAATCAACGATCACGAAGCTGTCTCCTCCATAGGCCGTGTCCACCTCCAGAGTCCCCAGACCCGGGACCTCAAGGGGAGCCTGCAGATGAGCTGCAAAGGATGGTACATTGGTAATGGTGATCCGCTCAGCCCGACCATCGCGACAACGGGCGTGGACCCTGACAAGCCCTCCCGGAGCCTCGAGAACGAGCTGTGTCTCCGGCTCGTGCATGGGAATAATTCCCCGCTCGAGAAGAACAGTAGCAACACAGATAGAGTTGGAGCCGGACATCGGAGGAGTATCGGCTGGCTCCATGATCAGGAAAGCCGCATCGGCCGACGGGTCTACTGGTGGCACGAGGAGGTTAACATGCCGGAACACACCGCCTCGTGGTTCGTTAAGGACGTAATCCCGGAGAGACTGATCTCGTTCCAGATAGTCTCGCTGTTGCCAAAGGGTATTCCCCGGCGGAGGATCTACTCCCCCCACAATAACATCACCGACTTCACCCTCTGCATGACAGTTGATGATTTCGACCTTTGCTCGAACACCCATTTTCCAAAATGCAGGGAAAACAACCAGATAGAGCTACAACCCGGGGCTTGAATAGAGCCAGGTTCCAATGCCTGCAGAACTCCAATTCTGGGAAGAAATACCTCTCTCGGCTGTAGCAGATCCGAGCCCGCGCGAGGGCCTCAGGTGGCTTCCGGTCTTTTTACCGGCACCTTTAACAGGCCAGAGCTCAAGTCGGCGGATAAAGCACTCTGCCCACTCGTTCTGGATACCAATAAATCCAGCTGAGGGCTGGGCCTTACGTCCCTCGTTGACTAAAACACCATTCAGGAGAATTCGGTAGGAGGCTCCATCGCAGATCACTTCCATCCGATTCCATTCACCCGCGACCTTGTCGACATCCCTGCTTCCCCGGAATCCTTTCACATCTTTCCACTCAGGGTCACGATGCTTCCACCGGACACTCGCGGCGGACTTTCCCTCAAAAGGAAAGGTTAATTGCTCGCCGCCCTTTTTCCATCGATAGCCACGCGGGATCTCCTCAACCTCGCATGTCAGTCGGGTAGGGATCAGTTCCCCATCCTTCGTCTTACCCTGCAGGATATTGATATCTCCCATAGACCCCTCCAGCATCTGGGCCTGAATACACGACATCCAGGCGCCGCCAAACGAGCCATCTGGACCGTGGCTGTGAAGGAGCAGCCCACAATCCCGGGCCCGATCCACCCTTTTGGACCATGTCTTTTCCCCCCACTTATATTCGAGAACAAGATGATAATCCCGGTAGGCCTCTTTGGTCCGAAAGTAGCCGAATCCCTTTCCGGTTACCTGAAGGATCCCTTTGTCAATCACGGCAACATCTTCCCTCTTGGTGCTGACCGAGTTTTTCTCACTAAGATAAAAAACCCAGTTCTTGAATGACGGATCCGCCAGAAGATCTATTTTACGTTCAGGGGCCGTGGCTGCTGTCAGAGAGAGCCCTGTTGCAAGCAACGTGGTGATGGCGGTGAGAGGCAGGCAAATGCGCATAACGGTTGAAGAGTTTTAGCAAGGTTTCGAGAGAGGATTTCAAAGGTCTAGGGAAGGAACAGAGGCAGAGCAAGCGCGCGACCTCAAAGCGGGAAGATTCCCCCTGACAATTGGGAGGCCGTCCTTTAGCAAGGAGCCATGAAACTACCAAAATCTTTCGTCATCGCGGCCACCGCGCTGGCCTCCTGCATGGCCGCGGCAGAGGAGCGCCATCTCTTTATTCTTTCCGGGCAGAGCAATATGCAGGGCCTGAAGGAGAACACTTCTGTCCTGCCGGAATTGAAGAAATTGCTGCCTGACGCAGATATCCAACACACCAAGTATGCCCGCGGAGGGCAACCCATCAGGAAGTGGGTTAAGACGTGGGACCAGATCGCAAGAAAGCACCAGCTCACCCAGCAGTTCAAAGACCCGTCAGAATTCTACGATATCGTGCTTAAGCAGGCTAAGGCGAAGATCGCTGAGGGAAAGTTCGATAGCATTACCTTTCTCTGGATGCAGGGGGAGCGGGACGCCAAGACAGGGCTTGCCGCAGCCTATGAAGAAAGTATGAAAACCTTGATTGCCAGCCTTCGCAGAGACCTCGAAACCCCCAAGATGAATTTCGTCATCGGCCGGCTCTGCGACCATCTCACCCACGACCAGTGGAACGCCGTGAGAAACGCTCAGGTCAAGGTGGCCAATGATGACCCCAAGGGCGCATGGGCCGATACCGATGATACGAATGACAAGGAGCGGAATGGCAAGACGTGGAACGATCTCCACTACACCGCGAAGGGCTATGAGCTTTTCGGCAGGCGTCTCGCCCGGCAGGCCGTGAAACTTCTCAAGGGCGAAACGCCTGATACGACAGGCCGGCCTTAGTCATTCTCAATACGGCATATCGAAAAAACAGGCCTATTACCTGATCGGTAGCAGGGGCTCTCTGCAAGGAGCCCGGCCCATAATTCTGAATCGCGTAGATATTCATAACGAGTATGGTCTCACGGTAATGAGTGCAGAAGCCAAATTCCAAGAGCTCGGGTTAACCCTTCCTCCTGCACCCAGGCCCGTTGGCGTTTACAAGCCCATCGTGATCGTAGGAAACATGGCCTACCTCTCGGGACATGGACCACTCAAAGAAGACGGCACGCTTACCATTGGCCGCCTCGGGGAAAACCTGGAAGTTGAACAAGGATACGAGGCTGCGAAGCAAACCGCATTAGCTCTGATCGCAACAATCCGTAGCGCGCTCGGCAGCCTGGATAATGTGGCGCGGGTGGTAAAAACCCTCGGATTTGTTAACTCCACCGAGGACTTTGTAGGACAGCCCGCGGTGATCAATGGCTGCAGTGAGCTCTTCGCGGAGCTCTTCGGCACAGACACCGGTGTGGGTGCGCGAAGCGCACTTCCCTCCAACACGCTCCCCGGAGGCATGGCGGTTGAGATTGAGATGATTCTCGAAATCAAACCGTAGCAGATCGTTATGAATGAGCGATGGGTAATCCGCGGTCTTGACCGGGTTGCTTCACCTGCCCTCTTAGTGCGACCTCGCGTGGTCGAAACAAACGTGGAGCGCATGATTGATTTATGCGGTGGTCCGGAGCGACTCAGGCCCCATGTCAAAACGCACAAAATGGATGCCGTAGTGCGCATCCAGATATCCGCAGGAGTTAGGAAATTCAAGGCCTCCACGATCGCAGAGGTTGAGATGTGCCTGGCTGCAGGTGCGAAGGATGTGCTTCTGGCCTACTCTCCGGTTGGGCCTGCCCCGGTTCGTCTCATCCGATTGGCGGAGGCCTACACAGACGCGAAGTTATCCTTTCTCGCGGACGAAGAGCCCGCCCTATCCGCGATCAACAAGAGATGCCTGAAAGCAGGAGTCCAACTGGGTGTTTTTATCGATTTCGACTGTGGCATGGGTAGAACTGGAACCTCCTCTGAAGAAGAGGTAGTCAAGATCGCCGAATTGGCTGACTCCTCTGGCAGCCTTCGGTTTGAGGGAGTTCACTGCTACGATGGACACGTGAGAGAGTCTGACCCTGAGGCCCGCAGGAAAATTTGGTCTCAGGCAATGAGCACAGTTGACGGGGTCCTAGAGCGGCTGGCGGAGGCGCGGCGCGTTATGCCAAATGTAGTTGGGGGAGGATCGCCAACCTTTGGCTTTCATGCCCGCCTGCGAGAGTGGCAGTGCAGCCCTGGAACCACCCTCTTCTGGGATTATGGATATAGAAGCGCCTATCCAGAACTCCCCTTTCGCAATGCTGCGGTAGTTCTTACCCGCGTTATCAGTAAGCCCGGAACCAACCGGCTCTGCCTCGATCTTGGCCATAAGGCGATCGCGTCAGAAGGACCCCTCAACGACCGAATCCATCTGATCGGCCTCGAACGCGCACATTTTATCGGCCACAGTGAGGAGCATCTCGTTCTGGAATCCGAAAACGCAGACCAGTTCCGGGTGGGAGACCACTTCTTGGGAATCCCCTATCATATCTGTCCCACTGTGGCTCTCTACAAGGAAGCAATCTTGGTTCGAAGAGGGGAAGTTACCGGGGAAAGATGGGAAGTCACTGCCCGCAATCGAACCCTGACGGTCTAGGAAAAATCAATCTTGGAGGGCCTGGGCCCGTCACCAGGATAGTTTTCCAGGGAGATACTCCTCGATAAGTTCCTCGTAGAACGGCCTGAGCGAATCGACGTCAACACGCTGGCTACTCTTGGTATAGAGATCGTAGGCGTTGAAGGCATCGACCCACTTAAACATCGCCCGATCATGATCGTTCATGAGGGGCTGGTACTCTCCTTCCTTATGGATGGGATAGCAGGAATGATAACGAATCATGTAGAGGGCTTCCTCTGGAAGGTGATCTTTAACTACATGATAGAGATACTCGTCGTGACCCCAAGACATGGTAACCTTATCGAGGCCGCATCCCTCCTCATAAATCCCGAGAGGGGTTGAGTATTCTGGTATTCGTGAGTCGGAGTTCTCCGCAAAATATTCGTGATAGACAATCTTATCCGAGAAACGGCACCCAAGTGGAAAGGTGTCTCCGACCACAGCCCACTGAGGCTCGCCAAAGAGGCAGAGGATCTTCCCAAGGTCGTGGATGAGCCCAGCCAGAACAAACCAACGGGGATGACCATCATGGCGGATTGCCTCCGCGGTCTGCAAAAGGTGCTCGATTTGAGGAAGGTCTATATCGGGGTCACTGTCATCCACGAGGGTATTCAGATATTCCAGCGCCTCCCAAACAGTCATCCTGCGTCTCTTGAGAGGGAGGTATTCCGCACGCTTCTGCCGTACAAAATCTAAAGTCTGATTCTGGTGGTTGAGGCGATAAAACTCCCGGACCCCGGGACGTGCCTCAGCTTCATAGGCTCGGAATTTTCGGCCCTCTTCCTCCTCCGCAGGATAACGCCTCAGAAGATCGTCCTCCCACTCATCGAGGTCCTGCAGCGGAGCTGTTTCTAGGTCTTGGGCGGAGTCCATGCTTTCTCCGAGTATAGGCCCTCACGTTCAAATGGCGAGGATTCCACAAAGAACTCACCCTTTTCCAGGTAGCTGAGGAAAGTTTGAAAAATGAGCGGCTATTTTTTCGGTCAAAAGGGTAGCACCCTTAATTTTCTCTCCAGACGAATCATCCATTTAACTCCATGAAAGCGACCCTTTTCCTCACCACTCTGGCGATCTTGGCCTTTCTCTCGTCCTGCTCAAGCTCAACTCATCTCACTGCGCTGCTCATCCCAGATGAGGGACCCCATCCTATCGCCTCAGGGGCCATGCGAGATGACCAGGGTCCTTAACAGGGATACTCCAGAGCTTATGCCCCGCAGTAACATAAAGGGTCAGGAGACCTGCTCCCCCGAAGGCACAATTAGTTATCATGTCTGCGGGCACCGGAATGTTCTGCAGAAGTTCTCCTTCAGGAGAAAAGACATAGACTCCGGCCCTGTACTTCAGACTGGTTTCCACAGGTTCCTTGGGAAAATTGAACCCTGCCGCAGCGAAGATGCGTCCCTTCGAATCCAGAGCCAGTCCATCGGGACCGCGGTCACTACCCCAGTCAAAGAGAAGTTTACGACTGGAGGGAACTATCGAGCCATCAGCTTGAAGAGTGAAGCGCCACAGTTTCCGGTTTCCCCCGAGTCCTTTACCGGGACCGTCGTTCACGTTATCCGCCACGAAGAGAAACTTATCGTCCGCAGAAACGAGGATTCCATTGGGTCGATGCACTTCATGGGTGATGATACGGGAGATCTTCCCGGGGCCATCGATACGATAAACCCCCTCGATTTCCCTGCCTTCTCCATCGAACTGTTCCAAGTCATCCCGGCCTCCGTAGCGAGGATCGCTGAAATAAATCCGGCCCTGAGAGTCCACCGCTAGGTCGTTAGGAGAATTGAGCCTGTTCCCCTCGTATTGGCTCGCGAGCACAGTGATGGTTCCGTCCTTCTCAGTGCGGGTCACTCGACGATTCCCTCCCTCTCCTCCGCCCTCGCAAGCCATCAGGCTCCCCTCGTGGTCGAAGAGAAGTCCATTTGCCCGTCCAGAGGGGGTGCGGAAGATATGCATGACCCCCGATGGATCACGGCGCATGATCCGGTTATTGGCAATATCAGTGAAATATACATTTCCTGAAGGGTGCCAGGCAGGACCTTCGGTGAAAGCCACCGCACCCTCAAGCTTGAGCTGTGCGGGATCAGAGATCTGAGCGTCCAAGGTTGGAAGACATAGGAAAAGAAAGACAGGCAGAAAGCCGTTGAAGTTCATTTCTTGAACCTATTGTTACCGATAAAGGACAGCAAGCCGTAGTGAGAAAGTTTAGAGGCCATGGGTCCTGCGTCCGAGACCACTCCGATTCCATATCAGACTCATCCCGGTCACGGACTTTCAATTCTCATCTCTCCTATTCTACAATTGCGGCCCGGGCGCCAGTCCGCAAAACTCATTCAGCATGGAGATCCCTCACACCCCGTGCCTCGCGGAGGCGGTCGCTATCACTCGCTCCTACGAGGATGGCCGGATTCACGCTCTCCGCGGGGTTGATTTGCGGATTGAGGAAGGAGACTTCATCGCCATCACTGGGTCCAGCGGAAGCGGAAAGACATCCCTGCTCCAGATGCTGGGCGGACTGGACACCCCTGATTCCGGCGAGATCTGTTTTCGCGGGCAGGGCCTCTCGGGGATGGGTGACCTCTCCTCCTTCCGGGCTCAGAAGGTCGGCTTTGTCTTTCAGTCCTTTCATCTCCTTCCCACCCTGACGGCCTCTGAGAACGTCCAAGTGCCCATGGTTGAAAGTTCGATTTCGAGAAAAGAGAGGGCCCCGCGAGCGGCCAAGCTCCTCTCCGAGGTGGGACTGGCGAATCGAACTCACAGCCGGCCACCTGAACTATCCGGTGGGGAGCGCCAGCGAGTGGCCATTGCCAGAAGCCTTGCAAACGAGCCCGAACTGCTCCTGGCCGATGAACCAACGGGCAATCTGGACAGGACCTCTGCAGCCATGGTGATGGAATTGCTTTCCCGTATCCACCGGGAAACTGGAATGACTCTCGTGCTCGTAACACACGACCCAACCACTGCAGCATATGCCTCCCGCCAGATTCATATGAGCGATGGCATGGTTATCCGCTCTACCCCTGACTTGCCTGTTTCCCCATGAACCTCCTCCCGATGGTTACCCGGAATTTCAAGGTGAGGCGGATGCGGACGGCTCTCACCTTACTTGGGATTGCCGTGGGCATGATGGCTATTGTGTCCCTGATGGGCCTCGCCCGCGGCTTTGAAAGAGGCTGGGACCAGACCATGAACGCCCGTGGCACAGATGCCGTCATTAATCGGGTTGCTGCTGGGAGCCCGATTCCTGCGCCCTTTTCCGAGGACATCTCCCTGAACATACGATCTCTCCCCGGGGTAGAAAGCAGCGGCGGAGTCCTCAGCAGCCTGATTCCTGTCGAGCACCTCCCCATGGTCCTCATTACCAGCTGGGAGTGGGAGAGCTACATATGGAAGCACCTCAGGATCATCGAGGGCCGGATGCACAAGCACCGCGAGGAACAGGCCATTCTTCTGGGCAAATCCGCCTCCCAGATGCTGGGTAAGGGGGTGGGTGATTCGCTCCTTCTTTACGGGTTGGAATTTCCGGTATGCGGAATTTACGAGAGCACGTCGATGATTGAGTCCGGAGCTATCCTCGTCCCACTTGATGTCCTGCAGCGCCACAGCGACAACACCGGTAAGATAAACTTCCTGAACCTAAGGTTTAACCCAGGAATGGAAAAGGCAGCTACAAGGGCACTCTGCGGGGAAATTGAAAAAAAACATCCTGGGCTCTCGGCCAGTCTCGCCAGCGAATCCGCGCAGAGCAATTCCACCACGAAGGCAGTCCGTGGCATGACTCTGGCCGTCACCCTTCTGGCGATGATCGTTGGCCTGACCAGTGTGATGAACACCATGCTGATGAGTGTCTTTGAAAGAACGATGGAAATCGGTGTCCTGCGAGCGATCGGATGGAAGGCCTCCCGCATCCGCAGGATGATTCTGCTCGAGGCATCACTGCTCGGGGTTGCTGGAGGGGCCCTTGGCGTTCTCCTCGCCTTCGCGGTGCGTGAACTCCTCTATCTTTTCCCCTCTATTGGGAGCGCGATTCGCATTGAAATTGCACCGGGCGCCGTCATTTTCACCATCGTCTTTGCCACTGTGGTTGGGACTGTCAGCGGCCTCTACCCGGCCATCCGAGCCTCTCGAATGAAGCCCACCGTGGCATTTCGCCACCAGTAACAACTGGCAACCGGGACATTGGCGAACTTAACTGGTCACTCCAGACCAACCAGATACGATCACGACATGAAATTACTCTTCGCCCTCCTGCTCGTTCTTGCAGGCCTGCCCCTTCTCTCGAAGGCAGCCGAGCACCCCAACGTCATTGTGATCCTCGTCGACGACATGGGGTGGATGGACCTGTCCTGCCAGGGGAGTGACTACTACCGCACCCCTGCGATCGACCGCCTCGCCACCGAAGGCGTGCGCTTCACCAACGGCTACGCGGCCTGCGCCGTGTGTTCCCCAACCCGCGCAGCTCTTCAAACCGGCCGATACCCCCACAGGATAGGAGTAACTGACTGGATCCGCTCTCGCTTCCAAAGGGGCCGCGTCGGCACCCCGGCCAAAAACCCAACAAAATATGTTGGAGGCAAGAATAGCCAATTCCTCTGCCCACCAAATCCCTACTGGATGGAACACGAGGAAATTTCAATCGCCGAGGCGCTTCAGGATCGGGGCTACCGCAGTGGCTACATTGGAAAGTGGCACCTTGGTGACCCCGCATGGTTCCCGCCCGGACAGGGCTATGATGAAAACAAGGGGGGCTGCGACTACGGTCAACCTCCCAGTTACTTCGACCCCTTCAATCAGCCAAAGGGGCGGCACGAAACTCTCAGACAGGGAATCCACAACCTGCCGGGTCGCAAGAAAGGGGAATACCTCACCCATCGCGAGGCTGATGAAGCAGAGGCCCTTATCCGCGGATGGCACAGAGAAAAGAAGCCCTTCTTCCTGATGGTCGGCCATTACGCGGTCCACACTCCCATCCAAGCACTTGCCGAGGTCGCCGCCAAATACCAGCGCGACAAAAAACCAAATAATGCCAAGTATGCCGCCATGGTGGAATCCATTGATGACTCTACCCGGCAGATCCTTACTACGCTCAAGGAACTCGGCATCGACAGGAACACTCTCATCATCTTTACCAGTGATAACGGGGGACTGGACCGCAACGGATCACCCACCGACAATGCGCCCCTGCGCAGCGGCAAGGGCTACGCCTACGAAGGCGGAATCCGGGTACCTTTCCTTGTTCGCTGGCCCGGAACAATCCCTGCCGGAGAAATCAGCGACGTCCCGGTGTGCTCAATCGATATCTTTCCCACAGTCGTGGAGGCCGCCGGGGGCAAGCTCCCTAGTGACCGTGCCGTCGACGGTCTCTCCCTGATGCCTCACCTGAAATCTGGTGGAACAACCAAGCTCCATCGAAACGAACTCCTCTGGCATTTTCCGCACTACCGGCACGCCCCGGGCCCCTACAGTATCATTCGCCAGGGCAATCACAAACTCATCAAGTTCTGGGGTGGCCCCTTCGAGCTCTATGATCTCCAAGCAGACCTCGGGGAAGCAAAGAACCTTGCCGCCGATATGCCCAAGAGGGTCAGCGAACTCGACACCCTCCTTATCAAGCGCCTCAAGGAAACCGGGGCCAAGCTTCCACGCGAAAACCCGGACTACACCAAGAAGTAATACCCCTGCAAAAATCTCCGAGTCCATGGCCAAATACGAGCCAAAGACACCAATCGGACTTCTGATTGGAATACTGATCCCAATCATCGCGGCAATCCCGCCTTGGACCGGCCGATATTGCTACATTAACTTCAGTGGTAATTGCATTCAGGTAGATGCCTTTGAACTATTTTTCTGGGCTCCATT
>TARA_B100001093_G_scaffold51946_1_pt1 | contig 15893 bp, 26 predicted proteins | sample TARA_B100001093 | Tara Oceans TARA_B100001093 (sample SAMEA2623116) | marine metagenome | biome: marine biome (ENVO:00000447); feature: surface water layer (ENVO:00002042); material: "saline water (ENVO:00002010), including plankton (ENVO:xxxxxxxx)" | depth 5 m
GTCTTTAATGTATCAGGGAGGTCAACGGGGACTATGTCGTTTTGTAAGTCGACAGCATATGGTTTTAGCATTACTTCATCTCTTTTGGAGATGTCAAGCCTGTCGATACCTAAACGCTTGGCAACCTCTAGTATCGATGCTTTTGTGGTCCCTGGGCTTGCCGTAGCTCCTAATGTGTAGCCATCAGGATTTGCAGTTAGGAATAAATCTCCAACTTGAGCATAAGGGTGATTTCCTGTAGCATGATGAGCCTCATCAAAAATTAGCAACGCAACGTCTTCTAATGCAATAATACCATTTATTGAATCATTTCTGATTACTTGAGAAGTAGCCATCAAGATTTGACCGTTATCCCACAAAGCACGCCGTTTATTTGGTGGTGTTTCACCAGTATATCTTACAATTAGCTCAGGATCGATGTTAATCATTTCTCGAGCCATTCTCTGTTGTTGGTCAACTAGTCCAGTAGTAGGGGCAATTAGAATTATTTTTTTGTTACTTAAACGAAGGGTCTCAGCCATTAGCATCCACTGCACTGCAGTTTTGCCAAATCCAGTTGGCATTACCATCAAACACGATGCTGTCAAGGCATTTCTTAATGCCCTAATTTGATATCCTCGTGCTTCTACACCTTCTTGTAAAAGTGGGTGTATCATAGTAGGCATCAATGGCTCTTTTGGTCGAGGGTTCAAAAGCATGATGATTAAAATCACCACACATTAACCTGTAAAAAACTATCATTACACGCTCATATAATCGATTGACAGAAACGCAATGCTGACCGAACCACTCATATATGATTGGTAAGTCGGATGGATGCTCAAAGGTGAGTAGCCAGACACAACGGGCCATCCCAAGAGGACCCCGATAGTCTTGTTCTGCAATCGTTGGAACGAGGCGCAGTGTCACGGCCACTCCTATCTGGAGAGCCCTCGTACGCCCTCTCGGTGGGGCCCCTGCGCTGTAACAAAATAATGGAGGAATCCCAATGGCGAAAAGAAGTCACCCACGAAGAGGTTCGATGGCGTTCAGCCCGCGCAAGCGTGCCAAGCGTCCTTTCGGACACGTCAAGTCGTGGCCAAAAACCGAAGCGAGCGAAGTTAGAATACAAGGATTTGCTGGATGGAAAGCCGGCATGACCCATATTTTGGCTCGTGATTTAAACCCAAGAAGCCCAGCAGCAGGACAGGAAGCAAGAATTCCAGTCACTGTTGTAGAATGCCCAAAGATGAGAATCCTTGGCGTTCGCGGATACCAAATGACTCCCTATGGGAAGCAAGCTGTCGGTGAGGCATGGGCAGATGCTGGAATGATTGCTGATGCATTTAGCGATCTATTCAAGAGATTGCCAGAACGCAAAGAGCATGATGCCGACAAACATTTCGAGAATCTTGAAAACGCAGACTTGTGTGAAGTTAGACTGATAGTAGCGACTCAACCAAGTCAAATTTCAGGAATACCAACAAAGATTCCAGACATTATGGAAGTTGGTCTTGATGGTGGAAACGTTAGCGAACAACTAAATTTTGGGAAGGAAAAGTTCGGCGAAGAATTTTCATTCGCTGATTGTTTCCAAGAAGGTATTCTTACCGATATCGTAGCGGTTACCAAAGGATATGGGTGGCAAGGTGTCATCAAGAGATTTGGCGGTAAACTTCAATCTCACAAAAATTCAAAGAAACGCCGACAACATGGAAACATGGGTGACTTCGGTACCGGATATGTAAGAAAGACAATCCGACAAGGTGGCCAAACTGGATACCATCAAAGAACTGAATACAACAAGAGAATCATGCGAGTAGCTAATCCCGAAGAACACGCAATTACTCCATCTGGTGGATTTTTGCACTATGGTGAAGTTAACTCAGATTACATTTTGGTAAAAGGTAGCGTACCTGGTCCTTCAAAGCGTTTGATTAGATTTAGAGATGCTACTAGAGGAAGCGACAGAACTCTTCACGATTACGAAATCACCTACGTAAGTACAGCATCCAAGCAGGGGGCCTGAAGATGAAAGTTGCAGTAAAAGATATTACCAACACAATCAGCGCTGATGAATTAGATGCCGGAAGACTCCAAGATACTTTTGAGATATCAGTTTCAAACGGGTCAAAAATTGCATTACCTGACTCATTTGCTACGCCACTTCGCGAGGATTTAGTCAAATTAGCAGTAGCATCTAGCCGAGCAAATCGCAGGCAGCCATACGGTTCTAGACCACACGGTGGTAAAAGAAAGCCAATGGCTGGTATGAAGCACTCCGTCGAATGGTGGGGTAAGGGTAGAGGTGTCTCAAGAATTATGAGGCGAACTGGTCAAAAGAGAGCAGCTCAAAACCCTCACACACTTGGTGGGCGAAGAGCGCATGGACCCAAGGTTGAGAAAATCTGGGCTCGTAAATTAAATCAAAAAGAGCGAAGACTCGCAAGAGATACCGCACTTACTGCAACCATCGATATGGATATGGTAAGTTCTCGTGGGCATCAAATCTCAGAAGAAGTATCAGCTCTACCAATCATATTAGGTAACTATGTAGAAGTTCGAGACGGCAAGAAGGAAGAGTTTGATTTCGAATCTTTCAACCATGGCTCTGCAACTCGTAAGGTTCTAGCAATTTTCAACGGACTTGGCCTAGGTGACGACTTGCAAAGAGCAAGAGAAGGAAGAAACATTCGTGCTGGAAAGGCAACAATGAGGGGAAGGGTCCACAAGACTCCTAAATCCATACTACTTGTTGTCAAAGAAAAATCAGGATTAGCACAAGCAGCTAGAAATCTACCAGGAGTAGATGTAGTTGCAGCTAAGGATCTAAACGCTGAAGACCTGGCGCCAGGTGGCGCACTTGGTCGTTTGACAGTGTTTACCAAATCCGCTGTGGAGGAACTCAACTGAGGTGTTTACTATGAATGCATACGATATAATCATACAACCGTGGCTTACTGAAAAATCCATGGAAGCTAGATCAACTCAACAAAGACTTGAGTTCATCGTAAGAAGAAGTGCATCAAAGGATGAAATTGCCAAAGCAATAGAAACAATCTTTGATGTTGAAGTAGCTAAAGTTAATGTTAGAAACAGCAAGCATGGAAAACATGCTTCAGTAAAACTGGCCGAAGGCTATGACGCAGAAGACGCAGCAATGCGCTTAGGAGCATTCTGAGGTGATATAATGGGTAAGAGAATACGTGCACAGAGAAAAGGTTCCTCACCAAGGTACCGTGTAAGAAGCCATAGATTTCCTGGATCAAACAGAATGCCTCGTGAAAACGACATCGTTGGTGAAGTAACTGAACTAATCCATAGTCCAGTTCACTCCGCTCCACTAGCCAGACTCAAACTACCTGACGGCGATACCACCTTAGTGGTCGCAACAGAGGGTCTTTCTGTGGGTAGTAACGTAGCAGTTGGAAACAATGTTTCGCTAAGACCTGGTAATATTACTAGCATTGGTAACATACCAGAAGGTACAGCGATTAACAATCTTGAACTTAGACCTGGTGATGGTGGCAAAGTTGCCCGTTCAGCAGGAAACTCCTGTTATGTTGAAGCCAAAATCGGTGAGAAAGTTCGTATCAGAATGCCTTCAGGCGCACTCAAAGAATTGCCAGCAAACTGCCGTGCAACTATTGGTGTACTTGCAGGACATGGAAGAGATGAGATGCCTCTAAGAACTGCTGGTGCGGCATATTACAAGGCAAAGGCAAGAGGAAAATTATTCCCGCATGTTAGCGGTGTTGCAATGAATCCAGTCGACCACCCTCACGGTGGAGGAAATCATCAGGCTGTCCACGGACCGAATTCGGTTGCCCGTGGAACCCCGCCTGGTGCTAAAGTTGGTATTATTGCGCCAAGAAGAACCGGTAGAGGCCGTGGAAAGAAAATTTGAGGTGATTATGTATGGCACGAAAGAACAAGAAGTCCTTTATGACCCCAAAGGCCAGTAGAAGAAAAGCAAGAAAGCGCTTGTCTACCACAACTGGCCGTGTCAAGAAAGAATTTACTTACCGTGGATATACCATGGAAGAATTATCACAAATGGAACTTTGGCCATCTGAAGGATCCGACAATTCTATCATAGAATTGTTGCCATCAAGAGCTAGAAGATCCATCGGCCGTGGTATGTCTGTGGAAAACGAACATTTCCTTGACCGAGTAAGAAGAAACAGTTCAACAACTGTAAGAACACATAGAAGAGATATGCCAATTCTACCCGAATTTGTTGGTCGAAGAATCGCAATTCACAATGGGCAACATTTCATCGAACTTGATGTCAAGCCAGAAATGATTGGACATTACCTTGGTGAGTTTGCTCTAAGCAGAAAGAACGTGGCCCACAGCGGCCCAGGTGTAGGTGCTACCCGTTCATCAAAGCACGTAGCATTGAAGTGAGGCGAGAAATATGGCAAAGCAAAGACAAATGGATCGCAGAACCAAGAGGAGACAACTTCCTCAGAAAGGTTTCACTCAACTATTACAAGGAAGCAGAATTGCTTCAGCAAGGGCAGTCAATGTGGACATGCACGTAAAGCACTGTTTTGAAGTATGCAGAGCAGTCAAGACCATGACTGCTGGAAGCGCAATTGATTATCTAAACGAAGTCTTGAGAATTGACTCAGACAGGGCAGACATTAGAAGAAAAGCAGTAGCAGTACCTTTCAGATTAGGCAGTGGAAACAAGAAACGCAAGCGAAGTGGGCCTTCAATGGTCGGTCATCGAAAAGGTGGCGTTGGGCCAGGTAGGTATCCAGTAAAGGCATCAAAAGCAATAATTAAATTGATTCAAAGTGCTATGGACAATGCTCGACACCAATACGAAGATATTGATGCTGAAGAGATGGAAATTACTCACATTGCTGCACACAGAGGCCAAATTCGTCGTGGATGGATCCCTCGTGCTAGAGGTCGTGCAACACCATCTAACCACTACCAAGTCAATTTGGAAATATTCCTAGAAGACTTCAACACAGTTGAAGACGAATTGGAGGATGAATTCTGAGGTGAATATCATGGCTGGAAAACAAAGTGTACTTAGAACAATCGTCAACAGAAATGTTGAGAGACAACTGGTCAAGGAATTCTTGATGGAAAATACCAAATCAGCAGGATTTGGTGGATTAACCATCAGCAGGACTCCTAGTGGTACTAGTGTAGAGATTAGAGCAGAAAAGCCGGGAAGAGTAATCGGTAAGCGAGGAAAAATAATCAACGAACTCCAAAAGAGGTTGAATGATGAATTTGAATTGTATAATCCAAGGCTTTCTGTTGAAGAAGTAGAAGAACCGACCCTAAACGCTCAAGTCATGGCACAGAAAATCGCCTCTGCTCTTGAGCGTGGATGGTATTACCGAAGAGCCGGCGCATCCGCCGCGGTCAACGTTATGGAAAAGGGTGCTAGAGGAGTAATTGTCACTGTAGCTGGTAAACTGACTGGTGCCAGAAACCGAACTCAGAAATTTATTCTTGGCCACGTAAAGTATTGCGGTGAAACCGCATTACAATTCATGGACAGAGGCTATGCAGTTGCTGTCAAGAAGTTGGGAACAATTGGTGTGACTGTACAAATCATGCGTAAAGGAACTAAATTGCCACACGAAATCGCCGTCTTTTCAGAGGAAGAACTCCGTATAAGAGATGAATCTGAAACTACAGAAGTTGAAATTGTCGAGGAGGCCAGTAAATGAGCTACGTATCCAACAGAGAGATTGCAGCTATGAGCGCCGAGGCAAGAGATGCTCGTCTTCTTGAACTTCAAGAAGAACTTCTACAACTCCGTGCGGAAAAATCACTAGGTGGTACTCCTGCAAGTATTGGTGCTTACAAAGCAACCAGAAGAAGTATTGCTCGACTAAAGACGCACATGAATAACAACTGAATAACATCGGGAAGGAGACTGAATACAAATGAGCGGAATTTGCAAAGATTGTAGTTTACCCAACGAGTTATGTATATGTCAAGAAATAGCAAAAGAACAACAATGCGCAATTTTGTCAACAGATAGAAGAAGATACGGAAAAATAGTAACAAAAGTAGAGGGTTTGGAGGATTCAGCGATAGATATTAATCAATTAGCTAAACTACTCAAAAATAAATGCGCTGCAGGTGGAACAGTAAAAGGACGAACAATCGAACTACAAGGGGATCACAAGAAGAAAGCAGCAATAGTACTCAAAAATAACGGATTTAATGTGGAGGTGAGATAAGATGAATGTATACAACAATAACTGGTTAGGCAAGACTCTTAATGTGATCTCTTCGTTAGATAATACGCTTGTTGGAAGGCAAGGTATGGTTGTTGATGAATCACAAAAGACTATCACCATCAAAGAAGATGGCAAGATGGTTAAACTCGGTAAAGCGAGTATCAAATTCACAATTACCGACAGTGATGTCGTAATCGATGGGACAATGGTTGGACAACGCCCTGAAAACAGAGTCCACCGAAAATATAGGATGGCTTGATACCATGCGAGATATAGGAATAGATGTAAAACCACCCACCGGAGAGTGGGACGGAGACCAAAACTGCCCATTTTATGGAAGCCTGCGCCTTAGAGGACAAGTTCTCGAAGGAACAATTTCTAAAATAGGAATGCAAAAAACAATTACTTTAGAGAGAAACAATGTACGATATATGCAAAAATATGAGCGATTTGAAAAGCGTACTAGTATAGTATCGGCCCATTTGCCATCTTGCATCGGTGATGCTAATGTTGGCGATTCAGTCAAGGTAATGGAATGTAGACCACTTTCAAAGACGGTTTCATTCTGCGTTGTTGAACTAAATGGTGGTGAGGCTTAATGCGTGGAATCGCAGGAAGACAGACCAGAGGTCTACCAACCGCTGCAAGATTAATTGTTGCAGACAACACTGGTGCCAAAATAGTTCAAATCATCAATATTTTGAAACTCGGTGGTACCATGAGGAGATATCCTGCAGGTGGCGTAGGCGATCTAGCAAAGGTTTCAGTCAAGAAAGGAACACCAGATACTCGTAGGCAGATATTCGATGCGGTTATTATCCGTCAGAGACGCCCATTCCGCAGAGTCGACGGTACATGGGTTCAATTCGAAGACAACGCTTGTGTCATCACCAATGAAAAAGGCGATGTTCAAGGTTCGGATATCAAAGGCCCAGTTTCTAGAGAGGCAGCAGAACGCTGGCCACGTATTGCAGCGAATGCAAAACAAATCGTTTGAGGTGATAATATGGTAAAGAGTATGAAACCAGGAAAACAAAGAAAAGCACATTTCAATGCAGCAATGCATGAAAAGCGTAAGAGGCTCTCAGCTAGATTACAACTTGAAAAACCCGATTCTAGATTCGATGGTGTCAGGACTGTAACAGTTAGAGTTGGAGATACGGTAAAGGTTGTTCGTGGTGACTTATCCAATGGTGGTAAGCGACACGGTGGCAAGAGAAATGCTGAGCCACTAACAGGCTCAGTTATTCGAATAGATTCAAACAAAGGCAGACTGTACATTGAAGGTGCAAAAGCTAGCAAATCCGATAACAAAGAGGAAGCAGTACCGGTTAATGCTTCAAATGTTGTTGTAGTAAGATTGGACGAGACAGACAAGTATCGAGTCCAACAATTAACCGGAAACAGGAGTTGAATTAGATGGGAAGCAGTAATCACATGAAACGTTTGGCAATGCCACGAAGTTGGCCACTACCACGTAAGACCTCTATTTGGGTAACTAAAGCCGCACCTGGTGCACACACACTAGAACTTTGTATGCCGGTTGTTGTCGTTATTCGAGATATTCTTGGCTACGCAAAATCAGCCAGAGAAGTTAGACACATTCTGCATAACAATCTTGTTTCGATCGATGGAAGAATCTGCAAAGATTCCAGAAGAGGTGTTGGATTCATGGACGTTCTAACACTTGGTGAAGAAAACTATCGTTGTATAGTTGATCAAAAGGGTATACTTCGATACAGACAAATTTCAAAGAAAGAAGCGGAAACCAAGGTTTGCCGAATCAACGGTAAAACCACAATTAAGGGTGGAAAAACGCAACTTCATCTGCACGATGGGAGAAATATACTAACCGACGATGCTGGAGAATACAACACGGGTGACTCATTAGTTCTAGCACTTCCTTCTCAGGAAATAAAGGAACATATCCGCTTCTCAGATGGCATAAAGTGCTATCTGACTGGTGGTGCACACGTTGGTGAATTCGCTGAAGTTTCAGAATATATCGTCAAGCGTTCAAGTATGCCTAATGAAGTACAATTTGCTGACTTTGGCACTGTTATTTCAAATGTATTTGCGATAGGCAAGCAAAAATTACCTACTACTGAGGTGGTTGAATGAGTGAGTCTGCAAATCCTATGATGATGCCAAGAATTGCCAAAGTTTGTGTCAATATTGGTGTCGGTGAAGGTGGAGATCGTTTAGTAAATGCTGAAAGTGTACTAAAGATGGTCACAGGCGTAAAACCTCAAAGGACACTTGGTAAAATTCAAAATCGTGATTTGAAAGTAAGAATTGGTGCCCCAATTGGCTGCAAAGCAACAATTCGTAATAGCGATAAAATTAAGCAATTTTTGACTGATGCATTCTCTTGCCGTGAAGATGTTATCCCGTCATGGAACTTCGATAGAGAAGGTAACCTTTCCTTTGGTGTAAGAGATTATACTGATTTCCCTGGTCAAAAATATGATCCGGATATCGGTATTTTCGGCATGGATATCAACGTAGTGCTTGAAAGACCTGGCCATAGAGTCAGCCGTAGAAGAAGAGCAAAAAGAAAGATCCCTGTTAAGCACAAAATTACAGCTGACGAATCAAGAACTTGGTTCGCTGATAATTATAATATCAAAATATTGGAGGAGTGAATATGGCAAGAGATCACGGAGAAAGAATTGGACGAACGCTCGGTTGCAGAAGATGCGGAAGACGTCGTGGAATGATTAGAAGACATGGTCTAAGGCTATGCCGCCAATGTTTCAGAGAAGTAGGACCTGAGATAGGGTTCAAAAAGATGAGTTGAGGAGGAATATAGATGCAAATTGATCCATTAAATGATGCACTGATAAAGATGTACAATGCTGAGCAAGCAGGTAAGTTCAACGTAGAACTAACTCCGGCTTCAAAGTTATTAGGTAACGTACTTGAAATCATGCAAAAATCAGGCTATGTAGGCCCTATTGAAAGAACAGAAGATGGTCGTGGCGGACGTTACACTGTTGAATTGCGAGGAGCAATCAATCGATGTGGCACGGTAAAACCTCGACACAGCGTTAGAAGGCTAGATTACGAGCAATGGGAAACCCGATATTTACCTGCTCAAGATTTCGGCCTTTTGATTCTAACAACAAACTCAGGAGTAATGCATCATTATGATGCAAAGGATGCAAGAATAGGCGGCAAATTGCTGGCCTATGTATATTGAGGTGAATAAAATGGTAAAAATCGACAGAATCGAACACATCGTAACCATCCCTGAAGGTGTAACAGCCGAACACAGTGAAGATGGCGTCGTAACTATAACTGGGCCAAAAGGTTCTTTGAATAGACAATTTACTAACCCAAGTTTAACTATACTCCAAGAATCCGGTTCATTAATTGTCAGAACAGATCTTCCTAGAAGGAAAATCAAGGCGCTGGCAGGTACATGGAACGCTCACCTCAACAATATGGTGAAAGGAGTTACTGACGGTTTCAAATATGATTTGAAAGCATTTTATTCTCACTTTCCAATGACTTTGGAAGTAAAGGGACGAGAATTCATTGTCAACAATTATTTCGGTGAAAAAGTTCCACGAAGAGCAGATATCCTAAGCGGTGTTGATGTTAAGGTCAACAACAAAGTTGAGGTTGTAGTAACTGGCATCGATAAAGAAAATGTCGGGCAAACTGCAGCCAACATCGAACGTTGCGCAGTTATCAAAAACAGAGACAGAAGAGTATTCCAAGATGGTATATATCTTCTAGGTAAGGAGTGATATAAATGTCAGATAATTACGAAGATATGACAGTTGCAGAAATAAAGGCATTGCTTAAGGAAGCGGGCTTGAAAGTTTCAGGTAAGAAATCAGAGCTAATTGAGAGATTAGTTGAAGCACAAGACGCTCCAGAGGAATCTGAAGTTGTTGAAGATGTTGCAGATGATGTTGTCGAAAATACTGATGACTCCGCAGAAGATGTTGAGGAAGACGATTGGGATGACGAAGATTGGGATGAAGAAGAAGACGAAGGTCACGTTGCAAAACAAAAACCTGTCTTGTCTGAAGACATGAAACTTGCACTTGCACTTAGAGATGAACAAAAGAAGAAAACACCAGCATTCAAGAGAACCGAGTGGTTCCGTTACAAGAGACTATCTCGCTCAGGATGGAGAGCACCTCACGGTATGGACAGCAAGCAACGACGCAATTACAAATACCGAAGTTCACTAGTAAGAGTCGGCCATGGAAAAGTAGCCGCAGCAAGAGGACTTCATCCATCTGGATTTAGAGAAGTAATGGTTCACAACACTGTTGACCTTGAAATCATAGACCCTGAAACAGAAGCAGCAAGAGTCGGCAAGACAGTCGGCGGTAGAAAGCGTGAACAAATTTATTCACGTGCTGATGAGTTAGGTATCCGTGTTCTTAACAGAAGGAGGGATGTTTGATGCAAATTACCAATCAGAAGAGACTTGCAGCAAGATTATTGAAGTGTGGAGTAAACCGAGTTTGGGTTAATCCAGATTATGTCGACCAAGTTGCAGCAGCAGTGCAAACTGATGACATAAGAGAATTTATCGAAGAAGGCTGGATTAGAGCTAAACCAGTCAAGGGTACATCTAGGGCTAGAGCAAGAATGCGATTAGAGCAAAAGCGCAAAGGCCGAAGAAAGGGTCAAGGTAAGCGTGCTGGATCAGCAAACGCTAGAAATCCAAAGAAATCCCGTTGGATGAGAACCATCAGATCTCAAAGAAGAGTCTTGAAGGACTATCGTGAAGATGGGACTATCGAAGCTTCACAATACAGGAAGTATTACTTGAAAGCCAAGGGTGGATCATACCGATCTATCGCTCACATGCGTTCACAGATGACCCTTGAAGGTATAACTATCATAGGAGGCGATGAGTGATGAAAGGTACACGACGTAGATCAGTATTCAGAAGAAGAGAATCGGGTCAAACTGATTATCACAGAAGACTAAAGTTACTTAGAGGCAAAAAAGCAAGAGCAGTAGTTAGAGTTTCTAACACTCGCGTGACTTGTCAGATGGTAAATTGGTCCGCAGGAGGCGATTTAGTATTGGCTACTGTCACCGGTTCAGACCTTGCTAAGAAATTCGACTGGCCACAAGATTTCTCTCAGAAATCTGTTCCAGCGTGTTACTTGACTGGTTTTGCTTTGGGCAAGGCTGCAATGGCACAGGGTTGTACAGATGCAGTCCTGGATATCGGTCTTGCTGGAAGCACACCGGGTGGTAGAGTATTTTCAGCCCTAAAAGGAATGGTTGATGCAGGAATGGATATTCCGCACAGTGATGAAGTACTTCCTGAAGAAAACCGAATTAACGGTGAACATATTTCCGACAAAGTTTCTGCTGCAGTAGAATCGACAAAAACTAAGATAGAGGGGGCATATTAATGACAGAAGAACAACAACAAATGGCGCCTGGTTTGATTCAGGCATTTAATCCAGAAGAATCTGAAGAGCCAACTGATGGCCGAAGAAGAGGTAGAAATCAAGATGACCCAATCATGAATTTGAGATCTTGGACTCCTCGTACTCGTCTAGGAAATGCAGTAATGGCTGGTCAAATTATAACCTTTGAACAAGCACTTGCTTCTAACCTTCCAATTAGAGAAGTTGAAGTTGTCGACGCATTAATTCCAAATCTTGAAGATGAAATTATCAAGGTAAACATGGTTCAAAGAATGACTGACAGTGGTCGACGTGTAAGATTCAACGTTATGGCATGTGTAGGTAATAAAGATGGATATGTCGGACTTGGCATGGCAAAAGCCAAAGAAGTCTCCCAAGCAATTAGAAAAGCAATCACTGCCGCTAAACTAAACATAATCAGTGTGCAAAGAGGCAATGGTTCTTGGGAATCTTCTTCAGGTCCAGGTACTTCAGTACCGTTCAAGATTAACGGACGTTCTGCATCTACAAGGGTAACCTTGATGCCAGCTGCAAATGGTAAAGGCCTAGTTATTGGAGAAACCGGTAAAAAAGTTCTAGACCTTGCTGGAATAACTGACGTTCTTTCTCGTACCAAGGGTCAAACCAGAACCACTATCAATTATGCTGCTGCAACTTTTAATGCACTAAAGAATTTGAATACTACCAGACTCTCCAAGGTTCAAAGAGAGAAGCTTTTCATCAATAAAGGGAGGATGTTTGAATGAGTTGGATAGTTGTTAGAGTAAGAAGCAATGTCAATGTTGAGCGCTCGATTAGGGAAACTATGGATTACCTAAATCTGACCAAGGTCAACCATGCTGTAATCATTCCTGAAAATGATCAATATCGTGGTATGCTACAAAAGGCAAAAGACTACATCACTTGGGGAGAAGCTACCGAAGCAACAGTCGAAAAGATGCTTGCTGAGCGTGGCAGAATGTCTGGTGACTCTCCTTTGACTGATGATATTGTCAAAGATTCAACCGATTTCAAGAATATTTCAGACTTCGCCAAATCCGTTACTTCTGGAGATTCCAAAGTAAAAGATGTTCCAGGTTTGAAGAGAGTTTTCAGATTACATCCACCAAGAGGCCCCAAAGGCTGGGGTGGAATCAAGCGTTCTTTCGTCATTGGTGGAGCACTTGGTGCAAGAGGCGATGAAATCAACTCATTGGTTGATAGGATGATTTGAGGTGAGATAATGGGAATAAAAGCAAACAAACATCGTGGAAGAAACCGCTATCACGGTCGCGGTAAAAAAGCAGGAAGAGGTGCTGGAAAGAGAGGAGGTCGTGGTCTTGCAGGTATCAACAAGCACAGAGTCATGACTAGGATCAAGTATATGCCAAAACATTGGGGTATGCATGGCTTTAATCGACATCCATCCCTTAGAAATGTCAACACCACAGTTAACGTTGGACAACTTGAAGACTTAGCCGGTGATGGTGATTCAGTTAACCTAACAAAAATGGGTATAGATAAACTACTAGGTAGTGGAAGAATTTCTAAAGCAATAACAGTTACTGTATCTGAAGCAAGTGCAAAAGCTACAGAGAAGATCGAAGCTGCTGGCGGTTCATTGAATATGGATGCGGAAGACTGGGACGAATTTGAAGAAGAGTGAATCATAAGGTGGGATAACAATGAAACATAAGCCAATACCTTGGGCAATCGCACTGACTGGAGTACTATATTTCGGTCTGCTTATCTACTGGCAGTCTGATGAACTTTCTAGTGAAATTGATGCAGTAAGAAATGCTGCACAATTTGGTTTAGTAATGTCAGTCGTTTATGTTGCATATCTGATGTGGTGTTTCAATAGGGAATTGCCGGAAGGATTGAAGGATGCTCCGGTAATTGGTCGATATGGAAAACTGCTAGGATGGTTAGCGATTGCTGGAATTGCAGTTTGGTATGTAAGACCTGCCAAATGGGGCGGTTATGAAGACGGTGTAGGGTTTTTCCTAGTCGGCATATTGCTACTTGGATTTGGTGCAGCTGCTGCGCTAACTTGTTTCATGTGGAGTGGAGACAAAAGCAGTAGACTTTACGCTCTTCACAGATTCGTGGATGTTTATCCCACAATCACTAAACCAGAACGTCACGTTAGATTTAACGAAAAAATGTGGACTACTACATTCGTTTTGATTATCTATTTCGCTATGACCAATGTTATGCTATATGGTCTGTCTGGGCAAGCTCTTGACCTGTTTAGCGGTTTTAGATCAATCATGGCCGGTGCTTCAGGTACCATCATGCACTTGGGTATTGGACCAATTGTTACCGGTTCAATTATCATGCAATTATTTGCTGGTGCTAAAATCATCAGACTTGACTTATCCAACTCTGAAGACAAAGCTATGTACCAAGGTGTACAAAAATTACTTGTCTTGATAATGATTCCAATTGAGGCGATTCCGCAAACTTATGGTTTCCTTGACCCAATGGAATTCCTAATCGATTCATACGGTATGGGCTGGGCAAACTTCGTAATCGTTGCGCAGTTGTTTGCCGGATCATATCTAGTATTCTTGCTGGATGAGTTAGTTTCTAAGTGGGGTATTGGTTCTGGTATGTCATTATTTATTGCTGCAGGAGTTTCACAATCAACCTTCGTTGGAACATTATCACCGCTTCCAGTAACTAGTGGTCTTGGATACTCTATGTCTAATCCACCGTCCGGTACTTTGCCAATGATTTTCTATATGTTCAGGGAGGCGACGAATTCAGAAATGATTCGGTTTGATGGTTTTGAAACGATATTACTGACTCACGTAAATCCATTAGCAGCCTTATTCTCTTCAGTAGTGGTATTCTTGGTTGTTGCATATGCAGAATCTAGTAAACTCGAATTGCCACTAACTCACGGTAAAGTTAGGGGTCACAGAGGAAAATACCCAATTAGATTAGTATATGCCTCTAACATTCCAGTTATTTTGATGGCTGCACTATTAGCCAACATCAATATGTTTACTCTACTATTCTGGAGTCATCCGACGCTATCACAAACACCGTTCTTGGGCCGAGAGGGTTACGGCTCCTTATCGGAGTACATCGGTACTTATGAGCAGGGTCAGACTACGGCTTCTGGAGGTTTTGCTTGGTATGCTAGTATGGTAAATGGGGTTAATGATTGGCTATTGCCCTTGTTAGACCAAACTGGAGATGCCTTTGGACACAGTCTAACCCAAATTATGGTGCACGTTATATTCTATGTTGTTTTGATGACGGTTGGTTCTATGGTATTCGCTAAATTCTGGATTGATACTACCAATATGGGTACCAAGGATGTAGCAAAGCAAATTGAAAGAACTGGTATGCAAATTCCTGGATTTAGAAAGAATCCTAAGGTTCTTGAAAAGATTCTTGAAAATTATATCCCTCCAGTAACCTACTTCTCAGGTGCTTTCGTAGGACTGCTTGCTGCAGGAGCTGATCTACTCGGTACCGTAGGTAATGCTACTGGTACGGGTCTGTTACTTGCCGTAGGTATCATTTTACGTACATATGAGCAAATTCAGAAAGAACAAGCGATGGAAATGCACCCGATGATTAGACAATTCTTCGGGGCAGAGTAAATCTAATTCTTAGGATTCAATCCCTGTGTTAAATTGCTAATTTGTGTCGCAGTTGATTGTTTTTTGTCAATTAGCCGTCGGGTATATTGATATAGGGGGGGTCAGTGGCTGAGTTGCTTGCGTTGTGAAGAACGGCGTTAGAATCTGAGTCCTCGGACAGTGAAGAATTCTATCCTCTTTTTACGTAAAGCCGAAGCGATTGCGATTCTGAAAAACCATTATGGTTCAGGGTCAGGAAGGTGATCGAGATTATGATGTAATTTGTGCAAGAAGCTCAAGTGCAATATTTTCTCGCCAATTTTTTAGAGACAGCAATAAGACAGCGACAAGTAACCTAAGGATCATAACAAGAGAAATCTGGTTGATCCTGCCAGAGGCGACCGCTTTTGGAGTTCGATTAAGCCATGCGAGTAGAAAGAAATTAGATTCTTTGCAAACTGCTCAGTAACACGTGGATAACCTGCCCTATGCTCTGGGATAACCTTGGGAAACTGAGAATAATACCGGATAGATCACAACGCCTGGAACGGTGTGTGGTTGAAAGGTCACGGCATAGGATGGGTCTGCGGCGTATCAGGTCGTAGGGGGTGTAATGGACCTCCTAGCCATCGACGCGTACGGGTTGTGGGAGCAATAGCCCGGAGATGGATTCTGAGACACGAATCCAGACCCTACGGGGT
>TARA_B100001093_G_scaffold516860_1_pt1 | contig 15892 bp, 13 predicted proteins | sample TARA_B100001093 | Tara Oceans TARA_B100001093 (sample SAMEA2623116) | marine metagenome | biome: marine biome (ENVO:00000447); feature: surface water layer (ENVO:00002042); material: "saline water (ENVO:00002010), including plankton (ENVO:xxxxxxxx)" | depth 5 m
GTGCTGGATTAGGCGGCGGTCATGATGAAAGAGAACAAACTTTGAATCAGCTGTTAGTCGAGCTTGATGGATTTGATAATTCTAGCAGTGTTATCGTTATGGGAGCTACAAATAGACCAGATGTCCTGGACTCAGCATTGCTTAGACCAGGAAGATTTGATAGACAGGTTGTTGTTGATGTTCCTGATTTAAATGGAAGACACGATATTTTAAAAATTCATACAAAGAAAATCAAAATCAAACCTAAATCTGTAAATCTATTAGATATTGCAAAGGGAACACCTGGCATGGTTGGAGCTGACTTAGCCAATCTTGTAAACGAAGCTGCTTTGCTTGCTTCGAGAAAAAGAAAGACTACTGTTGACAATTCAGATTTTCAAGAAGCTCAAGATAAGGTCCTTATGGGAGTACAACGAAAAAGTATGGTTCTTTCTGAACATGAAAAAAAAGTAACTGCATATCATGAAGCAGGACATGCAGTTGTAGCAATCTTTTCTCCAGAAGCTGATCCTGTTCATAAGGTAACAATAATTCCAAGAGGAAGAGCGTTAGGAGTAACTATGCAACTTCCTATTGATGAAAAACATGGTTATTCTAAAACTTATATTTTAAGCAGACTTGCTGTTATGATGGGTGGTAGAGCTGCTGAAGACTTGATCTTGAACGAAATCACTACTGGTGCATCAAATGATATTGAAAGAGCCACTAGTATAGCAAGAAGAATGGTTTGTGAATGGGGAATGAGCGATAAAATGGGCCCTATGGCTTTTGGAAAAAAGAATGAAGAAATTTTCTTAGGAAGAGAAATACAATCTCATCGAGATTATAGTGAAGAGACTGCTCAGATGATTGATCATGAAGTAGTATCAATCATTAAAAATGCCCAAGATACTGCTCGAAAAATTTTAGAAGATAAGATTGACTTACTTCATCTCATGGCTGAAGAATTGCTTGAACATGAAACAATTGATGAAGCTGATATAAAAGTCATGATGTCCGGAAAAAAACTCTCAAAAAAATAATTCATGAACATCAAAAATTTCAATGATTGGCTTTTAAGTAAAGAAAAGCAATCGCTAATCATGGGAATACTCAATGTTACTCCTGATTCTTTTTCTGATGGAGGAAAATATTTCGAAAAAAATTCTGCTATTAATTATGCGCTTGAAATGATTGACAACGGAGCCGATATCATTGATATTGGAGGAGAGTCAACAAGACCATTTTCTGATCCTGTTAGTTTAGAAGAAGAAATTTCAAGGGTAATACCCGTAATTGAAGGTATTAGAAAAGAGTCTGATATTTGTATATCAATTGATACTACAAAATCTCAAGTAGCAACTTCAGCACTTAATTCGGGCGCCTGTATTATAAACGATGTTAGTGCAATGGAAGTTGATCCATTAATGATTGGTGTGGCTATTAAATTTGATTGTCCTTTGATTATTATGCATATGAAAGGAACTCCAAAGAATATGCAAGATAATCCTCAATATGAATCTTTAATATATGATATTAAAAAATACCTTCTTGATAGGGCAGAATTCATAATTTCTAAAGGAATAAATCCAAAAAAAATAGTTATTGACCCAGGAATTGGTTTTGGTAAGACTGTTGAAAATAATTTTGAAATAATTAATAATTTAAATCATTTTACAACTATGGATTTTCCAGTAATGCTTGGCGCTTCAAGAAAATCTTTTATCGGAATTTCCTTAAATCTTCCAGAAGAAGATCGCCTAGAAGGTTCTTTAGCTGCAAATGTTATTGGATTGCAAAACGGAGCTAAGATCTTTAGAGTTCATGATGTTGAAGAAACAAATAAAGCATTAATGATTGCAAATAAAATTTTTAATTCAAACCATTTAATTAGCTAAATTAATATATGAATCTTTTTGAGATAAGTTTTTTAAAGTTTACACTAACAGATTTATTTGACCTAATTCTAGTTACTTTCATTTTCTCTTATGCCTATTCTTACTTCAGAGGAACCAGAGGTGGACAAATGCTCATTGGTTTATTAATAATATTTTTTGCAGGATTTATTATTAATATCCTAGGATTTAAAGCTACATCTTGGCTCTTGAACCTTTTTCAAACCGTTTGGGTTGTGGTGTTTGTAATTTTATTTCAACCAGAGATAAGAAGGCTATTAACATCAGTTGGCCAAAATAAAATTTTAAGAAAGCTTTTTCAAATTGAAAAAACTGCTATACAAGAAGATATAATATCTAGCATTGAAGAAATTAAAAGAAACAAGTGGGGAGCTTTACTGGTCTTTGAGCGAGAAAATTCATTAAAAAATGTAGTTTCTGATGCTGTGCCAATGCACGCATCGTTTAGCCCAGAATTGTTAGTATCTATTTTTAATCCATCTTCACCTTTACATGATGGTGCTGTGGTAATACATAACAACTTAATTGAAGCAGCTGCATGCATTTTACCGCTTACTGAAAGCAAGACATTAAATCCAGAAATGGGTACTAGACATAGAGCAGCGCTAGGAATTTCTGAAGAAAGTGATGCGCTAGCAGTAGTTATTTCAGAAGAAAGTGGAAAAATTTCTGTTGCTGAGAACGGATATTTTATAAGTTCAGGCCTATCTTTGGATGAGCTTGGTAAGGTTCTCAAAGAAAAAATGAACGAATTTATAGAGGAAGCTTAAAAATGTTAAAAGACAAAATTTTAGATTTATTAAACAGGTCCGATTTTATGACTTTATCCACAAGCGTTGCCGGAAACTCTTCCGCAGCAAATGTTTATTTTGCAAACGACGGATTAGATATATATTTTTTTACTTTCAATCCTTCAAGAAAAGCTGTACAAATTTCAATGAACCCTAAAGTCCAATGTGTTATAAGACCAGATGGAGAGGATGGAATAAAAGAATTACAAATAGATGCATATGCATCAAAAGTTGTGGATCAAAATGAAGTTGAAAAAGCTAGAAAAGCAATTTTAAAAGTTACAGAAGCTTTTTCAGAATATATGCATGACGACTTTTTAATTGCTAATGATGTTATAGGATATTACAAGCTTCAGCCAACAACCATTAAGTATGTTGATTTTTATGCCGAAAAACAATTTGAATGGATGGAAGTGCCTGAAAATAGAATGGGATTTTTTAAAGAGGTAAGAACTAATATTGTAAACACAATTAAATATTGGGTTACAGTTGTACGAGCACCTTTTTTGACAGCAACTATAGCTCCAATAATGCTAGGTTCTGCAATTGCATATAAACAGTTTGGTATTTTTGATTGGTCAATATTTTGGATGGTTATGTTAGGTGCTGTTTGTGCACAAATTGGAACAAATAATATCAATGATTACTTTGACCATAAATCAAGAAATGATGAAATGAATAAGCTAGCTAGTCCGTTCAACGGGGGTTCAAGATCCATTCAATCTGGCTTAATAACACCTACAAATATGCTTCTTTCATCTATTTATTTTTTTACTGCTACAATTCTTATTGGTTTGTATTTAAATAATCAATTTTTCGATGGCAGAATGGATTCTGTACTAATGTATTTAGGTTATTTAGGTGTCTTCCTTGGTGTAATGTATACAGGATTTTTTAAACTTGCTTACAATGGGCTTGGAGATCTAGCTGTTTTCATAGGTTTCGGACCACTAATGGTATATGGTGCTGCTTTAATGCAAAACCTAGCAGTTGCTCCTGCTCAATCAATTGACCCTATCGTAACATTATTTTATTCAGTTCCTATTGGAATTTTTATCGCTTTAGTATTATTCATTAATTGTTTCCAAGATTATAATGCTGATAAAGCAGCAGATAAAAACAGCTGGGTTGTAAAATTAGCTGGCCCAGGGGAAAAAGCCAATTACAGAAAGCCATTTTCAATATGGAAAGGAATGATGGTAGTATCATTTATATTAATTGTTGGAGCATCTGTATATGCGCAAAACTATTTTACATTAATAGCATTAATCCCTTTACTGATTTTTAATTTTGCTTCAAAGAAAGGTTCTGAATGGTTAATTCAATGGGAAAAAGAAGATGCTAATCTTCAGCAACTACCTTATGAGCTATTAATTGTTAATGTATCTACTATCGGAATACACTTTCTTACAGGAGTTTTATTAACTATCGGAGTATTATTAAGTGTATGGATTTAAAAGAGAAATATTCATTATCCATAGAAAAATATAATCAAATCAGGAGGCATCTTTGACCTTGAATCAAAGACCTCTGAGCTCCAGTCTTTAAAAAATCAAATTTCTAATCCCACAATGTGGGAAAATAATTCTGAATCAACTTCAGTAATGAAAAAAATATCATTTTTAGAAAAGGATATTAATCTAAGGAAAAATCTTATCCAAAAAGCTGAAGATATTGAAGTTTTGCTCGAATTCTTAAATGAAAATCAGGTTGAAGAAAAAGAAGTAGAAAATGAACTCAATATTTTTTCAAATCTGCTAAAAGAATTTGAACTTAAGCTAATCCTTAATGGAGATAATGATATTAATGATGCCATCGTGAATATTCATCCGGGAGCAGGAGGAACAGAGAGTCAAGATTGGGCTGAAATGCTTTATAGAATGTATTTAATGTGGTCTGAGTCAAAGGGATTTAAATTTAATGTAATTGATTTCCAAAACGGTGATGAAGCAGGGTTGAAAGATTGTACGATAGAAATTTCAGGTGATTATGCTTATGGTTTATTACAAGCTGAAATTGGTATCCATAGACTAGTTAGAATCTCACCATTTGATTCAAATAGTAGAAGGCATACCTCATTTGCATCAGTATCTGTCTCGCCCTCAATTAATGAAGATATTGATATTGAAATAAATCAAAAAGATTTAAGAATTGATACATTTAGATCAAGTGGGGCAGGAGGCCAACATGTTAACAAGACTGATTCTGCTATAAGAATCACTCATATGCCATCAGGAATTGTTACTCAATGTCAAACTCAAAGATCTCAGCACAAGAATAAAGAACAAGCATTGAAAGTATTAAAATCAAAACTCTTTCAATTAGAAATAGAAAAACAGTTACTTAATAAAAAAGAGTTAGAAGGCGAAAAAAAAGATATAGGTTGGGGAAATCAGATTAGGTCGTATGTTTTTCATCCTTACAACATGATAAAAGATCATAGAACTAAACATGAAGTAGGAAATATCAAGTCAGTTATGGATGGTAATATTGATGATTTTATATATAGTTATTTGTTAGATAAAATGGAAAAAAATAAATAAGTTTTCGAGATGGAAAATAAAAGCCTAAAACAAATTATTGACAATCGTCTCGAAAAGTTAAAAAAGATTCGCGAACTGGGAGTAGAGCCATACGCATATGAATTTAAATGCTCTCATCATTCTACAGAAATAGATGAAAAGTTAATTGATTCTAAGGTTTCTCTAGCTGGAAGAATTATGTCCTTAAGAAAGATGGGAAAAGCATCGTTTGCAAACATTCAAGACCAAGAAGGCAGAATTCAATTTTATATCGCAAGAGATGATGTAGGTGAAGACAATTATAATTTATTTAAACTTACCGATATTGGTGATTTTATTGGGATAGAAGGAACAGTTTTTAAAACAAAAACAGATGCTCTTACAATCAAAGTTTCGCATTTAACAATTTTATCTAAAAATATTAAACCAATTCCTGATGTTAAAGAAAAGGATGGAGAAAAATATAACCTAGTTTCAGATAAAGAATTTAGATATCGAAAAAGATTTCTTGATTTGATTATTAATCCTGAGACAAAGGGAAATTACATCAAGAGATTTAAAATTATTAACTCTATAAGGTCTTTTTTGAATAATCATGGATATATTGAAGTGGAAACACCTGTGTTGCAGCCAATTTACGGAGGGGCAAATGCTAAACCATTTACAACACACCATAATGCTTTAAATCAAGATTTTTACCTACGTATTGCCACTGAACTTTATCTTAAACAATTGATTGTAGGTGGATTTGAAAAAGTTTATGAGCTATCAAAAGATTTTAGAAATGAAGGTATTGATAGAAGTCATAATCCTGAATTTACCATGTTAGAATTTTATCAAGCTTATTCAGATTATAATTTTATGATGGATTTTGTTGAAGAGATGTTTAAAAAAGTAGCTAAAGATTTAGAAATAAAAAAGATTTCATGGGATGGACATGAAATTGATTTTAGTAAAAAGTTTGCTCGTAAAACGATGGGTGATTTAATCAAAGACCATACTGGTAATGATATAGATATATCTAATCACTCAGAAGTATTTAAGCTTTGCAAGGAATTAAAGCTTGAGGTTGATATGAAAGATAGCTTGGCTACCTTAATTGATGAAATAATGAGAAGAAAAGTTGAACCTAATTTGATTCAACCAACTTATGTTATTAATCATCCTGTTGAAATTTCTCCTTTAGCAAAAGTAAATAGAGAGGGTGATAAAGATTTCACCGAAAGATTTGAATTATTTATTGCAGGAATGGAATTTGCAAATGGTTTTTCAGAATTAAATGACCCTATTGATCAACGAAAAAGATTTGAAGATCAGTCTAAGAAAAAAGATAGTGGAGATGAAGAAGCATTTCCAATTGATGAAAACTTTCTTGAGGCTATTGAAACTGGAATGCCCCCAACAGCAGGAGTAGGTATTGGTATCGATAGATTAGTTATGCTTCTTATTGATACTCGTTGGATTAGAGATGCAATAATTTTTCCTACATTAAAATCCCTTAAATGAAGATTATTTTTTTCTTAATAAAAAGATTATTTACTTCAAAAAATAGTAGCTTAGTTTTTCGTTTAACAAATTTTATCACAATTCTCAGTTTATCTCTTGGAGTTTCTTCATTAAGCATTGTAGTTAGTTCAATTGATGGTTTTGAATCTAAAATTTCTGAAAAATTATCAAATTTAAATGGATATAGTACGATTAATCATTTATTTGAGGATGAAATATCACAAAAAGATAATTACCAATCCCTCACCTCAAATAATATACCATATTACGAAAAGGTAGCTTTATTAAAGTCTATAAATGAAACTCAAACTGTTGTTATAAATTCCTTTTCTATTAGCGATTTTGATAAAATGGAGATTTTTGATTCATTAGATATCAATCTTTTAAATAGTAAATCAATTATTATTGGAAAAAGTTTAGCAAAAAAACTTGATGTCCAACTTGAGGATCAAGTTGTAATTATTAATCCAGATAAGCTAGACAACCTTTCAATTAAAGATAAGTATGATTTCTTTAAAATTGACTTTATCTATGATTCCGGCATCCCTGATTTTGATGAAAGAAATGTTTTTACTAGCCTAAATAGTCTTCAACAGTTTTTTAATGCTAAAAATAACATCTCAGGATGGATAAAGATTAAACCTGATAATAGTACTGTAGAGTATCCATTTTATGAAATGACTATTTATGATAAATACTCAAGTCTTTTTGAATGGATAGATACTCAGAAGTGGCCTATTTTTTTTATTTTCAGTTTGATAGTACTTGTCTCATTTTTTGGACTCCTTAGTTCATTAAATATATTATTTGATGAAAAAAAAATGGACTTTTCAATCCTTAAGGTATATGGTTTATCAAATAAGTCTATTTCAATAATTTTTATTTCTCAGTCAATACTCTTAGCCACTATTGGTTCTATTTTAGGTGTACTGCTATCATATTTTATTATTCAAATTCAGAATAAATTTAAATTCATTAGTATTGAGGAAAATATTTACTTTGTGGATTATCTACCTATGAACTTTAATTTGAATATTTCATTAGCTATAATCCTCATCAGCATTATTTTAAGTATCATAATATCCTCATTATCAGTATCAAAATTTTCTCGATTTAGTCCAACAAATATTTTGAGAGAAAAATGAAGACTTACTTTTTAATTGCTAAGAGATTTTTATTTCCAAGAAATAATTTTCGCTCGAATACAATTAATTTTATATCATTTGTTGGTCTTTTCATAGGAGCAGCTTCAATAGTATTATCAATTTCAGTATTAAATGGTTTTCAAAATATTTTACAAACAGAAACAAAAAAACTTTATGGGGACTATCTAATTGAAAATCTCAATAATTCAGAATATGCTAATTACTTTGAAGACTCAAATTTTGGTAATATTAATCTATCAACTTTCTATGAAGACGAATTTTTAATTGTTGCTCAAAGCAAACAACATATTATTAAGTTCAAATCTGTGTCAAATAAATCTTTAGTTGGATTTTATAAACTAAATCTTCAAAATAATCTAGAATTTCTTTCTGAAGATGAGGTAATAATTGGTAAATCACTTTCAAGGAGGCTTAATTTAGATGTTGGTGATTATGTCCAGATAATTTCAAAAGACTTTAAGTTAAATTCCTTAAGCCTTCCTGAAATTTATAGTTTTAAAGTCGCAAATATTTTTTCAAATAGAATTTTAAAAGCAGATAATTTTTTAGTATTCGGAGTTAATAAAGAAATATTTAAAGGCTATGATTCATTTATTGAGGTAAATGGTAGTATTTCTGAAATCGAAGATAATTCATTTTCTTTCTCATCTTGGGAAGATCGAAACCGTCAACTTTTTGAAGCAACAGAAATAGAGAAAAAAATAACTTTCTTCACCTTGCTTTTAATCATTTTGGTCGCTTCATTTAATTTATGTTCATCAGTAATGCAGATTTCATCCCAAAAAATACGTGATTTAGCGATATTTAGTTCTATTGGTATGAAGAAAAATGATATTAAAAAAATATTTATAATTTATAGTTACGCAATAGGCTTTACTGCATTAGCTGGAGGTATTCTTTTTGCTTTATTATTAATTTTGCTTCAGAGCAAGTTTTCAATTATTAAACTTTCTTCAGAATTTTATTTAGTAGAAACTTTACCAATGCAGATTTTTCCTGCTGATATTTTTTGGCTTTTAACAGGATCAATGCTATTAATTGGAATTTTTACTAGCATTCCCCTAAGATTTATAAATAATTTGAGTCCAATGAAAATAATTAATAAACAATTATGATAATCGATATTAAACAGCTTTCAAAGTCTTTTACAGATGGTAACAATAAACTTAATGTATTAAAAGATATTAATCTTCAAGTTGAAAAAGGTTCCATTGTTACAATTAAAGGTCCTTCTGGTTCAGGAAAATCAACATTATTAAGTATTATTGGAACTCTTGATAGCGCTGATAGTGGAGAGATTTTAATAAATGGGAAAAATACTAACGATGAGCTAAATATTGATCAGCTCAGGAATAAAAGCATTGGATTTGTATTCCAATTTCATAATTTAATTTCAGAGTTAACCCTTGAAGAAAATGTTTGTTTGCCAAAAATGATTGCTAATGAATTAGTAGATAAAAATGAAATAAATGAACTCTTTGAATACTTTAATCTTGAAAATAGGATGAATTCTTTTCCAAATGACTTATCTGGAGGTGAAAAACAGAGAGTAGCTGTAATGCGTGCAATTATTAATAATCCCTCAGTTATCATTGCCGATGAACCTACTGGAAATCTAGACCAAGACAATGCCTTGAAAATGACCTCACTTTTTCAAAAATTAAATACTGAAAAAAATCTGACAATTATCATTGCAACTCATGATAAGAACGTCTTTAATATTGGACACAAAAAATATAATTTAGACAACGGATTTTTAAAAATAAGTTGATTATATGACTTTATGTCATACTTTATGTCAATATTGACATTAATTTTCCCCTGGCATTATCTTTGCAACTATAAAGTCATAATTTAATTTTAAGGAGAAAAAAATGAGTAAAATTATAGGTATTGATTTAGGAACAACTAATTCTTGTGTTGCTGTTATGGAAGGTGGGGAGCCAACTGTTATTCCAAGTCCAGAAGGAGGAAGAACTACTCCATCTGTTGTCGGTTTTACAAAAGAAGGTGAAAGATTAGTTGGTGAACCTGCTAAAAGACAAGCTGTAACGAATCCTAAAAACACTATTTATTCAATTAAAAGATTTATGGGAAGGACACCGGCCGAAATTAAAAAAGACATTGAAGAGGTACCATATGATGTAAATGTTGACGGCAAAAAAATAAATGTTGAGGCTAGTGGAAAAAAATATCAGCCACAAGAAATCAGCGCAATGGTATTGCAAAAAATGAAACAAATGGCAGAAGAGTATTTAGGAACAACAGTTACCGATGCCGTTATTACAGTTCCAGCTTATTTTAATGATTCCCAAAGAAAAGCTACAAAAGATGCTGGTAAAATTGCCGGTCTAAACGTTAAGAGAATTATAAATGAGCCAACCGCAGCTTCTCTTGCATACGGTAAAGAAAGAAAGAAAGATGGTACAGTTGCTGTTTTTGACTTAGGAGGTGGTACTTTTGATATTTCTATATTAGATATTTTAGATGATGAAGGATTAAGTCTTGAAGTAAATGCAAGCAATGGTGACGGAAGGCTCGGTGGTGATGACTTTGATCAGAAAATTGTTGATTGGCTTGCTGAAGAATTTAAAAAGAATGAAGGTATTGATTTAAGAAAGGATCCAATGGCATTGCAAAGACTAAAAGAAGCAGCAGAAAATGCAAAAAAAGAGCTATCATCTTCTTCTCAAACAGAAATAAATCTTCCTTTCATTACTGCTGATTCTTCTGGTCCTAAACACTTGAATACAACTTTAAAAATTGCTGACTTTGAAAAAATAGTTTCAGATTTAATCGAAAGAGTTGTAGCTCCATGTAAACAAGCCATGAAAGATGCAAAATTATCTCCAAAAGATATTGATGAAGTGATTTTGGTTGGTGGATCTACCAGAATTCCAGCAATTCAAAAAAAGGTTAAAGAAATTTTTGGAAAAGAACCGAGTAAAAATGTAAATCCAGATGAAGTAGTTGCAATGGGAGCTGCTATTCAAGGTGGTATTCTTGCTGGAGATGTTGATGACGTACTTCTATTAGATGTTACTCCATTAACATTAGGAATTGAAACTATGGGCGGAGTTGCAACCCCTTTAATTGAAAAAAATACAACTATACCAACTCAAAAATCTCAAATTTTTTCAACGGCAGCTGATAATCAGCCAATGGTTGAAATTCATGTTGTGCAGGGGGAAAGGTCTTTAGCTAAGGATAATAAGAGCTTAGGAAGATTTCATTTAGATGGAATTCCTCCAGCACCAAGAGGAACACCACAAATTGAGGTATCTTTTGATATGGATGCTGATGGAATTTTAAATGTTAAAGCTGTTGATAAGGCAACTTCCAAAGAGCAAAGTATTAGAATTGAAGCTCAAAGTGGATTATCAGATCAAGAAATTGAAAAAATGGTAAACGATGCTAAGAAGCATGAAGCTGAAGATAAAGCTAAAAAAGAGGAAATTGATACAAAGAATCAAGCAGAGCAGCTTGTATTTCAAACTGAGAAACAAATGAAAGACTTAGATGATAAGTTGTCAGAAGATGATAAAAATGAGCTCAATGATGCCCTAGATAAGTTGAAAAAAGCTAATGAGTCTTCAGTGGTAGATGATATTAAATCCGAAATGGAAAATTTAAATTCTGTATGGAGTTCTAAAGCATCTTCGATGTATGATGCTTCTAACGCAGGTACACAAGAACCACCAGTTCAGGAAACAGAGCCTAAGTCTGAAGCAAAAGATGATAAGAAAATAAAAGATGCTGATTTTGAGGTAGTTGAAGACTAGTTTTTAGATTTTTTATTTATCTATTATTACTTAGTTTTTCAACTATGAATAGTATAGTTGTAAAAATTCTTAAAACAATTGCTAGTGTTGTTGCTGCATTCTTTGGTTTCACAATTATTATAGTAATAGCTTTTTATTTTTACCTATCTGATGGTGTTGAGTTTGACATTGATAAATCAAATCAAACACTAAGTAGTTTAACAAAAAGGTTTGAAATTGATTTTGATGATTCTTCTTCGATTTATTTCAAAGCCAGAGAAGAGAATGTAGATACATACATTACCTTAGAAAATGCTATTATCAAAAGATCTGGAAATATTTTAATTGAATCTGAAAATATTACCTTAAATACAACTTTAAATTTTGCTAAAACTTTACAATTTGCTTTTGAAATTGTTTTCAATAATAATACAGATCTGAATTTGATTAATCCGGTCAATATCAAGTTAAAAAAACCTGTTCTAGATCTTAATAGTGTTCAAAATCAAACTACTGAAATTAAAAAAAGTGGACGTTTTTTCCCAGTTACAATTAAAGCAGAAAATGGTATTTTAGTTGATAGCGATATTGAAATTGGTCAATTTGATTTTAATCTTAATATAAATCAATATTCTGAATATCCTTCTCTTGAAAATTACAAATTTCGCTTGAAATCCTCTGAAAATTTTTCTGTAAGTTATATTTCACAATTTTTTCAAGATGTTGAAAGCATTGGAGATGAAAAAGAGACAGTTTCATTTGATATTACTTTAGAAGATAAATCTGTTAGTGATAAAAATTTTTCCCAAAAACTTAATGGTGTTATCCAAATTAGAAATACAACAATGAGATTAAAAACATTCCCTGTTGAATTAAAACCTGAACCTATTCGTAGATTAAATTTAGATTTAAACATTACTGAAAATATTGGTCAGGCAAATCTAGTAGGCACAGTTTATAATCCTAAAAAAAGCTTAAGTCTTCAAACAAAGCCAAATTTACAGATTGGAGGTACTCTAAATTTTGAAGAAATTTTGAAACCTGAACTCAATTTAATCGTTAATGGTTATGACATCTACTTTGCCAAGCTTGAAAATATTAATTTAAATGGTGTTACAGACTTAACAGTCTCAATAATTGGTAAAAATGTATTAGATTTACAAGGTTATTTAAAAATTAAAAAAAGTAGTGGATTCTTGGTTCCTTTAAAAGACACAGAATTTGAAACAAAACATAGGATAAGAAATATTGATGAAGAAAAATGAATTAGATCGGCTAAATTCCAAAATTCAGCTCAAGTCAACTTTTATTGAATCATTGAGAAAAGGTATTTCTGAGGTAATTGTTGGTCAAAATGATTTAATTGATAAAATTCTAATTTCTATTATATCTAATGGTCATATTTTACTTGAAGGAGTGCCAGGGCTTGCAAAAACCTTAACAATAAATACTGTAGCTAAATTAATTAATGCAGATTTTAAACGAATTCAATTTACTCCAGATATGCTTCCCTCAGATTTGCTTGGAACTCTTATTTATAACCAAAAAACAGGCGAGTTTAATACTAAAAAAGGACCTATTTTTTCAAATATTATTTTAGCAGACGAAATTAATCGTGCCCCCTCAAAAGTTCAAAGCGCCTTATTAGAATCTATGCAAGAAAAGCAAGTCACTATTGGTGACGATACTTTCAAACTATCAAAACCATTTCTAGTCTTAGCCACACAAAATCCGATTGAACAAGAAGGTACATATCCACTTCCTGAAGCTCAGGTAGATAGATTTATGATGAAGGTAATAGTTGATTATCCTACAATTGATGAGGAAAAAGAAATTATAAATAGAGCAAATACTCAAAATGATAACAAAATTAAATCTGTTGTTAAAACAAAAACAATTGTTGAGGCACAAAATCTTGTAAATGATATTTATATTGATTCAAAAATTTCAGAATATATTTTAAATATTGTTTTTGCTACAAGAAGTCCAAAAGAATTCAACCTGTCAAAGTTAGTAGATTTAATTTCATTTGGCGCATCTCCGAGAGCATCAATTAATTTATTTCTAGCATCTAAATCAAAAGCTTTTATAGATGGAAGAGGATATGTTATACCAGAAGATGTTAAATATGTTGCTAAGGATATTTTAAGACATAGAATTTTACTTTCATATGAAGCTGAGGCGGAAGAAATAACTTCAGAAGATATTATTGATCAACTTCTTCAAGAAGTCCCTGTTCCTTAATTTTAAATGTCAAAAGAAATACTCAAAAAAGTTCGTCAAATCGAAATAAGAACTAAGAATGTTGTAAATGACTTCTTTGGTGGAGATTATCATTCAAACTTTAAAGGAAGAGGTATGACATTTTCGGAAGTAAGAGAATATGTTCCAGGTGATGATGTAAGGACAATTGATTGGAATGTTACAGCCAGAACTGGTAAACCTCATATTAAAATTTTTGAAGAAGAAAGAGAATTATCTGTTTTAATTCTTATTGATGTAAGTAGTTCTGGAGTATTTGGTTCAAAAAATTTAAAAATAGATTTAGGTGTTGAAATTGCAGCTATGTTGAGTTTTTCAGCAATTAAAAATAATGATAAAGTCGGCTTAGCTTTATTTAGTGATAAAGTAGAAAAATATATACCTCCCAAAAAAGGGAAAAAACATGTTTTAAGGTTAATAACAGATATTATTAATCATGATTTTGAAAATAGTAATAAACGTACTTCTATTAAGAGCGCAATTGACTTTGCTAATAAAATATCTAAAAGGAAAAGTGTTATTTTTCTTATCTCAGATTTTATTGACGATAATTTCTGGAATGAGTTAAAATTTTTAAACTTTAAGCATGATGTTGTTGGTTTGCAGATTTATGATACTAATGAAAGAAGATTTCCTAATATTGGACTTATTAATATTCACGATTCTGAAACAGGTAAAACAACTTGGATTGATACATCAGTAAAAAAAAATAGAAATAAATTTGAAAGAAATTCAGATAAAAAGCTTAATGAATTTTCTAAAAAGTGCAAAAATATTGGTTTTGACTTACTGCAAATTAATACTGACGATGATTACATAAAGTTTCTTATGCAGTTTTTTAGATCAAGAGCAAAAAGAAGTTGATGAATTTTTATATTTTTATTTTAGTATTATTTTTAAATGCATGTCAAAATGATGATATAAATCCTAATATATCTTTTACAACTCTTCCAGAAACTGCTGAAATTGGTTTTCCAATTAATCATAATATTACAATAGACAATTTAGGAGAATTATTTACATTAGATTCAGTTGCATGGCAAGATTCGTCTTTATGGTTATCAGATTCATCAAAAATTTTTATTAAAAGTTCAAAGATAGATACTTTAGATAATTCAGTTTTCATTAATTATCAAATTACTTTCTGGGATACAGGTAAAGTTGTTATACCTCCTTTGTATGCTTTTATCAGTTTTCCTGATTCGTTGCAGGCATCAATTTTTAAAACTGATTCTTCATATGTTTTTATATCCTCAGTCCTAGATACAACAATGACAACTATTTTGAATGATAAACCTATTAAAGAAATTCAGTTTCCTATTGAGCGATTAAGACTCTTTGCAATATTTCTTTTATCTCTATTAGTTTTTTTTGTTTTTGTTTTATTAAGATCTAGAAGTGTTAAAAAATTTTCAAAAAGAAAGTTTTTTAATTTTAATCCGAAAACTAAAGCAATCAATGATCTTAAAAAAATTGATTTATCCAAAAGTTCTGAAGAATTTTTTGTGCAGATTTCAGATATTTTAAGGAAATATTTTCAGAACAATTTTTATATTATTTCGTTTGAAATGACTTCATCTGAATTGAAAAATTATTTCAAAGATAAAGACTTGAATAGCCTGCTAGATGAAATTGACCAAGTAAAGTTTGCTAAAAAAAATCCTAATTTAAGTGATAAAAAAAATATTTTAGAATTATTGAAAAAAGTTATAAGAAAACTTCTATAAAGCAATTAATTCGATTAATTTACAAGCATGAGTACCACAGCAGATATTAAAAATGGAGCAGTAATTAATTTTAAAAATGCTCGAATGAAAATTGTCGAATTTCAGCATGTTAAGCCTGGTAAAGGCCCAGCATTCGTTAGAACAAAACTTAAAGATATTCAAACAGGAAAAATCATAGATCATACTTTTAATTCAGGTGCTAAGCTTGAATTCATTCGAGTTACATCAAGAAAATTCCAATACCTTTACAAAGATGGAGATA
>TARA_B100001093_G_scaffold20762_1_pt1 | contig 15889 bp, 10 predicted proteins | sample TARA_B100001093 | Tara Oceans TARA_B100001093 (sample SAMEA2623116) | marine metagenome | biome: marine biome (ENVO:00000447); feature: surface water layer (ENVO:00002042); material: "saline water (ENVO:00002010), including plankton (ENVO:xxxxxxxx)" | depth 5 m
ACTTCCATCATCAATAGGAGCCCCCAAATAAGTATTACCACCTCCAGGGTATTGGTGAAGATACGCTTGTTGACCATTGGGACTTACGATAATTATATCCAAATCGCCAAGGTAAGAGTGTTCTATATTTAAACAGATATCAATAATTTGTGAAATATCCTCTAGTGTTTGATCCGATTCAAAACAATCCACTACGATACATGTATTGTATACATCTCCATTTCCGTCGGGCAAGAAAGTAACATTACTCTCCGGAGGTGTACATTCGTTGATATAAGGAGTGGGTGTTACTACAGCTGTAATCGTAGAGCTGTCTCCATAACAAATTGAGGTTGCTGTATCGTCAGAAGCAGAAATATCAGGCGTGGTACTGACCCTAATAACTTGATTTATTTTGTTGTCATTTTTACAACCTTCGGCAAAGACAGTGGTATTAGTATCCCATATGTTCAAATTTGCAATGTAAACACCAGGCTCATCAAAAGAAAATGTAGCAGATTGCCCACTTATAGTGGTTCCGTCACCAATATCCCACTGATAGGCTGCACCAGTACCACCACCAGCTTCAGAAAACTGACCACTTCCATTTAGTGTAATTGATTCCCCTTGACAAACCAAAATGATTCCCTCATCATTAGGTGCTGGAGATGCACTGTCTAGCTGCGCAACAATAGTTTGACATTCTGCAGGAGGGTTGATACAAGAAATAAAGGCTTCCCAACCTAGGTCAGTATTAAATTCATTAGAGGTGAAGACAATGGTCAAACAGCCTGAAGTATTTGTCAGAGTTGCGGCAACCGTTCCAGGACTGTTGGTGCCGGAAAACTCTCCAATGAGTGTTGCGGGATCAGAGGCATCAGATGCATTGTATATGCTCATCACATCAGTATTATTTTGAGTTTGAAACTCAGAAAAAACCAATTGAGTGGATTGTCCTGGGCCTTCAGGGCATATTGTATATGTATAAACTTCATTGTTGGTATATTGCCCGGGATCCGTCGCGTCTCCAGCACCTCCTGAATCATAAAAAAGTCCATTACAACTTGTCACAGAACCGTTGGTTATAATGTACTCCGGAATTTGGACGCAGACGGGAATTGTATTAGGCTTAAACTGGCTTTGTAGAATTCCAACATAGGTATCCATCACATCGGTTTGACCTTGGGAAAACATATACAAACAAGGGTCATTTCCATAGTCCATATAGCTCATAGTCAAAGCGAATTCTCCCGACTCACAGCCAGCAATAGAACCAGGTGCAGGACAGCCATAATTTGGATTGACAATATTTGGGGTGTCTGCAATTCCGTCATCAGATGCACAAGAGCCAGAAAATGTATGCTGTAAATTAAAAAAGTGCCCAAGTTCATGTGTTGTAGTTCTGCCTAAATTTGAACCACCGCCTGGAACAATACCAGAAGCAGAACAGCCAGTACCCGAACCAAATGCATAGGTATTTATAACTACAGATTGTCCTGCATTGATACTTCCACCTAGAGGGGAATACCCCAATACACTTCCGCCTATGTCCTTGACTAAAAAATTCATATAACCACTCCATGCATTGTCCGCATCACTACCACCTCCAAAATCATATCCTATGGTGACTGCAGGCCCCCCTTCTACTAAATCGTCATCAGTAGCCGTTGGGTGGTTTGAGGTGGCAATACAAAATTGTACGTTGGCTACGCCATGAATCACTCCAGGATAAAATTGAGCGGCTGTGTTCCATAAATTTGAATCTGGATTTGTAGCCGTAAAATCCCCGTTGAGTATATCAACCTGATTTTGTGCAAGGGCCTCTAGACAAGCGCGATCAGACTCAAGGCCAGATGGAAAGTGAACGGCCACAGGAATTACAATTTCGTCCATTATTTGCTGCCGAAAATTTGCGCCTAAATTTTGTTTTACAGACTGTTTAAACTGCTGCTGTTGTAACTCCCATTCTCTGGCAAAATGTGGATCTTTCATCATTTCCTCCATATGAGATTCCATGGCACAGTGATGGTCTTGGGCTGAGACAATGAACCCCGTAAAAATAAAAACTAAAATCACAAACTTTTTCATGGCTAATTATTGTAGTGTTGTGGTTTAATTATAATAAAGTAATCCGTGTTATCTACCCTAAAAATTTGATTTTTGTCGCTGTGAAATTCAAAATCATATTTGACAGGATTAAATGTGGAGACCTTAAATGAAGCTTCTCTAGTAAGGCCAGACACAAATGAATCGAAAAGAGGGACCTGAGATAGAAAAGGACATGGCTTTTGACTATTGGGATCGGAAATTTTCCTCACTACAACCCTATTTCTAAAAATTTCTTTCATTGCCAAAACACGAGTGGGCCTGTCTAAAATTTCTAGTTTTAAAAATGATCCATAGACATCTTCTAACATTTTGAGTTCTTGGGGTGTAAATGCTGAAGATGTATTGGCATTGAAGCTTATGGGTTGCTTAAATTGTTTTTTAATCTCAAAATTTTGAGACTGCGCACATAAAAAAGAACAAAAAACAATATTGAGAAATAATGTTTTCATGATGGCATAAAGGCTATAAGAACAATCCTTGTTACACAAATGAAATTTGTAAACAAAAAAGTTATTCGAGTTAATGGTTATTTTTGAGACAGCTACAATATAACTGCCTCATAAACATAGGGATTTTTTTAATATTATTTAAAAAAAAATTAAATTATGTTAATAATATCAAATACAAAAGTACTGAATAACGAAAATAACTATCTTTGTATCTGTTTATTTAAATTGTTTAATTATAGTTTAACATCATGAAAGTTAATTTTTCCCCTCAAGATCTTGAGAAGTTTGATCATATTGGAGACAACCATATTGGTACGAGCTCTGACACCCCAATAAGAGAAGATGCCTTTGCATTAAATTCAGACGAAAAAATTGAAATCATTCGAGACGATGTTTTGCATATATTGCAAACACTTGGTTTAGATTTGACGGATGACAGCCTTAAAGGGACTCCTAACAGAGTTGCAAAAATGTTTGTCAATGAAATATTTAGTGGTTTGGACCCCAAAAACAAGCCCAAAGCTTCAACCTTTGAAAATAAATATAAATATGGAGAAATGCTGGTGGAGAAAAATATCACAGTTTACTCAACTTGCGAACACCACCTCCTTCCTATTGTTGGAAGGGCCCATATAGCTTATATTTCCAATGGCAATGTAGTTGGCTTGTCAAAAATGAATCGCATCGTTGATTATTACGCAAAGCGCCCACAAGTACAGGAACGCATGACAATTCAAATTGTCAGAGAATTACAAAGCGTATTGAATACCGATGACGTTGCTTGTGTTATCGATGCCAAGCACCTCTGTGTAAATTCCAGAGGCATACGCGATATTGAAAGCAGTACAGTAACCAGTGAATTTGGAGGCCAATTTAAAGACAAAGAAGTTCGCAAAGAATTTCTTAGCTATATTCAGCTTAAAACAGAATTTTAAACCTCTCAACTAATATGTCCTTATTCTCGGAGCATAATATTTCAATTTACAATTCAATTTCTGGGCAAAAAGAGGTTTTTAAACCCATCAATGAAGGTAACATTGGAATGTATGTCTGTGGTCCAACAGTTTACAGCAATGTACATCTTGGGAACCTCCGAACTTTTATGTCTTTTGACATGATTTTTAGATATTTTAAACACTTGGGATATAAGGTGCGTTACGTAAGAAATATTACCGACGCGGGCCATCTTGAGAATGATGCCGACGAAGGAGAAGATCGCATAGCAAAAAAGGCGCGCATTGAGCAAATCGAACCCATGGAAGTCGTCCAAAAGTACACGGTAGACTTTCACAATATTTTAAATCTTTTTAATTTTTTACCCCCCAGTATTGAACCTACGGCGACAGGCCACATTGTTGATCAGATTGAAATCATAAAAATCATTTTAGAGAAAGGTCTGGCCTACGAAGTCAACGGCTCTGTTTACTTCGATGTTTTAAAATATAACAAGTCTTATGACTATGGTGTACTTAGCGGCAGAAAAATTGAAGACCTTATACACAACACCCGCTCTTTAGAGGGGCAGACCGATAAAAAAAATCCACAGGATTTTGCCTTGTGGAAAAAAGCAGAGCCAAAACACATTATGCGTTGGCCTTCGCCTTGGGGCATGGGCTTTCCAGGATGGCATATAGAGTGTACTGCTATGAGCATAAAATATTTAGGGAAGCATTTTGACATCCACGGTGGTGGTATAGATTTAAAATTCCCCCATCACGAGTGTGAAATAGCTCAAGCCAAAGCTTGGAATGATTGCAGCCCTGTAAATTACTGGGTACATGCCAATATGCTGACCCTCAACGGACAAAAAATGGCAAAATCTACGGGTAATAATATTTTGCCAAGTGAAATACTGAGTGGCAATACAAATCAATTGTCAAAAGGATTTTCGCCTTCTGTGGTAAGATTTTTTATGATGCAAGCCCATTACCGCAGCATTCTTGATTTTAGCAACGATGCACTTTTGGCCTCTGAAAAAGGATTTTTAAAATTAATGGATGCTTTAAAAACCCTTGTGAATTTAACTCCTTCAAACACTGCTACAAACTTTGATGTTTCGAACTGGAAAAAACGTTGTTATGATGCGATGAATGACGACTTCAATACACCCATGCTGATTTCTGAAATTTTTAGCGCTGTCAAGTACATCAATCAAATCAAAGATGGGTCTAGCAGTATTGATGCAGAAAATTTAAAAACCCTAAAAGCCACTCTCAATGGCTTTGTATTTGAGGTGCTGGCACTTCAAGATAATACCAACAGCAATTCGGATAAAAAACTCCGTGAAACCATTGAAATTCTCATTGCCTTGAGAAAGCAAGCGCGGGATCAAAAAAACTTTGGTCTTTCGGACCAAATTAGAGATCAATTGGCCGAGATAGACATACAGTTAAAAGACGGCAAAGACGGTACAACCTTCTCATTGGACTGATCATGAAATCCTTTTTTACCAAACCGTTCATTCTAATTATCAAAACTTATCAGAAATGGATTTCTCCATTTTTAGCTGCAAGATGCCGTTATCAACCCACATGTTCAAACTATTGTATTGAGGCTTTACAAATACATGGTATTTTTAAAGGTGGACTGTTGAGTATAAAACGCATTCTTAGCTGCCATCCATGGGGCGGTTCAGGACATGACCCCGTCCCAAAAAACAAAGATCAGTAAATATTTAAGCGCTGCTCTTTTCACATTCAATTCTGTATATTTACAGCAAAATAAAAGACAATGGATTTTTTACAAATCGTATGGGAACCTAGCTCAGATGGCATCAGACTCTTCGGAGATTTTAAAATTCACTACTACAGTTTGATGTGGATGCTGGCCTTTGTACTGGGCTATCAAATCATGAAAAAGATCTATAAAAACGAAGAACAGTCGGAAAAAAAACTGGAGAGTTTATTTATGTACTCCGTTTTGGGCATTATGATAGGTGCGCGACTCGGCCATGTTATTTTTTACCAATCAGAACTGTTTAGGGAAGATTTTTTCAGCGTTTTCCTACCCTTTAAGTTTAGTGGTGGATTCGAATTTACGGGCTTTCGCGGATTGGCAAGCCACGGGGCTACCATAGGCATGATTACATCCATGTATATTTATAATAAAAAAGTGCTTAAAAAATCTGTTTTATGGATTTTAGACCGGGTGGTCATTGCTTGTGCTTTGGGGGGGATATTTATTCGCATTGGGAACTTTTTCAACTCCGAAATTATTGGAAAAGCGGCGGCTGAGGGGCTGCCATGGGCTGTTGTTTTTAAAGCGGTTGACAACATTCCACGACACCCTGGTCAACTCTATGAAGCTCTGGGATATGTGTTTGTTTTTTTAATTGTATACTCAACATACTGGAGAACTAAAAAAGGATTACAAGAAGGGTATTTATTTGGGTTGTTTTTGTTGTTATTGATGACAGTGAGGGTGTTTGTGGAACAGTTTAAAATTGCGCAAGTAGACGGCAGAGAGGATTGGATTTTGGGTTTGAATACAGGCCAAGTTTTAAGCATTCCATTTATTATGATTGGGATCTATTTTATGTTTTTTTATAAAATCAAAACTCAATAAAATATATTTTAAACAAAAAAGCTCGGCTTTTCAGCCGAGCTTTTTTGTTTGATTCTTTACACAACTAAGATTTTTTATCCAAGCGTTTTAAAGTGTCATGCATTATGGGCGTTGCGATAAAAACAGAGGAATAAGTTCCTACCAGCACGCCAACAATAAGTGCAAACAGCAATCCTCTGAGTGAATCGGCACCAAAAACAAACATGGCCATCAATACAACTAAAGTTGTGAGTGAGGTATTCAATGTTCTACTCAAAGTGCTGTTTAAGGCGCCATTGACTATTCTGCCAAAATCCCAGCTGCTATGCTCGTTGATGTATTCTCTGATTCTATCAAAGACCACAACAGTGTCATTTAAAGAATATCCAATCACCGTTAAAATTGCAGCGATAAAGGCTTGATCGATTTCCATACTAAAAGGCAAATACCTCCAAGCGATTGAGAAAATTCCCAATACAATAAGAACATCGTGAAATACCGCCGCCACTGCGCCCAATGAGAATTGCCATTTTTTAAATCTAAACAAGATATATAAAAAGACAACAATAAGTGAACCTAAAATAGCCCAAACCGAAGAGCGTTTGATATCATCTGCAATAGTAGGACTTACCTTACCTGAATACATTTTTCCAACGTTGTTTTCAGCAGATGTAAATTGTTTGTAAGATGTTCCTTCGGGTAAAAAAGTTTGCAATGCCGTATATAATTTTTCTTGAACTTCCGCATCTACTTCGGCAGAGTTTTCATTGAATTTATATTTGGTTGAAATTTTCAATTGATTGGCAGTTCCAATGGTTTTTACCTCAGCACTGTTAAACACTTTATTCACCGCAGTTTTAACCGCTTCTGTATTCATATCCTTGGCAAATCTTACCGTATATGTTCGCCCTCCAACAAAGTCAATTCCTTGATCTAGCCCCGTAGTAAATAGTGAGAAAAGCCCTGCTAAAATAATGGCAGCAGAGCACAAATAAGCCGCTTTCCTTTTCTTGAGGAATTCTATTTTAACACTGCTGAGAAGCCCTTTTGTTAATTTGGTAGAAAACTGAATTTTTCCGCCGCGGTTCAAGTCCCAATCAATAAAGAGCCTGGAAATAAAAATCGCTGTGAATAAAGAAGTGACAATCCCAATTAAAAGCGTGGTTGCAAATCCTTTGATTGGACCCGTTCCAAAAGTGTATAGAATCAGAGCGGTGAGGCCGGTCGTAATATTGGCGTCTAAGATAGAAGACAAGGCGTTTGAAAACCCATCTCTAACTGATTCTTTTTGTCCTTTCCCTTTGGCTATTTCCTCTCTTACACGCTCAAAAATAAGTACATTGGCGTCTACAGCAATTCCAATGGTCAAAACAATCCCTGCAATTCCAGGCAGGGTCAACACAGCACCATCGAGACCAGATAAAATTCCAAAAATCAATAAAATATTCAAAAGCAGTGCTAGGTTGGAATAGAGTCCTGCTTTTCCATAGTAAAACACCATCCAAAGTAACACAAAAGCAAGGGCAATGAGAAAAGATTTCATACCACTGTCAATAGCTTCTTGTCCCAAAGAAGGACCTACTTCTTCTGCTTGAACAATATCTGCGGATGCAGGTAATTTTCCTGCACGCAGTACATTGGCCAAATCAATGGCTTCGTCTAAGGTAAAGGAACCAGAAATTTCTGAATTACCACCTGCTATTGGACCTGAGGTAACCCCAGGTGCAGAGTAAACAATGTCATCCAATACAATGGCAATTTGACCGCCTGTATTAAAAGCATTGCCTGTCATTTTTTCCCAAATTTTTGCGCCTTTAAGGTTCATTTGCATGGACACACTCGCTTTGCCATTTTGTTGGTATGATTGTCTTGCATCAGTAATCACAGCTCCACTGAGTTGGGGTTTATTTTCTCTATTTCCCTTCAGTGCATAAAGATCAATAAGCTCTACAACTTCAGAATCTTTTCCTGTAGTTTCGTCCGCTTTTGTTTCAATGATTTGAGGAATCCCCCAAACAAATTTCACATAACGTTGCTCTGGTGTAAGAAGTGCTCTTACTTTAGGGTTGTTGAGATAGCTTGTAACCAATTCCTGATCTTTGGTTTCAAAGGAAGCCAAAACAGGACCGCCATTATAGCCAGGGGATTTGATCAAATCAAACAAAGGGCCTAAAGAATTGGTGGCTTCAGATTCTGCATCCGAATCGCCAATGATATCAGAGATGGCATCCCCTTCAGATTCCACTTCGTTAGAAATCGTTTCGTTTACAGGCGCCTCAGTAATTTCTTTTAAAATCTGGTTGGTTTGAACAAGGAAGCTTCCAAATTCTTCACCCTTAAAAGCATCCCAGAATTCCAATTGTGCCGTACTTTGAAGCAGGCCTTTAACACGCTCTACTTCCTTTGCTCCAGGGAGTTCTACCAAAATACGCCCAGAAGTTCCAATCCGCTGAATATTGGGTTGGGTCACTCCAAATTTATCAATACGTTTTCTTAAAACTTCGAAAGCAGAAATAATGGACTCGTCAATTTTAGCAGACAGAACTGGTTTGACTTCATCATTACTCATATCAAAAGTAATTTCGTCACTGAGAGATCGATTGGCAAAAATATCAGGAGAGGCTAACTTTGTATTAGATTCTATGGCTTCAAAGGCTATAAAAAAGTCTTCTAAGTAGGTGTTTTGGCTGTCTTTTTGCAGTTCTTCAGCATCATTAAGTGCTTTTCTAAATGTAGGGTCTTTACTACCGCTAGCCAGACCGACCAGAATATCTTTAACCGATATTTGAAGAATCACATTGATACCACCCTTGAGATCCAATCCGAGATTTATGGCCTTTTCTTTGACTTCGTCATAAGTAAATGAAGCAATCCCAATATCAAAAACATCTTTATTCTTTAAAGAATCTAAATATGAAAGACGCTGTAAGCTTCTTTTTGAATCATAATCAGACTCGGAATTGGAAACTTTTTCGATCGCAAATTGTTCTGCTGCTGCTTCGATTTGATTGCCCTTAAACGTAAATGACAATTGGTAAATACTTACCAATCCAAATAATAGGGCGAACATTATAACTAATCCTTTATTTTGCATTTTGAATTATTTTATTCTGCTTAAATTTTAAGAAACGAGCAAATATAGGATTTAGGAAGTGATTTGCCAATATATTTTTTATTTTAATAAAAAAGCACCGCAAGCATGCGGTGCCCTAAAATGCATTAATTTATAAGTCAATGGGACCTTAAAGATTGAGAAGTCCGTTTGTTTTTTTGACACCTTCAGCACTAGTTTGAAGGTGGGTCATTTCAGACGCACTCAATTTAATGTCCACAATTTTCTCAATCCCATTGGATCCTAAAATCACAGGAACACCAATGCACAAATCTCTGAGGCCATACTCTCCATCTAAAAGTACAGAGCAAGGAAATATTTTTTTCTGGTCACAAGCAATGGCTTGTACCAAGCCGCTGACGGCAGCACCAGGTGCATACCATGCTGAAGTCCCTAAGAGTTTGGTCAGAGTGGCACCACCAATTTTAGTAGCTTCCTTCACTTGTGCCAAGCGTTCGTCTGAAATAAACTCTGAAACTTTGATACTATTTCGGGTGGCATGTGAAATTAAAGGAACCATCCCGACATCACTATGACCGCCAATTACCATGCCATCGACATCGCTAATGGGTGCGTTTAAAGCCTCAGCCAGACGGTATTTAAAACGAGCAGAATCTAAGGCGCCACCCATTCCAATAATTCTATTTTTTGGAAGCCCCGTAACACGATGGGCTAAATAAGTCATGGTGTCCATTGGATTGCTCACCACAATCAGCACCGTTTCAGGTGAGTGTTTAACTAAGTTCTGGGAGACTGTTTTTACAATTCCTGCATTGATCCCTATGAGTTCCTCTCTTGTCATACCTGGCTTTCTTGGAATCCCTGAGGTAATGACACAAACATGGCTCCCAGCCGTTTTTGTATAATCATTGGTAGTCCCTGTGATTTTTGTATCAAAACCGTTCAATGAAGCGCATTGCATCAAATCCATAGCTTTACCTTCAGCATAGCCCTCTTTGATATCCAGAAGAACAACTTCTGATGCGAAATTTTTAATGGCGATATATTCTGCACAACTCGCCCCAACGGCGCCTGCACCCACAACTGTTACTTTCATGTTTTGTGTGTTTAGTATTTGTAATTAGTGATTTAATTTACGCATCAATATTGGCATAAATTGCATTTTTCTCGATGAACTCTCTACGTGGTGGTACATCGTCTCCCATCAACATTGAGAAAATGCGATCGGCTTCTGTTCCATTGTCTATTTGGACTTGTCTCAAGGTTCTAAATTCCGGATTCATGGTAGTATCCCACAATTGACTGGCATTCATTTCACCCAGACCTTTATAGCGCTGCACTCCTGCACTACCGCCAAATTTTTCGACAATGGTATCTCGCTCTTGATCGTTCCAAGCATATTGTTTTTTCTGACCTTTTTTAACCAAATACAATGGAGGTGTTGCAATGTAGACATGACCACTTTCAATGAGTTCCTTCATATATCTAAAGAAGAAGGTTAAAATCAATGTAGCGATATGACTTCCGTCGATATCGGCATCACACATGATGACGATTTTATGATAGCGTAATTTTGAAAGGTTTAAAGCCTTGCTGTCTTCTTCTGTTCCAATCGTTACTCCCAGTGCAGTGAATATATTTTTGATTTCTTCATTTTCAAAGACCTTGTGCTGCATGGCTTTTTCGACATTTAAAATCTTTCCCCTTAGGGGTAAAATGGCTTGGAAAGCACGGTCACGTCCCTGTTTGGCCGTTCCGCCAGCAGAATCACCCTCTACCAAAAACACCTCGCATTTTGCGGGGTCTTGTTCAGAGCAGTCACTTAATTTCCCAGGCAATCCACCAATACTCATCACTGTTTTGCGTTGCACCATTTCACGAGCCTTCTGAGCCGCATGACGGGCTTGGGCAGCCAAGATCACTTTTTGTACAATAATTTTAGCATCATCAGGGTGTTCTTCTAAATAATCGGTTAGCATCTCGGAAACCGCCTGACTCACAGATGCTGAAACTTCTCTGTTACCAAGTTTGGTTTTGGTTTGACCCTCAAACTGTGGTTCGGCAACTTTAACAGATATAATGGCGGTTAAGCCCTCTCTAAAATCATCTCCAGCAATGTCAAATTTCAGCTTGTCTAACATTCCAGACTCATCCGCATATTTCTTTAAGGTGTGTGTTAAACCTCTTCTAAAACCTGTCAAATGGGTTCCGCCCTCGTGGGTGTTGATATTATTGACGTAAGAGTGAAGGTTTTCTGAATACGAAGTATTGTAAATCATGGCCACCTCCACGGGGATGCCATTTTTTTCTCCTTCAAATGCAATCACCGATTTCATAATCGGGTCCCGAGTGGCATCCAAGTATTTGATAAATTCCGAGAGACCTTCCTCAGAATAAAAAGTTTCTTCAATATAATCCCCCTTTTCATCTTTTTCTCTTTTATCAACAATAACCACTGTAATGCCTTTATTTAAAAAAGCCAGTTCGCGCATGCGGTTGGCGAGGGTCTCATAAGTATATTCTAGGGTTTGTGTAAAAATCTCAGCATCGGGCTTAAAGGTTACAATGGTACCGCGTTTATCAGTGGTACCTGTAGATTTAACAGGGTACATCGCTTTGCCGCGTTCGTATTCCTGTTCCCAAATTTTTCCTTCCCTGTGAACTGTGGCTTTTAGGTGTGAAGAAAGTGCATTGACACAACTGACGCCCACGCCGTGTAAGCCCCCAGATACTTTATAGGAATCTTTATCAAATTTACCACCCGCACCAATTTTTGTCATGACCACCTCTAAAGCAGACACCCCTTCTTTTTTGTGGAGTCCAACGGGGATCCCGCGGCCATTGTCTTCGGTGGTGATTGAATTGTCTTCGTTGATGGTGACCGTAATTTTATCACAATGTCCAGCCAAAGCCTCGTCAATGGAATTGTCAATGACCTCATAAACCAAGTGATGAAGCCCTCTGGTGCCAACATCCCCAATGTACATTGAGGGCCGCATACGCACATGCTCCATGCCTTCCAAGGCCTGAATACTGTCTGCTGAATATTGATTTTTATTGATGTCTTCGCTCATACTATTTTTGTTGTTTTGTTTGCTGACTTTTGTCACCAACAAATATAAAAATTAGCCAGCTGAAAAAGCAGTATATAACAGAGAATTTTACCTTTAATTATTAACATTTATAGGTTTCCAAGAACAGCGCTTAAACTTCTTAAAAACCGTCTTAAATTTGATTTAAAGAATGTGAATTTTAAGCCCGACACAAATTTTAATAACAAAGCCCTTAAAACGGCTATTTTTTAATGCTAAAACTAGTCATATGCCTTGTCGTGTACCTTGGCTACAGCACGCCCGCTGGGATCGTTTAGATTTTTAAAGGCTTCATCCCACTCCAAGGCAATTTTGGTGCTACAAGCCACACTAGGCTCCTGAGGAACGCAAAGAGCGGCTGCTTCGCTTGGAAAATGAGACTCAAAAATAGAACGGTAATAAAATTCTTCTTTATTTAGTGGCGTTTGTACAGGAAATCTAAAGTGTGCATTTTTCATCTGTTCATCGGAAACCTCCCTGTCTACGACTTCTTTAAGGGTGTCAATCCAACTGTAACCAACCCCGTCGCTAAATTGCTCTTTCTGCCGCCACACCACACTTTCGGGTAACATGTCTTCAAAGGCCTTTCGGACCACCCATTTTTCCATGCGCTCCCCATTGATCATTTTGTCTTGGGGGTTGATTCGCATGGCGACATCCATAAATTCTTTGTCTAGAAATGGGACCCGTCCTTCAATACCCCAAGCGGCCAAACTCTTGTTTGCACGCAAACAATCGTACATATGAAGTTTGTCTAATTTGCGGACCGTTTCCTGATGAAATTCCTTGGCGTTAGGCGCCTTATGAAAATACAAATACCCACCGAACAATTCATCAGCACCTTCACCAGAAAGCACCATTTTAATACCCATAGATTTGATCACTCTAGCCATTAAGTACATGGGTGTACTGGCGCGAATGGTGGTGGTATCATATGTTTCAAGATTGTAAATAACATCTTTTATGGCGTCTAAACCTTCTTGAATGGTAAATTTTATTTCGTGATGCACAGTCCCGATGTGGTCAGCTACTTTTTGAGCAGCAGCCAAGTCAGGTGAGCCCTCAAGCCCCACAGAAAACGAATGTAACTGCGGCCACCAAGCCTCTTTGGTATCTCCGGATTCTATACGCCTTTGGGCATATTTTTTGGCAATGGCTGAGGTCACGGAAGAATCCAAGCCCCCAGAAAGCAATACGCCATAGGGAACGTCACTCATCAACTGTCGGCGAACAGCCGCTTCTAGAGCTGTTTTGATGGCCTCAATGCTTGTTTGGTTGTCCACAACAGCATCATAGTCTGTCCAATCTCTTTTATACCACTGCACAAAAGCATTGTCTTTACTGTAAAAATAATGGCCCGGAGGAAACAATTCAATCTTGGTACAGAAAGGCTCCAAGGCTTTGAGTTCAGAGGCCACATAAAAAGTTCCATTTTGATCCCAACCAATATAAAGTGGAATAATGCCCATGTGATCACGTGCTAAAAAGTAAGTATCGTTTTCGACGTCGTAGACAGCAAACCCAAATATACCGTTTAAATCATCTAAAAAATCAACCCCTTTTTGCTTATACAGTGCCAAAATAATTTCACAATCGCTTTGGGTTTGAAAAGCGTAATCGGATGAAAGCTGCTGCCGTAATTCTCTGTGGTTATAAATCTCACCATTGGCCGCCAATACCAATTGACCATCCGGACTGTAAAGAGGTTGTTTTCCTGATGCCGGATCAACGATGGCCAGTCGCTCATGCGCCATGACTGCCTTTTCATTGTCAAAAATTCCACTCCAGTCGGGACCCCTATGTCTTATGGTCTTAGACATTTCCAAGATCTGAGGTCTTAAAACCTCGCTTTTTTGTTTTAAATCAAAAGCACAAACAATTCCACACATAATATTACTTATTTTAAGCAAATATTATATAAATATTTACTTTTGTAAACAATTAATTTAAAATGGTTATAATTTGTAATCAAAATATTGATTATTTAGTAAAATATATATGTTTATAAAACAAAATTGAGGTTTTTATTCAAGTCTGTAATATAAAACATTAGATAAACTAAGGAATGTTTAAATATTTATGGGTTTGTAATGAAATTTTCCATTTAGGGTGCTTCATAACATAATCTACGATCAAAGGGATCATTTTTTGACTGGCACTCCACTCGGGCTGAAGGTAAAGAATACAGTCCTTAGAAACATTTTCGGCTTGTGCCTCTGCAAACTCAAAATCACTTTTGTTATAAACGATGACTTTGAGCTCATCGGCTTTTGAATAGATTGCACCCAGTGGGAGTTTGCGTTTTTTAGGAGACAAACAGATCCAATCCCAATCTCCGCTAAGCATGTAGGCCCCAGAAGTTTCAATATGCGTTTTTAATTTTTTGTCTTTTAGCAGACTGGTCAGTGGCTGCATGTCCCACATAAGCGGCTCTCCGCCTGTCACTACTATGGTATCGCTATAAGCACTCGCTTGGTTGGCGATGTTCTCTATGGCCGTTGGCGGATGTAATGTAGCATCCCAACTCTCTTTGACGTCACACCAGTGACAGCCCACATCGCAACCCCCAATCCTTATAAAATAAGCAGCGGCTCCCTTGTGATAGCCCTCGCCTTGTATGGTATAAAAGGCCTCCATAAGTGGCAACATTTTACCCGCATCAACAAGTTTTTTTATTTCTGGTTTAAGCATAGGCAACAAAAATAGTTTACAGTTTTTTGTTTAAGTACAAAAACTTGATTTATTTTTGCAGACTTCTATCAAAAGAGGGCTAAGAAATAACTATGAGAACTGTATTTTTAAATTTAAGTGTACTGATTTTTATACTGAGTGGTTGTAACAGCAAACCAGACCCCTATGCCATAAAGAAACAATCCATTGGATTGCTCACGGATTCAACCCTAGTCAAAGACCTAGAGCTCAGTTTTCTCAATGATTCTATAACTCAGTTTATTGGTGGTGATGAATTTTTAGGCAAAAGCAATATTATTAAAGTGTATGAAAAAGGAACGGAAAAGTTACTTTTAGAACTGAGCCCTAAAGAAGCGCTCGACTCCTTGTCCACAATTCAAAATGTCAGAGTAATGGACCCGCGTTTTAAAACCATCAAAGGCCTTAATAAAAATGCAACTTTCCAAATTATTTCCTCCCAATATAAAGTTTCAAGCATTCAAAACACCCTTAGAAACCTGATTGTTTCTGTAGATGAAATGAACCTGTACTTCACAATTGAAAAGACAGAACTCCCCGAGAATTTGCGCTATGACTTGCGTAAAAAAATAGAGGCAGTCTCTATTCCTCCCAAGGCCAAAATAAAAGATTTTTATATTCAATGGTATTGATATGAAGTTATTTATCCCCAAACTCATTGGTGCTGTTTTAAACAAATTTGCCTACATCAATCAAAGTAGCGCATCAAACTGGGCATTAAATTTGTTTTCAAGACCTCTAAAAGGCCGCTTAAAGCATCCACATCCAACCCTTGAAATGGCCGCAAAAAAGAATTTATTTCTCAAAAATCTTAAAATTGCAACCTACCATTGGAAAGGCAAAGGAGACACCATTTTACTGGCACATGGATGGCACAGTAACTCTGGCCGTTGGAAGAACACCATTGCTCAACTTATAAAACAAGATTATAATAT
>TARA_B100001093_G_scaffold462509_1_pt1 | contig 15885 bp, 16 predicted proteins | sample TARA_B100001093 | Tara Oceans TARA_B100001093 (sample SAMEA2623116) | marine metagenome | biome: marine biome (ENVO:00000447); feature: surface water layer (ENVO:00002042); material: "saline water (ENVO:00002010), including plankton (ENVO:xxxxxxxx)" | depth 5 m
ACATTTAATATTTAATTCTTCGTCATAGAAAGCAGGAAGTATATACTTAATTTGATAATCAGAAACAGGAAGTAATATTCCACTTTCCTCTAATTCTTTATAGCTTAAACCTAAAGATCTTAAAGTTTCTACTCTAGCTACTTCAAAATATTGAGCGTAATTACCATAATAGCAGTAACCCATTTGATCTGTCTCAGCATATCTAACTCTTAACTTAACATTAAATTCATACATAATTGGTAAGTTTGTTTATGTCTAATTTGAAGAAATTAATATTTTCATATCCGTTATTGGTATTATTTATACTTGTTTCATCCTGTAAAGGTTACAAAATAACAGATATAAAATCATTGAATATTAATGCTGAAAAAAATATTAATCAATACGAATTTAATGAATTAGAATTAGCTGTTTATAGAGATTCAATTTCTAGTGAAATGAACAAAGTTATTAACTACTCTAAAATTAATATGAGTGTGGGCTGTCCAGAAGGTTTATTGGGGAATTTCATTACTGACTTGTCATTATTATACATAAAAAAAGAGCTTAGTGATGAAAAATTAAATCCAGATTTTTGTGTTTTAAATAATGGTGGGTTTAGAAGCTCATTAAATAAAGGACCCGTACATATTGGCGATGTTTTTCAAATAATGCCTTTTGAAAATTATTTAGTTATTCTTGAAATTCATGGAGATAAAATGGAAAGATTATTGAATTACATACATGAAAAATCATTTTATAATGGATCTCGAAAATCAGGTGTTCCACTAAGTGGATTAAGAATGAAAATTAGTAGTGAAAAAATTAACAGATGTTTTATCAATACTAAAGCCTATGATTCTGCTAAAATATATAAAGTTTTAACGACCAACTACCTTGCAAATGGAGGAGATCAAATGGATTTTTTTAATGATTGTAAATTAATTTACAATACTGAATTGCTTTTAAGAGATGTTATTATAAATTACATAGAAGAAACAGGAAAAAATAATATTAAACTTAATGCACAATTAGATGGAAGAATTCAAATTCTCCAATAGAAGAAATTTCATTAAAAAAATAGTTTTTGGTTCGCTCTCAATCACTTTTTTAAACAGTTTCACCTTTCTTAAAAAGAGAGATAAGATAAAAAAAATCACTATTCTTCATACTAATGATATTCATAGTCATATTGACTCATTTCCTGAAAATCATTCAAAATATGGTGGTCGTGGAGGAATAAGAAGGATTGCCAGTCTTATTAAAAAAATTAGATCTAAAGAAGAAAATGTTATTTTACTTGATGCTGGTGATATTTTTCAAGGCACACCCTACTTTAATAAATATAAAGGAAGCTTAGAACTTAAAATCATGAGTCAAATGGGATATGTTGCATCAACAATGGGTAATCACGATTTTGATAACGGATTAAAAGGATTTAGTGATGTATTGCATCATGCTAATTTTCCATTCATTTGTTCCAATTATGATTTTAGCGAGACAACTTTAAAAAATAAAACAGTAAAGTTCTTAATTAATGAAATTGATGGAATTAAAATTGGTTTTTTTGGTCTAGGTATAAAATTAGAAGGACTGGTAGAAAAAAAGTGTTTTGATAATACCAAATATTTAGATCCAATTAAAACATCTGATTTCTGGGCGGAAGAATTAAAAATAAAAAAGAAATGTGATTTAGTAGTTTGTATTAGTCATCTTGGTCATTATTATAAAGACGGAAAAATATCAGATATATTACTTGCCAAACAATCTAAACATATAGATGTAATTATAGGTGGTCACACCCATACATTTTTAAATAAAGCGAAATTTATAAAAAATAAAGAAAATAAAGATGTAATTGTAAATCAAGCTGGCTGGGGAGCTCTGGTATTGGGAAGAATTGATATAAAATTTACCAATAAAAATAAAAGAATTAATGAACTTTCTGCAAATGAAATTCTCAAAAAAAACTATGCCAAAAATGAATTTAATAGTTAAGTAAAATATTTTTAAAAAACAATAGCAAATAAGTTTTTTTTTTAACTTTTTTATTAAATATTTGTTAGGTATTTTGGTTATCGGGATGAAATACTATTGCTACCTCAATAGTTTGATTTTAATCCAAAATATTTAAACAATTAAAACAAAATTAAATGACAAAATCTTTCGAATCAACTTGGAATAATTGCCTAGAAGTAATTAAAGATAACATATCTATTCAGGCATATAAAACTTGGTTCGAACCTATAAAACCTGTTAAATTAAAAAGTAATGTATTGACCATACAAGTTCCCTCTCAATTCTTTTATGAGTGGTTGGAAGAACATTATGTTGATTTACTTAAAAAAATTATAAGAAAAGAAATTGGCTCTGAAGCAAAGCTTGAATACAGTATTGTTATGGAAAATAATAGTGGTAACAAAAACCCTTACACTATTAAAATTCCGACTACTGATAACAATGTCCTAAAAAACCCTCAAGTAAGCATGCCTTTGGACATTGGTAATAAAACTATTAGAAATCCATTTGTTATACCTGGCTTAAGAAAAGTTAATGTGGATTCTAATCTAAATCCAAACTATTCTTTTGAAAATTTTATTGAAGGAGATTGTAATAGATTAGCAAGGTCGGCTGGATTTGCTGTAGCTGAGAAGCCTGGAGGAACAGCATTTAATCCACTTTTGATATATGGTGGCGTTGGACTTGGCAAAACTCATTTAGGTCATGCTATTGGGATTTCAATAAAAGATCAATTTCCAAACAAAACCGTTCTATATGTATCTTCTGAAAAATTCACACATCAATTTATAGACTCTGTTAAAAATAATTCTACCAATGATTTTATTCATTTTTATCAAATGATTGATGTTTTAATTATAGATGATGTTCAGTTTTTTGCTGGAAAAGAGAAAACACAAGATGTATTTTTTCATATTTTCAATCACCTTCATCAAACTGGAAAACAATTGGTTTTAACATCTGATAAAGCACCAGTTGAAATGCAAGGTATGGAACAAAGATTGCTCTCCAGATTTAAGTGGGGACTTTCCGCTGATTTACAAATGGCTGATTTAGAAACTAGAATAGCTATTTTAAACAAAAAAATGTATGCAGATGGTATTGAACTCCCCTCTGAAGTAGTTGAGTATTTAGCTTATAGCATTTCCAATAATATTAGAGAATTAGAAGGTGCTTTAATATCTTTAATTGCCCAATCATCGTTAAATAAAAAATCTATCACTCTTGATCTAGCTAAACAAATGATAGATAAATTTGTTAAAAATACAGCAAGAGAAGTCTCTATTGAATACATTCAAAAAGTAGTATGCGACTATTTTGATTTACCTATAGAATTAATGAAGTCAAAAACTAGAAAAAGAGAAGTAGTTCAAGCCAGACAAATAGCTATGTACTTCTCCAAGAAAATGACCAAATCATCTTTAGCAAATATTGGAATGCATTGTGGAGGAAAAGATCATGCAACAGTTTTACATGCATGTAGAACAGTAAATAATTTAGCTGAAACAGATAAACATTTCAGAACATACTTAGTTGATTTAGAAAAAAAGCTAAGCGTACAGTAATTTAAATACTATCATGTATAAAGTTCTTATGGTTTGCTTAGGGAATATCTGTAGATCTCCCCTAGCCCAAGGAATTTTAGAAACAATTTCAAAAAAAAATAACTTACCAATTCATGTAGATTCTGCCGGAACAGGAAATTGGCATAGCGGGTCTGCACCTGATATAAGAAGTATTGAAGTAGCTAAGAAGTATGGTATTGACATAAGCCAACAGGAAGCAAGACAATTTAGTACTGAAGATTTTAAAAAGTTTCATAAAATATATGCTATGGATACTCAAAATTATAGAGACCTTTTAAGGTTGTGTTCCAAAGATGAAGAATGTAATAAAATAAAACTTATATTAAGTACCATAAATAAAGAAGAACGGATGTCAGTACCTGATCCTTATTATGGAGGAAAGGATGGTTTTGAAAATATTTATAAATTATTATATTCTGCATGTGAAAAAATAGTAGCTGATTTCACCAAATGAAAAAAGGAAAATTATACTTAATTCCAGTCCCTATTCATAGTGAAGATGAATTTAATTCAAAATTTATACCACCATATTTAATAGAAATAATTAATAAAATTAATGTATTTGCAGTTGAAAATATCAGAACAAGTAGAAGATTTTTAAGGAAAATTAACCCAAATTTTAATATTGATCAAACAACTTTTCACGTAATTGATAAAAGAACAGAGGATTCTGAATATAGCAACATTATTAACAGCTTGACAAAAGGATATGATGTTGGTGTAATGAGTGAATCTGGTTGTCCAGGAATTGCTGATCCAGGGCAAAAGCTTTGCAAACTAGCTCATGATAAAAACATTATAATAAAACCTTTAATTGGTCCTTCCTCTATAATATTAGCATTAATGGCAAGTGGTTTAAATGGTCAAAGATTTAAGTTTCATGGTTATTTACCTATAGAAAAAGAAAATAGAATTAAAGAAATTAAAAAAATACGCCTTAATACAGGCGCTCATATTTTTATTGAAACACCCTACAGAAATCAAAAAGTATATGATGATCTCGTTCAGAACTTAAAACCAGATGATAGAAAATTATGTGTAGCATCAGACTTAACTGGGCTAAACGAAAGTATTTTTACAAAAAAAATATCAGAACTAAAACAAGATAAAATAACTTTAAAGAAATATCCGACTATATTTATTTTAGAATAATTATAAATTAATGAATTCTTAAATTTATCATGAGAGGACAAAAAGGGGGAATTTGATTAACAAAAGAACCTCTTTCTCCAAACATTAGTTCCGAAGGAATTATAGCTAAAACAGAGTCTCCTCTTTGAAAATTATTGACTAAAATTTTAAAACCATCTAGTAGCTGCCCATCAACTTGGGTTTCATAATATTCAGGTTTAAAATTGGGTGTTTTATATATATATCTTCCATCTAAATCTCTTATCGAATAGTACAAGCCAACACTATTTTCAATAGTATCTAATAAATTAGCGTAGGATTCGAGTGAAGCAATTTTAATGGCATACATTCCGTTGTTTTTAAAAATTTTAAGGAATTTTTTTGACCATTTTTGTTTTTCTTTACTTAAAGAATATTTTTCATCTTCTATTGCATTTCTTTTAAGCTTATTAATAAATTTTAATTGATCTTCAGATGAGTTATAATTCAATATTTTTAAATATACTTTTAGCTTTTCATCATTTGAGTCTGAATATAATTTGATTTTTTCTCCAAAAAGACTTGAGTAAAATATAGTAGAAGACATTTCAAAAGAAATGCTATCACCAACATATAAATTTTTTAAAATTTTTTCGAAAGGGGAATTTGATACGGAATCATAATAAAATGATGATACACCATTGAGACCATTATTAGAGGATGAAAAAACTATTTGACCTTTATTATCTTCAGCTGAAATTCTAACATTTATTATCCTACCATTTTTATTATTGACTTTTGAATCTGATAGCTCATGAAAAATTAATTCATAACCATTTTCAGTTGTGATTACAGAGTTCTTTTTATTTTGACATGAAAAAACAGTCAATATAAAGATCAAAAAAAGATATCTTTTTTTAATTAACATCAATAAGCTTAATAAAATATAAAACTGTTGACAACGGTGGAATTTTTTTTGAATCTCCAGTTAAACCGTGGGCAATATGGTGAGGTAAAATAACCATTGCACTGTCTTCTTTTTCTAAGCAACAAACAACTTCATTAATTCCAGTTTCTATTAAGGATTGTTCTACCTTAAATTTTGCTAAACCACTAGAATCAGAATGATAACAACGGGTTTGTTTAGAATCCATTAATCTTATATCATAGGAAATAGTTACTTCACTTCCAACAATTGGTTTAATATCTGTATTTTTTGAACTAATTATTTGATATCGCATTCCAGAATTTGAAATAAGCATTTTCCAACCTTGACGAAAACAAAACTGATCAATTTTAAATATTTCGTCTTTTAACCATAGTCTATTTGTTTCAATAGATTTTTCTTGATCTAATTTCTCAAGAACCAAATTATTAGTTTCAGGGTTAACATTATTAGATTCAAAACATGAAGTACAAGAAATAAAGAGAAATAGAAAATATATTAAACGGAACAAAATGATCTGAAGTTTTGAATTAATTCATTAGTAACCTTATCAAGATCTCTTTTGTTTATGGCTCCACCAGCAGCATTAACATGTCCACCACCTCCGTAGTATTTGCTTGAGAATTCATTTACTTTAACTTTACCTTTGGATCTAAATGACATTTTTATCAACTCTTTGTCTTCTCTTAAGAAAACTGCATTTTCAATGCCTTCTATTGAAAGACAAAAATTTACAAAGCCTTCTGAATCACCTTTTTTATAATTGAATTTTTTTAACTCTTTTTCAGATAACACAAGGTATGCTAATGAAGATTCTGAGTCAATTTTTATTTTTTGAAGTGCATAACCCAATAAATTAATTTTTGAGACAGAATTTTGATCAAATATTTTGTTGTGAATTTCCACATGATTAAGTCCTATCTCTTTTAATTTTGAAGCGATTAAGTGAGTAGATGATGAAACCGAATCGTATTTGAAAGATCCAGTATCCGTTATTAATCCAGTATAGATAGCCTCTGAGATTGGAATATCAATCAGGTTTAAATCGCCATTAGACTTAATAAAATTAAAAACCAATTCACAAGTAGAAGAAGCTTTGTTATCAATTATTTCAAAATCACCAAAATATTCAGGATTAGTATGATGATCTAACACAACAACGTATTTATCATTGCTACCAGAAATTATCTTGTTTAAGTCATTTCCTAATCTTGACCTATGATTAAAGTCCAAGCAAAATATAAGATCTGATTTCTTATACAAATCATTAACTAATTGAAGGTTATCTGCAGCAACTATTGAGTTATCTAGTCCAGTCATCCAAGAAAGAAAATTTGGATAATGATCTGGAAAAATTATTTTATTATTTACACCTATTTTGGTTAAATATAAACTTAATGATAATGATGAACCTACAGAGTCACCGTCAGGTCCTTGATGAGAAAAAATAAGAGCATGTTCTTTGGCTTTAATTAAGTCTAACATAAAACCATTATAACATGGATTAATAAAGAGTTTTATCTATTAAAACCAGAAACAACACCAGGCTGATGTTCTACTAAAAGTCCAACACAAGCATAACTACTTCCAGATAAACCTGAAGACATTTCCCCACCATCAGATTCAGGAACGTAAACTTTAACTTTTAGTTTTCTTGTTTGGTTAGATTGGAAGATAAAATCTTGACTCATTTCATCATCTGAGTTATCATACCTAACCACTTCAGATTTCTCATATACTCTCTTTCTAGTTGTTTTAGATTGTTCAACACCATCTTCATCTAAAAAAGTCTGTGTTGTTTCTTTCCAAACTCCCTTAGTAACATCTTCAGCTATTTTAAACTGAAACTGACCTGTTAGTTCAGGATTTGAAGGAGAACATATGGAGATTCTATATTCCATATTTTTATAGACAATAATTTGCACCACAGAAGTGTCACCTTGTTCAAAAGCACCGCTAAGACTTTGCATATTTCTTGTAAATCCCATTTTTTTTTGTGGAGGACAAAATGAAACCGTGTTGTAACATTCTTTTTGGCTTTGAGCGTAGTCAATAACCGGAGCTAACATTAGTATAGCAATTACTGGTAAAAATTTAAATTTTTTCATTTTAAATAAATTAAATATTAACTTCCTTCAATTATTGAAGTTCTCAAATCCAAAACAATACTTTTAAGTTCGTTAAATTGTTCTTCGTTAATAGAATTAGATTCTCCTCCTCCAAACATCATTACACCATCAGCAGATTCACTTGTAGTGAAATCTGATGATTCTGAACTCTCTGTGTCATCAACATCATCAGAGACGTAGTTAAAAATCTCTTCTATGCTTGATAACTCACCAACTATTTCTGCTAATTGATCATTTTCAATAGTGGAAGTAAAAATTAGTAAATTTTCAAGAGTTAATTTTTGATCAGCAATTCTTTGACATACTTCGGAACCATCACTGTAGGGTTCTAGATTAAGAATAATATTAAGACCTTCAATCCAACCACCAACTACAATCATCCCAAGAACATCTCTCCTATCATTCTCTTCTAAATAAGAATAGGCATTGTAATAAGTTTCGTTGGATAAATAAAATAAAGAATCTGCGTTAGAATTTTCCAAGTTAGACTGAAGTCTTTTCATAATAATTTCATCTACTGCATTTTCTATTTCTAAATCTTTAGACAAACTTCTTACTGTTTCAAAGAACTTAGAAGCGTCATCCATTTGACCAAGACTGGTTACATATGCTAAATCTGCAGTGTAAACTCCAAAATTTAAAGCTTTTGATGCTTTAGTAAGGTAATTTGAAGCATTGGATACATCACTTAAGTTTTCTCTATTGTATGCAACACCAGAGTTTTTTAAAACTGCAAATAATTCGTTCGGAGTAGGTACTTGATAAAATAAATTATCAGCAGCTGATTCATTGTCAGGCTCTTCTTGAATTGTTTCTGAGACTGCTTCATTAACCACTGCCTCCTCAGTATTTGAAGAACAAGATGCCAAAAATAAAGCTATTGTTATTGTAAATAATTTGTTATTTAAATTTTTCATGTGATAATTTTTATGCTAATAAAATGAATTTGTTTTAAGGTACAAAATAATTATTTATCTAATTCACTTATTTATTAATTTTTCTAGTCCAGAAATATGATCTTTGAAGGCATTTTTACCAATTGGGGTAATTCTATAGGTGGTTAAGGGCTTTTTTCCAATAAACTGTTTCTTAATTTCTAGAAAATTTATTTTTTCTAACGCTTGAACATGACTTGCTAAATTTCCATCCGTTAAATCCAATAGATTTTTAACTTCTTTATAGCTAATCCAATCATTTACAGAAAGTATTGACATTAGTCCAAGTCTAACTCTAGAATCAAAGGCTTTATTTAATAGACTAAACCCTTCCATTTATTTCTTATCGTACTTAAAATGAATAAATAATCCAAAAATGATATGTCCTAATCCAAAACCTATAATCCAAAATAACAATCCTGAACCCATATAATAAGAAGCAAATATCCCCAAAATAAGCTCAAAATAACCCAAAAATTCTAGCTCATAATAGCTGTACTTACTGGCACTTACCAAGCCAAGACCATAAAAAATCAGCGTTGCAGGAGCCACAAGGCCATACATATGATGGTACAATAAGAACAAGCAAAATATACCACCCGAAAATATGGGAACAAAAAGAGATTTTAAGGTTCTTGAAAAAGTAGAATTAAATAATTTAATACCCTCTTTGCCAGATTTTATCTTAGCTGTTGCATATAACAATATTAGAGATGATATAAGAATTAATGAAGCAATGCTTATTAACAGTTTCAATTTAATTAAAAGACTATCTGGATTAGCAGTCTGATTAATTAACTCTGCATAAGAAATATGAATTTCACTAATAGAAAAACCAATATCAAAATAAATCAGCGAAGCTCCTGCAATTGCTAAAAAGCCAGTAGCTATAACGGCAATACCAGATAAGTTTGAAAACTTACTTGACTTTTCCATTAGATCTTTAATCAGACCTATATCCTTCTCATGTTTTGAATTTTCCATAAAATAAATTTACTACTTTGAATTTCAAAGTTAATAAATTTTATTTTTTAGAAAATGAATCGAATAGCACTTTGAAAGTCTTTTGAACAAACACTTAAATTTTCAAATGTAGATGATTAATAAAAATTAAATATTTGTTAGAAATCAATGAATTATAAAAAAATGTCTAATAAATAATTACTTAATTTTTAAACATAGCCAAAACCTGATTTAATTTTTCTTTGAGAGTTCTTCTGTCTACAATAAAATCTAAAAATCCTTTTTCTAGCAAGAATTCACTGGTTTGAAAACCTTCAGGTAAGTTTTTTCCAATTGTTTCTTTAATTACTCTAGGACCAGCAAAACCAATTAACGCTCCTGGTTCAGCGATATTGATATCACCAAGCATTGCAAAAGATGCTGTTACTCCTCCTGTTGTAGGGTCAGTTAAAAAAGAAATATATGGTAACTTAGCCTTTGAAAGCTGGGTTAATTTAGCAGTAACTTTTGCCATTTGCATTAAGGAAATTCCTGCTTCCATCATTCTAGCTCCTCCTGACTTAGAAATTAAAAGAAATGGACAATTATTTTTAATCGCCTCTTCAACAGATCGGGCAATAACTTCACCCATTACATTACCCATTGAACCTCCAATAAATGAAAAATCCATACAAGCTATAATAATGGGATGTCCAGATGATTTACCAAAAGCTGATCTTATTGCATCATTAAGTCCCGTTTTCTTCTGAGTATCCTTAATTCGGTCGATGTATCTCTTTTTATCTTCAAATTTTAATTTATCCTTAGGTTTTAATTTGTTGGCAATTAAGGAAAACTTGTTATCATCAAAAATCATTTCGAAATATTCTTCCGAACCTATCCTTACATGATATCCTTCTTTAGGAGTAACATAAAAATTTTCTTTTAGCTGAGTTTTTTCAATTACATCGCCAGAAGGAGTTTTATACCAAAATCCATCAGGTGTTTCTTTTTTTTCTGTACTGGGTGTAATAATACCTTTAAGTTTTCTTTTAAACCAAGGATTTTGCGCATCTTGACTCATAAATATTTATAAAGTATTGATATTATTAAGGTCTTCAAAGGCCTGTTTTAAACGATCGATAAAAGTTTTCTCCCCTTCTCTAACCCATTTTCTGGGATCATAATATTTTTTATTAGGAGAGTCTTCACCTTCTGGATTTCCTATTTGAGATTTTAAATATTCCGCTTTATTAGAAAAGAAATCTCTAATTCCTGACATATAGGCATATTGTAGATCTGTATCAATATTCATTTTAACAACACCATATCCAATAGCTTCTCTTATTTCTTCAAGAGACGAACCAGAACCCCCATGAAAAACAAAATCTATATAATTATGCTCTAAATCATATTTGTTAGAAATGTAAGTTTGAGAGTTTTTTAATATTTTAGGTGTAAGCTTCACATTACCAGGTTTATAAACTCCGTGAACATTTCCAAAAGCGGCTGCAACAGTAAATTTATCACTAACTTTAATTAATTCTTCGTAAGCATACGCCACTTCTTCAGGCTGTGTGTATAATTTAGAATCGTCAACATCTGTATTATCCACTCCATCTTCTTCACCTCCAGTTATTCCAAGCTCAATTTCTAAGGTCATACCTATTTTAGACATTCTTTCTAAATATTTTTTGCAAATAGCTATATTTTCTTCGATTGGTTCTTCTGAAAGATCTATCATGTGAGAACTAAATAAAGAATAACCTTTTTCATTATATAATTCTTCACTTGCAGTAATTAAACCATCCAACCAAGGAAGCAATTTTTTTGCACAATGATCAGTATGTAGAATGACTGGTACACCATATGCTTTTGACATAGTGTGAACATGCTTGGCACCTGCAATAGCACCTGCAATAGCAGCGGCTTGATTTGAATTATCTAGCCCTTTGCCAGCATTAAAGACGGCGCCACCATTCGAAAACTGAATAATGACAGGAGCATTTAATTCTTTGGCAGCTTCCAAAACCCCGTTGATACTACTGGAACCTATGACATTTACTGCCGGTAAAGCAAAAGATTTTGTTTTAGCTAATTTGAATATTTCTTGCACTTGGTCGCCTGTTGCAACTCCTGGATTAATCATATTTATTTTTTTAGAAATTAATTAGCTATCAAAACTATTATTTTAAGAAATATAAACAAAGACTTTCAAAATTTAATCTCAAAAATAATAATAACTACTAGAAAGGATAACCGATACCAATATTTAACTGGGGTTTAAATTCTTCTCGAATCTTATCAAATTTTTCATTAAAAATCCATCTATCAATATCGTTTTTCAAATAAGGATTTCTTAATGGAACAGCAAAATCCATTCTTAATATAAAATATTCAAAATTTAGCCTAAGTCCTAGGCCTCCGCCAATTGCTATTTCATTTATTGCGCTATTCCATTTAAATTGGCCACCTGGTCTTGAAGAATCATAACCCATAAGCCATATATTACCAAAATCCATAAACATAGCTCCTTCTAACCATTTTGAAATTGGGAATCTATATTCTAGATTTCCCTCGAATTTAATATCTCCAATTTTATCAAAATTTCCTTCTTCCTCAAAATATTTACCTGGACCAATAGACCTAGCTCTCCAAGCTCTTAAACTGTTAGAACCTCCAGCAAAAAAACTTTTTTCAAATGGTAAAGCCTCTTTGAAATTATTTCTAGGAATTCCAATTCCTGAAAAAAGTCTATAAACCATTTTAGATTCTTTTAATAGAGATTGATAATAGCGAATGTCCAATGTAGCTTTTTGAAAATGAGCATATCTTATTCCAAGAAAATCATAACTATTGGTGAGAATATTTTTTTCTTTTTGCATTAATTCATGCATTCTAAATAAAGCTCCACCTGCAGATTCAAAAGTAGTTTTACAATAAAAAGCATTTGCATTATAATTTAATTTTTGATTGTTAAACTCAAAAGAAAAAATACCGCCTGCTACAACATGATCTTGAAAACTAGCAGAAATATAACTATCATTGAAATCGTCAATTATTTCTTGGAATTCTGAGCTAATATCAACGTCTACAACACTTATTAAAAGAGGATTAATATGCCAAGTAATATTTTTTTTCTCATGAAAGACCCAACCAAATGAAAATTCCTGATTAACCCTATCATAATCGGGTCTCTCACGAACATTGAAAGCACCAGTGAATTCTGTTAATGGATTAATATGATTTTTTAAATTTCCTAATTTATTGATAAGAAAATATTTGGGTAAATAAAAATGGAATTCAGGACCAATTTCTCTAGTATTTATATTATTAGAAATATCAGACATCTCTGCATCAGTTAATAATAGTTGAATTTCAAAACTACTTTTTAAAGAAATTAATAGCCTTTCACCTGCATGAAATAAATTATTGTGGACATAATCAAAACTTCCTTGAAAGCCAAATAAACGTTCGTTATTGGTCCCATCCAATGAAAAGGAAATATTTTGTGCTTTTGCGGGGTTTAAATCAATATTCCCAACAAGATGATTATTTCCAACTGTATCAAAACCAATATTAACATAGTTAAATAAACCTAAAGAGATTAATCTTTTATATGTTTGCTTTGCATAATCATGTCTATAAAAATCATCTTTTTTTAATAGAATAGATTTTTTGAAAATCTTTTTTTTGAATTTAATTGATTGATAATTGTAAATGGATAAAAAGGGCGTTGTGAAACTATCCAAGATTATATTAGAATTTATGGTCAGATCGGGTTTTATTCTAATATTTATTTTACTTATGGAATATTTCTTATGATGCAACTCCTCCAAAACACCTGAATTTGTCTTTTTGTAATTTTGAATTCCTAAGTTAAGGTTGATTTTTTTAGATCTATTATTACTATCTAAATCAAAATAAATGAACTCTTTATTAAAAGAATAAAAACCTCTATTTCGAAGATACTTACTAATTCTATCCCTTTCATTAATTAAATTATCCGTATCAAAAACTTCTCCCTTTTTAAGCAATGAATTGCTTTTTATTGAATCTAGATATTCAAAAATGGCTTCATCTTTACACAAATACTTAATTTCATTCAAATAAGTTGGTTTACCAATATCAATGAAGTAAGTAAGTTCAATTTCTCTATTTTTTGTAGATAAAAAGGTAGAATCCAAAATGCTATTTTGAAAATAACCTTTATTAGATAAGAATTTAGAAAATTGATCTTTCGAACGAACGGATTTAAAAGGACTGAAAATTACAGGTGCTTCCCCTTTTAATTGTAGTCTTTCGCCAAAGACTAATTTTCTTTCTTTTAAATTTTTAAGCTTAGCAGAGCTGTCTAGAGACAATAAAAATTCATTTCTTAAATTGATGTTTTCATTTACTTTATCAATTTTGGCTTGCTTATCAATAACTTTTTTATCAATTCTTTCTTGATTTGATAGGTTATATAAAAATAAATAAAATCTAAAGTTTGAAAAGAGTTTTCTGTTAGGTTTTTGAGCCAATAAATTATACAAATCTTCTTTTAAAAAATTACTTTCTTGAGACGGACCAATTAATTCAATATTGACTTTCTTTAATAAATTTTTATCCTCTGGGACATATTTACATACATTGCATGAGAGAAAAGAAAAGAAAGAAATGGAAATAATAATATTTTTAAGAAATTTATATTTGCATAATCTATATCTTATAGTTATTGACTTCACCTTACAAAAGTAACAATATGTCTATCAGCAAAAACGAATTAAAAAAAATTAGTTCACTAAATAGAAAAAGTAAAAGAAAAGAACATGGTTTATTTATAGTTGAAGGTGAAAAAAATTGTAAAGAGTTAATAAATAGTAATTATGAAATTGAAATAATTCTAGCTACTTCAAAAGTTATCTCCATATTCCCTGATGCAATCGAATGCTCTAAAAAGGACATAGATAGAATAAGTAACCTTAAAAACTCAAGTGAAGTGATTGCAGTAAGTAAGATTCCAAAAATATTGAAATATGAAAATGATGATAGACCTATAATTTATTTAGAAAACATCAGTGATCCTGGTAACTTAGGAAACATTATACGATCTTTAGATTGGTTTGGTTTTAAATATGTTTTTTGTTCGGAGAATACCGTTGATCAATACAATAATAAAACCATTATGGCCAGTATGGGTTCTATTTTCAGAATCCAAACTCACTACATTAATTATCAAGATTTTCGTAAAAAATTTTCAAAGCATTTCCTTTACATTTCATCTTTAGATGGAAATAATATTCAAGGAATTCGATTTAAAAAGAAAGCTATAATGGTTATTGGGAGTGAATCTAATGGAGTTTCAGAAGAAATTAAAAATGATAATCATCAAGCTATAAAAATTCCAGGTGGGGGAAAAGCAGAATCTCTTAATGCGGGAGTTGCTACAGGTATAATTTTAAATGAAATAGTTAGAAAATTAACCTTCGAAAGTAAATGAAAGTGTCCAGACTCTTGATTTTAAGGATTGAATGGCATTGTCAAAATTTGTAGGTGTTTCATTTAATTCTAAAGAACGTTGAGGTGTTAAGTAAAGTAAATTTTTCATTCCAACAGCTAACTTTAATTCAATACCTAATTTAAAGTAGTTTAAGAATAAATCTACGCCACCTCCTAATTCTGTACCAAAATCGGTTTTAGTTAATTTTATAACCTGTTCTTCTAACCCAACACCATTGTTAACATCTATGTTTGAGGACATATCTATTCCGTATCTAAAACCAGTGATTCCATAAACAGCAAAATTATGTATACGATCGGTTCTAAATTTTAATAAAATTGGGAAATCTAAATAAGTAGAATTCATTGATTTTTTGTAAGTAGTTTCGACACCTGAGCTAGGGTTAAGATAAGTGAATTCAATATCTCTATCAAGAAAAGATAAAGTAGGAAGCACAAATCTTATTTTAAAATTAGGATTTACATTAATTGAAGTTACCACTCCAAGAGAAAATCCAGGCTTTCCTAAAACTAAAACAGATTGAAGAGAATCATTATTCCCAGGTGGTAAGGGACTAAAACTTTTTTCTAAGTTAAATCCAGAATTGTTGTAACTAAGAGCAAAACCAAAATGAAATAACTTATCATCAAATTGACCCAAATTATCAGACTGACTAAAAATACTGTTAAAATTTAGCAATATTATAAGATATAAAAAGGGTGATTTTTTCATTACCAGTTCAAATATAACAAAACAG
>TARA_B100001093_G_scaffold135260_1_pt1 | contig 15866 bp, 17 predicted proteins | sample TARA_B100001093 | Tara Oceans TARA_B100001093 (sample SAMEA2623116) | marine metagenome | biome: marine biome (ENVO:00000447); feature: surface water layer (ENVO:00002042); material: "saline water (ENVO:00002010), including plankton (ENVO:xxxxxxxx)" | depth 5 m
ACGTGAAAGCATTTATGAGTTATAATTTTTGTGTTATATTTGAAATAATGAAAATGATATCAAACGAAATTAATTGGTGGCACTCTAATCGAGAATGATTTGAGTGATTACAACTGTACAAAATATTTAGGCTTGTCATCACGACAAGCCTTTTTTAATTTACAATAAAATGAAAACATTTGCCCTTAAAACGGAGCACAAAAAAATACTTGCTGATACTATAACACCCGTAAGTGTATATTTAAAATTGAGAGATGTATTTCCTCATTCTTTGCTTTTAGAAAGTAGTGATTATCACGCAAATAAAAATGACTTTTCATATATATGTTGTAACCCAATTGCTTCTATTGAACTTAAGAACAACAAGCTTATATCACAATTCCCAGATGGGAGTTCAGAAATAGAAGAGGTTGATTTAAATATGAATATTCCAGAACGAATACATCAATTTTCAAAACAATTTAAAAGCAAAAGTTTTCCTTTTAAATTTATTAGTAACGGAATTTTTGGTTATATAGCACATGATGCTGTAGATCGTTTCGAAAACATTGAACTAGACAAAAAAAAACCCGGGAATGATATTCCCGACATTTACTATGCTGTCTATCAAAATATTATAGCCATTAGCCTTTTTAATCACGAAGCTCATTTATTTTCACATATTTATAATGGTGATCATAATCTCAATGATGTCAAAGCTTTGCTAACTGCCAAAAAAAATAGCCATTTTAACTTTAAAAAAGTGGGAGAAAAATCCTCTAATCTTACTGACGAGCAATTTATTGAATTTGTCAAAAAAGGAAAAGATCATTGTTATAGAGGTGATGTTTTCCAGCTAGTTCTTTCAAGAAGATTTTCCCAAGGTTTTAAAGGTGATGAATTTAATGTATATCGCACATTGAGATCAATTAATCCTTCTCCTTATTTGTTTTTCTTTGACTATGGTTATTTTAGGATTTTTGGAAGTTCACCAGAAGCTCAATTAATAGTCCAAGATAGTAAAGCTGAAATCCATCCCATTGCTGGTACATTTCGCCGTACAGGAGATGACGAGAAAGATGCAAAAGCTGCTGAAGCATTAGCTAAAGATCCTAAAGAAAATAGTGAACATGTTATGCTTGTTGATTTAGCTAGAAATGATTTAAGTAGAAATGGGTCAAAAGTTGAAGTGGAAAAAAATCGAGAAGTTCAATTCTATTCTCATGTAATTCACTTAGTATCAAAAGTAACTTGTAAAATGAAAAAATCTGCTAAAACATTTCGTGTAGTAGCAGACACTTTCCCTGCAGGGACATTAAGTGGAGCTCCTAAACATAAAGCATTACAACTGATTGATCGTTACGAAACGACTAAGAGAAATTTTTATGGAGGTGCAATCGGTTACATGGATTTTCATGGGAATTTTAATCATGCGATTATTATTCGTTCATTCTTGAGTAAAAATCATGAACTCCATTACCAAGCAGGAGCAGGTATTGTGGCTGATTCGGTTCCAGAAAATGAATTACAAGAGGTTTATAATAAATTAGGTGCTTTAGATAAAGCTCTAACGCTAGCAGAAGATATTTAATTATGAAAAAAGTATTTGTCATAGATAATTACGATTCTTTCACATATAACCTGGTTCACTACTTGGAGGAAATGAACTGCGAAGTAACCGTAAAGCGAAATGATAAATTCAAACTTGACGAGATAGAAAATTATCCTTTTTTGCTTTTATCACCTGGCCCAGGTATACCTGATGAATCTGGCCTTTTGAAAGAAGCTATTAAACGATATTCTTCTACTAAAAAAATCCTGGGTATTTGTTTAGGGCAACAGGCAATTGGTGAAGTTTTTGGTGGAAAATTAATTAATCTCGACAAAGTATATCACGGTGTTGCAACACCAATAAAAATTATTAACGAAGATTTACTATTTGATGATATTCCCAAAACTTTTGATGTTGCAAGATATCATTCTTGGGTTGTAGAAACTCCTCTTCCCAATGAATTAATAGCTACTTCATTTGATGATAAGGGATATTTAATGTCTTTGCGACACAAAATTTATGATGTTTGTGGATTGCAATTTCATCCAGAGTCAGTATTAACTTCTCATGGAAAAAAAATATTAAGTAATTGGATTAATAGTTAGACATGAAAGCTATACTCAACAGACTAATAAATCATGAAAAACTCAGTAAGGAAGAATCACGACAGATGATTATTAATATTGCGGATGGGCAATACACTTCGTCCCAAATCGCATCATTTCTTACAGTCTATTTAATGCGGAGCATTAGTTTAGATGAATTGGAGGGTTTTCGTTCTGCCCTTTTAGAATTGTGTCTTTTAATCAATATTGATGAATATAATACTATTGACCTATGCGGAACAGGTGGTGACGGTAAAGACACTTTTAATATTTCTACCCTTTCATCTTTTATTGTAGCAGGTGCTGGAATTAAGGTAACCAAACATGGTAATTATGGTGTTTCATCAACTTGTGGCTCTAGTAATGTCCTTGAAGCACTTGGAGTTAAATTTTCTAATGAAAAAGATTTTTTAAAGAGATGCTTAGACCAAGCGGGCATTTGCATCCTGCATGCACCACTTTTCCACCCAGCAATGAAAAACGTTGCACCAGTAAGACGTGAACTTGGAGTAAAAACTTTTTTCAATATGTTAGGTCCTTTGGTAAATCCTGTAAAACCTAAAAATCAATTAACGGGTGTATTTAATCTTGAATTAGCTAGACTTTATTACTACCTATTTCAAAAAACAGATACCAACTTTACAATCCTTTATGGATTAGATGGATATGATGAAATATCGCTCACTGGCCCTACCAAAGCCTTTGGTAAAAATAGTGAAAGTTTATTGATGCCTCGTGATTTTGGAGTTAATCCAGTATCGCAAAATGCTATATCAGGAGGAGAAAATGTCGACCATTCAACAAAAATATTTATCAACATAATACAAAACAAGGGAACGATTGCACAACAAAATGTAGTTTGTGCAAATGCGGGAATGGCTATTGCAACAGCTTTAAATTTGTCTCCTCTCGAGGGCTTCGAAAAGGCTAAAGAAACTTTACTGTCCGGAAAGGCATATGATGTACTCTCAAAACTTCAAACCCTTAGTAAATAATGAGTATACTAGATTTTATAATTTCGGACAAACAAATCGAAGTCGCTCAAAGGAAGATGATATTTCCAATACCTTATTTGGAGGCTTCTCCACTTTTTGATCGTCAGTCAAATTCTTTAGTAGAATGCTTGAGTAAAAGTGCTTCAGGAATAATTGCCGAACATAAACGTCGATCTCCATCTAAACAAAATATAAATAGCTCTCTTTCGGTTGCAGAAGTTGCAAGTAGCTATGAAAAAGCGGGTGCGTGCGGAATGTCTGTGTTAACAGATGGAAAATACTTTGGAGGTTCATTAGATGATCTAAACCTCGCTCGTTCTGTAACTAGTTTCCCAATTCTGCGCAAAGAATTTATTATTGACGAATACCAAATCATTGAAGCGAAAGCTCATGGAGCTGATGTAGTTTTGTTAATAGCAAGTGTCTTAAGCCGGGAACAAATTAAACAATTATCAACCAAAGCAAAAGAACATGGACTAGAGGTATTATTAGAAATTCATAATCTTCAAGAGTTGGAAAAATCTATTATGCCAAGTTTAGATATTATTGGGGTGAATAATCGTAATTTGAATACATTTAGTGTGTCGTTGACAACAAGCAAAAATTTAATCCATAAAATACCTGATGAATTCATCAAAATCTCTGAAAGTGGATTAAGTAATGTGGATGCAATTAAAGATTTAAAGGCTCATGGTTATCAAGGTTTTCTAGTTGGTGAAAACTTTATGAAGAGCGACAATCCCGGAGAAACAGCCCAAAAATTTATAAAACAAATAGAGTCATGAAATTAAAAGTTTGTGGGATGAGAGAAACTGAAAATATTTTAGACCTAAGTATTTTAAAGCCAGACTATATGGGTTTTATTTTTTGGGAAAAGTCAAGTCGCTTTGTTAAAAAATCAACACCAGATCTAAATAAAAAAATAAAAAAAACAGGTGTTTTTGTAGATGCATCTGAGGACTATATTTGGAATATGATATCATTACATCATCTACAAGCAGTACAATTACATGGAAAAGAAACGCCAAGATTTTGTGAGCAAATTAAAAATCTTGGAGTTGAAGTAATTAAAACTTTTTCAATAAAAAAACACTTTGATTTTTCGATTCTTATGCCTTATGAAGAAAATTGTGACTTTTTTTTGTTTGATACCAATGGAAAATTACCAGGGGGTAATGGATATGCATTTGAATGGAATATTTTAAAGCATTATCCATCCAAAAAATCATTTTTTTTAAGTGGAGGGATTGGGATTGATAATATGGTACAAATAAAAAAAAATTTAAAAAGAACTTTACCAATCTATGCAATTGATGTAAATAGTAAATTTGAAATTGCCCCTGGCATAAAAAAAATAAAAGCTTTGAAAGAATTTAAAAAAGAAATAGATGAATTATAATGTAGATGAAAAAGGATATTATGGTGACTTTGGAGGCGCCTATATTCCTGAAATGTTATATCCTAACATTTCAGAGTTACGAGAATATTATTTAAAGATTTCCAAGGAATCCGAATTTAAAAAAGAATTTGATGATTTACTTAAAGATTATGTAGGACGCCCCACCCCCTTATATTTTGCAAAACGGTTATCGGAGAAGTACAATACTAAAATATATTTAAAACGAGAGGATTTATGCCATACAGGAGCTCATAAAGTAAACAATACTATTGGTCAAATTTTATTAGCCAAGCGATTAGGTAAAAATCGAATAATCGCTGAAACTGGAGCTGGGCAACATGGAGTTGCGACAGCTACTGTTTGTGCTCTAATGGGAATTAAATGCGTAGTATACATGGGGGCTCTAGATATTAAGCGTCAAGCTCCAAATGTTGCTCGTATGAAAATGTTAGGTGCGGAAGTTTATCCTGCAAAATCGGGCAGCAAAACTCTGAAGGATGCTACCAATGAAGCGATCCGAGATTGGATTAATAATCCAATAGATACACATTATATAATAGGTTCAGTAGTTGGACCTCATCCATATCCAGATATGGTCGCCCGTTTTCAATCTGTTATCAGTGAGGAAACTAAATGGCAACTTAAAGAACATGAGGGGCGGGATTATCCTGACCACGTCATAGCTTGTGTTGGGGGAGGAAGTAATGCAGCTGGAATATATTTCCACTACCTCAATGATGAAAGAGTAAATATTATTGCCGTTGAGGCAGCTGGCAAAGGGATTGACTCTGGAGAAAGTGCTGCAACATCTGTTTTAGGTAAAGAAGGAATCATACATGGAAGTAAAACTCTTTTAATGCAAACCCATGACGGACAAATTACCGAACCTTATTCTATTTCTGCTGGCTTAGATTATCCAGGTATAGGTCCCATGCATGCTCATCTTTATCGCACTAAAAGAGCAGAGTTTATTTCCATACCTGACCAAGAAGCTATGGATTGGGGACTTACACTTTCCCAGATGGAAGGTATTATTCCGGCTATTGAAACAGCTCATGCCTTTGCTGTGCTTGATATTCGCAAGTTTAAAGAACATGAAATAATAGTTTTTAATTGTTCGGGTCGTGGTGACAAGGACTTAGATACATATATTGAACATTTTAAATTGTAATGAATAGAATTGATCAAAAATTTAGGGATAACAGAAAACTTTTGTCAATCTATTTTTCTGCTGGACATCCAAACCTAGAGGATACAGTTCCTATTTTAAAAAAGCTAGAATCATCTGGAGTAGATATGGTTGAAATTGGTCTTCCTTTTTCTGACCCTCTAGCTGACGGCCCTACAATTCAAAAAAGTTCTACACAAGCTCTTAGAAATGGAATGACAACTGATAAACTATTTTCCCAATTAGAAAACATTAGATCACACATAGACATTCCTCTTGTTATTATGGGTTATTTCAATCCTATGATGCAGTTTGGGATTGAAAAATTTTGTAAAAGTTGTGAATCAATTGGAATTGATGGTTTGATAATCCCAGATTTACCTGTAGATGTCTATCAAAGAGAATACAAGAATCTTTTTGACAAACACGGTCTATATAATATGTTTTTAATTACACCTCAAACTTCAGAAGAGCGCATTCGATATATTGACAAAGTGTCTAAGGGTTTCATATATATGGTAAGTAGTGCGAGTGTAACCGGAGCAAAAAATACATTTGGCAATGATCAAATAGATTATTTTCACAGGATTTCGGCTATGAGATTGACTTCACCAACTTTAGTTGGTTTTGGAATTAGTAATTCCGTGACTTACGCAGCTGCAACTCAATATTCAAATGGTGCCATAATAGGTTCTGCATTTATTAAGTTTTTGGAAGATAAAGGAGTTGAAAGAATTAACGAATTTGTTCTTTCGATTAGGAATTAAAAATTTTAAATAACCTTTCTTGAAGAAAAAGCGATTGGGTTTTGAACTTTTGATATATGAAAACTCTTCTCATTATTTTTGCAAAACATCCTCAAATAGGTAAAGTAAAAAGACGTCTTGGAAGAGATGTAGGTATGGAGGCTTCCCTTTGGATATATAAAAAGATTCTTCAGCACACAGCAAAAATATCATTTCACACTAAGCTTGACACCGTTGTATTTAAAAATAAGAAAAGTTCAGAATTAGAATCAATTTTCAAGCATGTTAAAAAATTTGAAATCCAAAAAGGAAAAAATCTTGGTGAAAAAATGGAGGCTGCTTTTCTCTGGGCATTTGATCAAAAATATGAAAATGTTATTATAATAGGAACTGATTTGTGGACCTTAAATAAAGACACTTTATTGGAAGCAAAAAAAGCACTAGAAAATTCAGACATAGTAATGGGACCATGCTATGACGGAGGATATTATTTAATAGGGATGAAAAATTTAAATAAAAAAATTTTTAAAGATATACCATGGAGTAAAAAAGAAGTCTTTAGAAAAACTTTGTCAAAAGCCAAGGATAATTCTATTTACTGTTTAGATTTAAAAAATGATATAGACAACAAAAAAAGTCTTAAAGCACATATTTCTTTATACGCTCAATACAAAAAATACTTTCATCTAAAATCTTAAAATAAAATTTTAAAATTCATCTTATTTATAATAATTCGATTAATAAGATCCCTACAACTTAATTAATAAATAAATTATATTTAGCTATATTATTTATCATAAATTGATTTATGAATATTAAATCCACAAAATTCCTTCTTTATTTGATAGTTGGTTTAATCAGCTTATCTTCATTTAGCCAAAAAAATATTCATCATCGATGGAATAATCAACTACAAGAATATGTGTCTGAAAATGGTAATGTTAATTATAAAGGTTGGAAAAAGGACCAAAATAATCTAAATGCATACATAAATACTTTATCAAAATTTCCACCTAGAGAGAAGGCATCAAAAAATTACAAACTAGCTTATTGGATAAATGCCTATAATTCATTAACTATTAAACTAATTCTAGAAAATTTCCCGCTTAAAAGTATTAGGGACATTAAATCACCATGGGGTAAGAAATGTTTCAGTACTGGTGATAAAGAATATAGTTTGGGTGATATAGAACATGAAATTTTAAGAAAAATGAACGAGCCTCGAATTCATTTTGCTATTAATTGTGCCTCAATATCCTGTCCTAAATTATTAAATTTTGCATTCCAAGAAAAAAAAATAGAAACTCAGCTTATCAATGCAACACGATCGTTCTTGCTTGATACTTCAAAAAATATTTTATTGAAAAATGAACTCAAATTATCAAAAATTTTTTTTTGGTTTAAAAAAGATTTTGGATCTAAACAAGAGATACTGAGTTTTATAGAAAAATATTCTAATCTAAAATTCGATAAACCTGTAATAAATTATCTTGATTATAATTGGATGTTAAATAAACAATAAGTATTAATTTTATAGTAATATGAAAATGAAAAGTCCAAATGCTTTTAAATGGTCTCTTAAATTTGGTTTAATTTCAGCTTTAACTGGAATGATTTGTTGTGTAGCTCCAGCAATTTTATTTATGTTTGGTTTGATGGGAGGTGTTGTTGCGATCTCTTTTGCAGATTTTTTTTATGCAGAAGATGGAAGTTTGGGAACAGGATCCATTTTACTTAGAATTCTAGCGTTTTTCCTTGGAATTTATGGCTTTATCATGTATAGAAAGAAACAAAATCAATGTTCAATTGATCCTAAAAGAAAAAAGTTGAATTTGACTTTATTAACCTTTTTACTTCTAACTTTTGGAGTTTCTTTTTTTCTAGCTTTTGAATCATTATCTGGGTGGTACTTTGATGAATATATCGTTCCACAACAACAGATTGAATTAAAAAAATAAACCTTATTACTTATAAAAATTGCTGTTATTATACCGGCTTTTAATGAGGCACTTTCAATTGAAAAAGTAATTTCAGATATTCCTGAAAAAGTAAGTAAAATTGTAGTGGTTGATAACGGATCTAGTGATGATACAGGGAGAATAGCAAAAGCCTGTGGAGCAACAGTAATTCTAGAAAAACAAAAAGGATATGGGTACGCTTGCCTTAAGGGTATAAATTACCTGGAAAGCTATAACCCTGAAATTGTAGTTTTTTTGGATGGGGACTATTCAGACTATCCAGAGCAACTTGACATGTTAATTGAACCTATTATAAAGGGTGAGGTTGTTTTTAGTTTAGGTGCAAGATTAAAAAATCTTAGAGAAAAAGGTTCTATGACTATACCTCAAATATTTGGAAATATTTTATCCTGTTTTTTAATGCGCTTGTTATATAATGGGAGATTTAAAGATCTGGGTCCGTTTAGAGCAATTAGATGGGATACTTTACAGAGCCTTGGAATGGAAGACAAAACTTTTGGTTGGACAATAGAAATGCAGTTGAAGATTTTACGGAGAAAACTACCTTATATTGAAATGCCAGTAAAATATAGGAACAGAATTGGGGTTTCAAAGGTTTCTGGAACTGTAAGCGGAACATTTTTAGCAGGATATAAAATACTATCTTGGATAGGTAAATTCTATTTCTCTAAATGGAAATAACAGTAAATGTAATATTACGCTTTATAGCTTATGGAATTTTAGTATTCTATATTGGATGCTTGCTTATGATTTTTTTTTACAGTTTAACTCAACTAAACATGTTGCGTTATTTTTTAAAATATATAAAACAAAAAAAAGACGAACCTTCGATTCCAAGAAGACTACCAAAAGTTACTATTCAATTACCTATTTATAATGAAGTTCATGTTATAAAAAGACTGCTCATGTGCATTACAGCCATGGAATACCCGAAGGACTTACTCCAAATTCAGGTTTTAGACGATTCTACCGATGAATGTTTAGAAATTTCGAAAGCTCTTGTATTAAAATATAAAAAACAAGGAATTCCAATAGAGATAATTACAAGAAAAAATCGTGAAGGGTTTAAAGCAGGGGCATTGAAGAACGGATTAACGACCGCTAATGGTGAATATATTGCGATTTTTGATTCTGATTTTTTACCAAAAGCCAATTGGATTTTAAAGGCTATTCCCCACTTTAACGATCCTAAAGTTGGAGTGGTTCAAACCCGATGGGGTCATCTAAATAGAAATTATTCTATCTTAACAAAAGTCCAATCGTTTGCTTTAGACGCACATTTTATTTTAGAACAAGTAGGAAGAAATCAACAACAACATTTTATAAATTTTAATGGAACCGCAGGAATATGGAGAAAAAGTTGCATAATTGATGCTGGAAATTGGGAAGGTGATACATTGACCGAAGACTTAGATTTGAGTTATCGAGCTCAATTTAAAAATTGGAAGTTTAAATATCTTCTTGATGTTGTTACACCTGCAGAACTACCTATTACAATAAATGCTATTAGGTCTCAGCAATTTAGATGGAATAAGGGTGGTGCAGAAAATTTTAGAAAACATATAGGCCGCATAATGACATCAAAAGATCACTCAGTATGGATAAAAATCAATTCTTTTTTCCATTTAATTAATAGCAGTATGTTTCTAAATATAATAATGATTTCATTTCTGAGTGTTCCATTACTTTTTATAAAAACAAACTATCCAGAACTATCTCTAGCATATAACATAAGTACTCTTTTTATAGTATCTACAATTATCTTTTTTGTTTGTTATTGGTTTGTTTACAAATATGTTTTTGGGGGAGGTATAAGTTCATTTTATAAATATATAAGACGTTTCGTCAGCTTTTACACTCTGGCTATGGGATTTTCAATTCATAATTCCATTGCTGTTTTAGAGGGATACATTGGCAAAAAAAGTCCTTTTGTTAGAACTCCTAAATTTGATCAAAGTGATTTAAAAAATAACAAGTATAATATCAAGAAAATTTCTGTTTTTTCATTTTTTGAAATAGCCATGTCTATCTACTTTCTGTTTGGTATGTATGTGTCAATAATTATTATTCCAGAATTAGATATTGGTTTATTTCTGTTTCATCTTTTTTTATTTTTAGGGTTCTCCGGTGTAAGTTATCATAGTCTAAAACAAAGTATTTGAAATGCAATTAAATAATCAAATTGTCAATTGGGGGCTTTTATCTTTTCTTTTATTTGGTTTTTATTTGCTTTCATTTGAATTACAAAGAACAGACACATTATCTCTTCTTCTTACTTTTTGCGGTTTATTTTTTTTGCTTTGGTTTTGGATTAGAAATTTCAGCACCTTGACAAGTATTTTTCTTCTAGGTATTATTTGCAGATTAATATTCTGGAATCATATTCCTGCACTTTCACAGGATTTTTATCGATTTATATGGGATGGAAATATTCAGCTTTTGGGTATTAATCCTTATAGATATACTCCCGATGAAATAATTAATTTGATTGATTTCCCAAGCTCTGGAATCTTATATGAAAAGATGGGAAATTTAAGTAATAATCACTATTCAAACTACCCTCCCATAAGCCAGTATTTATTTCAATTCATCGCATACTTTAATAGAGGAGATATCTTGCAGCCAATTTTTGCACTAAGAATTATATATATGTTCGGAGAATTATTTCTTTTTTTTGGTGCAAAAATACTTTTTGAGCATTTTAAAATTCCTTCGATTAACATTGCATGGTATTTTTTAAACCCTCTTGTTATTGTTGAGGGCTTTGGAAACCTTCATGGAGAGCCCTTAATGATAACATTCACAGTTTTTTCCTGGCTATATTGTTTCAAGAAAAAACCAGTTTTGGGTGGTTTTTTTATGACTATCGCTGTGGGGACAAAATTATTGCCCCTCCTCTTAACTCCGATTTTTTTCAGATACTTAGGGTTGCGAAAATTTTTAATCTACTCATTTAGCTTGGTCATTTTTTCTTGCATTCTTTGGTTCCCATTTTTGAGTGAAGAAATGATAAAAAATTATACTCAAACTATTCAGCTATGGTTCACAACATTTGAATTCAATGGCAGTATTTATAATGTTATTCGGGCTATTGGATATGAAATTAAGGGTTATAATATAATACGTCAATTAGGAAAAATTACACCTTTTATTACAATATTATTTGTGATCATATTTTCACTTTTACGAGCAAATTTTACCCATAAAGAAATTTGCAAAAATATGCTTTTACTGCTCAGCTGTTATTTTTTCATTGCTACAACAGTTCACCCTTGGTATATTATAAATCTAATCTTATTAGGTCTCCTGACAGGATATTTTTTTCCAATTCTATGGAGCATGACTGCTTTTTGGAGTTATAGTGCTTATGGATTTAATGTTGTTGAAGAAAAAATTGGATATCAATTAGTTTCTTATGTTTTGGTTTATGGATGCTTCTTTTTTGAAATGAATAAGAGGCGTTTAGGAAAACATCTTCATAAACCCAATTTCTTTGCTACTTAATTTTCTCCAATTTCCACGAGGAAGATCCTTTTTATTTAGCCCTCCATAAACAACCCGATCCATTTGAATAACTTTTAAGCCAATTGAAGCAAAAAGCTTTTGTAAAATAGCGGGACTTATTGAATGAACTTCTACTCCAACCTCTTTTTTTGATTTTCCGTCAACATGGCTAATTGTATTTACTTTTTGCATTTTTTCAAAAATCATTTGTCCCTCTTTGAGTTTTTTCATCATATCATTAGTGATATTTTGATCTAAAGTAACCTGATATATCATAGGAATTGAAGTTGAATTATTGAGTTTTTTCCTTAGAATCTCATCACTTGTAAAGAATAGAAGACCTGTGATTGGCCTACCCATATCTCCGATTGGAGGAATTTTAGTTTTTACCCCCGAACTAATTAACTCTTGAACAGATTTCTTGATTTTTGCACCACGGGCATTTGCAACAAATCCTTTAGGCTTATTCAGTAAAAGATATTCTGGGGGAGACTGTTGAATACGAGATCCATCGTATTTGACTTCATCATTGTACTTAACTTTAAAACCCATTTCTGTGATTATTTGACCATTGATTTGTACTAGACCCATTTTAATGAGCTCATCTGCCTCCCTCCTAGAACAAATTCCAGCATTTGATAAAAACTTATTTAATCTAATGGTTTTATCATTCGCAAGACTTCTAGAATTTGAAATTGTTGAGGAGTGTTTTGATTTCATATTTTAATTAATGTAAAGACTTTTTTTATTGAGGCTACTTATAAAATTCGACCTAAAATCTAAAACGAAATTAAGTGACTGATATAAAGGTAATCCATTTGATCTTTACGATACTTAATTTAGTATTAAAGTAAAAATCAAAATCTCATTTAACCTATTATTTTTAAACGGCTAAATAAATTTAAAATAGGTAAACAAGCTTCAAAGGATAATCTTTTAATTTTTTTTGAGCTTTTTCAAAATCCTCTGTGAAACCTAAAATAAAACCACCTCCACCAGAACCACAAAGTTTAAGATAATAAGTCTCAGAGTCAATACCAGTCTTCCATAATTGATGAAAAGTATTTGGAATCATTGGTTTTAAGTTTTTTAACACAAATTTGGAAAGAGATTTGATATTTGTAAAAAGTAAATTAATATTCCCATTGATAAAATTTTCAATACAAGCATCAGAATATTTAATAAATCTCTCTATTATTAAATTATTAAAAGCTTCGTTTTTCATATTTTCCATAAATAACGATATCATTGGTGCAGTCTTACCAATTTCTCCACTGTCTACCAAAAATATTGCACCTTTTCCATAATCATTTTGTGAGGGAATATTAATTGTTTGGATATTGTCTTTTGAATTAATTAATATAGGTTGTTTTAAATAACTGTTTAAAGGATCTAAACCTGATGATTTCCCGTGAAAAAAGGATTCCATTAGACTAAAAATATTTTTTAGCTGTAGCATTCTTTTTTTGTCTAAGTTTTTGTCAAACAAAATTTTAGATAAAGCATACTTATCGTAAATTGCAGAAACAAGAGCTGCGCTACTTCCCACACCATAGCCTTGAGGAATTGAACTTTCAAAATATATTTTTCTTTCTAAATCAAAGTTGAATTTTTCCCAATTAAACGATATCAAATCTTTATCTAACTTTTTTAAATATTCTGAAAAATAAAGGAGTTTTTTGTGGGAATCGTCACTAAAGTTAGATTTTGTTTTGGGGATTTTTAATGCTCCATAATAAAATTTATATGGTATTGAAAGGCCCTTAGAATTGTAAATAATTCCATACTCTCCGAACAGAAGTATTTTTGCGAAAAATGATGGCACTCTCATATTGATTAGACAGCTAAATTATTTGATTTAAAATTTTATAGCACCTTTACCAACTTGATCAGAAATGTATTGTCCATTTTGACAAAAAACTTTAAGCTCTTGATCAATAAAAGCAGAAATATCTTTCTTGTAAGCTAACGGATACAATAAATGAACATTAGCTCCAGCATCTAAAGTAAAACATATTGGTAATTTTTGACTTGTTCTCAATTCCCAAACCTTATTTATAATTTCCAAAGTATTTGGTTTCATCAAAATAAAATATGGTTTAGAAGTCATCATCATCGCGTGAAGGGATAAAGCTTCCAATTCTACTATTTTAATAAAAGATTCTAAATCTCCCGATTTCATTATTGGTAATAGTGAATCTAAATTATTTGATGCTTGAAGGAATCGATTTTTAGCAAATGGGTTATTATGCATTAAATCATGACCTTTTGAACTTGATACAGATTTTGCCCCTTTATCAACCAAAAGAATCGTGTCCTGGTAGGAATTGAATATTTTATTTAATCCGTCGCCAAAACTAATTGCAAAATGATTAGAAGAATTTTTTAAAGTTTTATTTTCTCCCCAAATGGTAACTGGTCCTTGTATACTTCTAGAGGCACTGCCTGAACCTAATCGAGCAAGAAAAGATGCTTTCTGGTAAAAAAAAGCCTCACTCATTTTAGGGAATAAATAATTTTCTAAATCCATTAAACATAGTGATAATGCAGCCATAGCAGATGCTGATGATGCTATACCACTACTGTGAGGAAAAGAGTTATTACTTTTAATTATTAATTTATAGCCATTAATCCATGGTATATAGTACTCTATATTTTTAAAAAATGTTAAGAGTTTAGGATTAAAATCTGGCCTGAGGGTGCCATCGAAAAAAAAGTCAAAATCGAAATTTTCTGAATTTGATGGCTTAAAATTCACTGAAGTTTTAGTAACACTAGAGGAAAGTGTAAAACTTAAAGAAGGATTTTTAGGTATCTGTACATCTTCTTTACCCCAATATTTAATTAAAGCAATATTACTTGGTGCTTCCCATGATGTTATGAAGTTGACCGGAGCAGCAGCTTTAGAAATAAACACGTTTAAATTCATACGGTCTATAAAGATACAGCTTCAATTGTAATGTTTTGTTTCATATTTATTAGAAATAATATTTTTCTTTTAGCTTTACTTAACATGAAAAAAAATAGATCACAGCTTTATATCGCATCCCTTCTAGGAATAATAATTTCTTTAGGTTTTGGATTCTTTTCTAGTATTGTAACCAGAGATGCAATTCCAACATGGTATAATGGGCTATCCAAACCTTTTTTTTCTCCACCTAATTGGCTTTTTGCTCCTGTATGGACACTCTTATACATACTTATGGGGATTGCGTTAGGAAGAGTCTGGTATTTTGGAAGAAAACATAGATGGGGTAAAACTGCGCTATATCACTTTGGTACTCAATTGGTTTTTAATGGTCTATGGTCACTACTTTTTTTTGGTTTAAAAAATCCTTTACTTGCTTTAATTATTATTTTCATTTTATGGGTTTTAATTGAAAGAACTATTTTTTGGTTCCGACTTGTTGACAAAAAATCATCTTTTATGCTATATCCTTACTTAGCTTGGGTTAGTTTTGCTACTATTCTAAACTTCAGTATAGTATACTTAAATTAATTATTAGATTTTGGGATACGCTCAGGAAAATCTGTAATAATTCCGTCAACTCCAAGGTTTTTTATGGCTATCAAATCTTCATTTTTATTAACTGTCCATGGAAATATTTTAAAGCCAGCTTTGTGAATTTTTTCTACATTCTTTTGATTAAGAGTTTTAAAATCGGGGTTTAGTGCTATAGCTTTTAACTCTAATCCTATGGGTATTGCATCTAATGGGTCATCTTCAGTGAGAATAGCAATTGGAACTTCATCATTATTTTGACGGAAAATTTTTAGTTCATCCCAATCAAAACTTGAGATAATAATTTTTTCTGGTGACCAAGTTTTGCTTTTAAAATATGTCCTTAAAAGCTCACTTGTTTTTTTTGCAGTAGAACTCCCTTTTAATTCGATATTCAAAAAAACTTGACCATTTATTAAATCTAAAACTTCATTGAG
>TARA_B100001093_G_scaffold74859_1_pt1 | contig 15845 bp, 14 predicted proteins | sample TARA_B100001093 | Tara Oceans TARA_B100001093 (sample SAMEA2623116) | marine metagenome | biome: marine biome (ENVO:00000447); feature: surface water layer (ENVO:00002042); material: "saline water (ENVO:00002010), including plankton (ENVO:xxxxxxxx)" | depth 5 m
CCCCTAAGGAACTTTGTTGAAGTTTTTATGGAGATTAATACTCATCGTCATTCCAAAGATAATCCTCTTCAGTTGGGTAGTCTGGCCATATCTCTAAAATAGACTCATAGATTTCCCCCTCTTCTTCTTCAATTTCTTGTAAGTTTTCTACTACTTCTAGTGGAGCACCAGTTCTAATGGAAAAGTCTATCAATTCATCTTTGTTTGCAGGCCATGGTGCATCGCTTAAGTAAGATGCCAATTCTAAAGTCCAATACATAATTAATTGTTATTAGCATTTGCAAAAATAATTTTTTTATTAAATCCTCCAATGTTTTCATAAAAAATTTAATTAATTTTTTTTTTGCTCAGTGAAAATAGAAGTATTATTATGAAAAAAAATAAAGAAAATCTAAAAATAAAGTCTCCGTATTTCACATAAAAAGTCAATTTATTTATCGTTTCAGCCGTTGCATTTATGAATCCTCTTTTACCATAATCTAATTTCTTTAATATTTCACCATTGAAATTTATAACTGCAGAAGATCCAGTATTTGCACTTCTTAGGATATTTCTTCTTGTTTCAATAGCTCTGATTCTAGCATAACTTAGGTGTTGCTTATAACCTTGAGATTCACTCCACCAACCATCATTTGTTATAATTGCTAAAATATTTGCTCCTTTTCTAACATACTCGGTCACGTACTCTCCATAGACAGATTCATAGCAAATAATTGGAGCAATTTTTCTTTCATTATCTAAACTAAACACCGTTCTTTCATTTTGTTTTCCTCTTGTTAGAACAGAACCGCCCATATCCAATAAAACATTACCCAGAATTGGTTCTAAAAACTTCTTATACGGCATTTGTTCAACTCCAGCAACCAATTTAGATTTATGATAAATTTGAGTATCCTGATTTTTAGAAATAAAAAAACTACTGTTAAAAATATCAATCCACATATTTTCTCTCAAATAATTTGAGGTTTCAGTCCTTTTATTTTTATCGCTGTAGAGTTTATAAAACTGTATTCCAGAAAGAATTTGATTATTGTTTTTATTTAATATGTTTCTTAAAGAATCAGTGAATTCTGTTTCATTAAATGATTCCATCAAAAAACCCGGACTTTCTGAGAAATATGTTTCTGGTGCAATAATTAATTTATCAGATCCAATTTCAGTATTAATCCAATTACTTAACTGATTTAATATATAAAAATTTGATCTTCCATATTTTTCATTGTATGGATCAATGTTAGGCTGTAAAATTGAAAAATCTAATTTTTTTGATACTTCAATTTCTTTATTGTAAATCATAAATGAGATTGAAATTGGTATGGATATAGAAAGTAAGGAGTAAATTAAAAGATTCTGATTGATCTTTTTTGATTTTATGTAATTCGAAAAAAATAAAAATATCACATAATTTGTTAATAATACCCATAAACTTCCTCCAAAAACACCAGTATATTCATACCACTGTATCCAATATATTTTCTCAGAAAAAACATTCCCAAGGTTTAGCCATGGCCAAGAAAAATCCCAGTTCAGATGAAATTTTTCAAAAACAATCCAAGATGTTATAAAGTATATTATACTTAATTTATGGTTGATTTTTCTACTAACAAATCCAAAGCTTGTGAATATAATTGCTTTTAAAAATGTATTTAATAAAACCGCGAAAACCATTCCAAATAAGGTGGAATGTATTAACCAATAAGTTGTAATTAGATTCCAAATAAAAAATGATATTAAGGAGAAAAAAAATAATTTAAGTAGAGATTTATTTCTTGTTAATCTTTCAAGGTATAAAAGAGGAACAAAGCCAATAAAAATAAAAATTGTAAATCCATTTGTTGGCCAAGATAAACCAAGTAATAATCCAGAAACAACACTTAGTAATAGATAACTTTTATACAAAATTTACAATTTAATTTAATTAACGAAATGGAAAATTAAAAAATATATTTCAGTTTGTTCACTATTATTTTATATGTTTTAAAATTGTAATTTTGAGATATGAAGTTTGCTAAGTCTATTCCAAACCTATTTACATTTTTAAATCTTTTTTTTGGATGTGTCGCTATCGTTCAAGGATTAAAGGGAGATCTTTTTTTATTAGCAACCTTTGTTTTACTGGGCGTTGTATGTGATTTTTTTGATGGTTTTTTTGCACGAATTTTAAAAGTTAATTCGCAATTAGGTGTCCAATTAGATTCTTTATCAGATCTGGTTACTTTTGGCATCACACCTTCGTTAGTTATGTTTTCTTATTTGTCAAATTCTGATTTTATTTTGGAAAACAGTTCTCATAATTTAATAAAATTTATTCCATATTTATCTTTTATTATTACAATTGCATCATCTTACAGGCTTGCTAAATTTAATTTAGACAATAGTCTTAATCATTTCAAAGGTTTACCAACTCCCGCAAATGCCCTTTTGATTATTTTTTTACCCAATGTCTTTGAGATTGATTTTTTATCTAATTATATTACGTTTTTAGAAAATTCTTTTATTCTTATTTTTATTATAATAATTTCCTCTTATTTACTTATTTCTAATTTAGAAATGCCATCCTTAAAGCTTAAAGGTTTTTTTACTGTAAGAAATAATTTTAAGGGATTTAATAATAGAGATATATTTCTGATTTTGTCAGGGAGTTTGTTAATTGGATTTAAACTTGCAGCATTTCCAATTATTATTATTATTTACATTCTTTTAAGTTTATTTAGAATTAAATTCTAAATGTTTTTTTCTAAACTCAAAATTTTCACCTAAGTAGAGTTTTCTTACCATTTTATCCTTGGCAAGTTCTTCTGGAATTCCTGTTTTAAGGATTTTTCCTTCAAACATAAGGTATGTTCTATCTGTTATTGCTAATGTTTCCTGAACATTATGGTCTGTAATTAAGATACCAATATTCTTCTTTTTTAAATGAGAAACAATTTTTTGAATATCTTCAACGGCAATTGGGTCTACTCCTGCGAACGGCTCGTCAAGTAATACAAATTTTGGGTCTGTCGCTAAAGCTCTTGCTATTTCAGTTCTTCTTCTTTCTCCACCCGAGAGCAAATCTCCTCTGTTTTTTCTAACATGATCAAGTCCAAATTCATTTATTAAACTATTCATTTTTTGATTTTGCTCATCTTTATTTAAGCTTGTCAGTTCGAGAACAGCTTTAATATTATCTTCAACTGAAAGCTTCCTAAATACAGACGGCTCTTGTGCGAGGTAACCTAAACCTTTTTGTGCTCTTAAATACATTGGAAATGATGTAACCTCCAATTTATTAATTGAAATTATTCCAGAGTCAGGTTTTATTAATCCAACTATGGTATAAAAAGTAGTAGTTTTGCCTGCACCGTTGGGTCCTAATAAGCCAACTATTTCACCTTGTTTAACCTCAATTGATACATCATTTACAACTTTTCTTCCTTTATATGATTTATTAAGATTTTTTGCCTCTAATTTCATTTCGTCTTATTTTTTTTTTGTTCATTTTTGATAACAAATTTTGAAATATATATACTTATCTGGTACAATACAATTATTGGAATGGCTACAATGATTTGACTAGCAATATCTGGAGGTGTAATAATTGCGGAGAGAATAAGTACAATCACAAGCGCAAATTTTCTATATTTTACCATTATTTCAGGTGTAACCAATCCAATTTTTGTTAAAAAGTATATAATTATTGGTAACTCAAAAATCAGTCCTGATGCAACAACTGCTGATCTTACAAGCCCAACATAACTATCCAAATCAAAATCGTTAAAAATTTCATTACTTACTTTGTATGATCCTAAAAAATTTATCGATAATGGAGTTACAATATAGTAACCAAACAAAACACCAATGAAGAATAAAATAGACGAAATGAAAATAAAACCTCTTGCATTTTTTTTTTCATTTTGATATAGGCCAGGGCTAATAAAACTCCAAAACTGGTATAAGATGTAAGGAAATGATAAAATGAAACCAGCTGTAATGGACATCCAAATGTGAGCTGAGAATTGACCTGACATCGTTCTACTTTGTATTCTAAATGGCATTTCACTGATGCAAAAACTATCATCTAAACCTATACTATTTGAAATGTTACACAGTAAATCGTATGTAAAAAAATCTATATTTTTTGGCCCAAAAAGAACTTTATCAAAAATAAAATCTTTAGATATAAACGCAATAAATCCACCAACAAGTATAGCAAATACACACCTTAGAATATGCCATCTTAAATCCTCAAGATGATCCAAAAAAGACATTTCATTAATTTTATTTTCACTCATTAAGATATACCTTCCTTTAAAATATTATGTAAATGAATTATTCCAACATAATTTTTATTTTTTGTTACAATAAGTTGTGTGATTTTATTCTCTTTCATTATTTTAAATGCATCGTATGCTAAAATATTTGATCTAACTGAGATGGGAGATTTAGTCATTATTTCACTAGCTGTTATACTTTTTGGATTAATATTTTTTGAAAAAAACCTTCTTAAGTCACCGTCGGTTATAATTCCTATAATTTTCTTGTTTTTTAGAACAGCAGTTGCTCCAAGCATATTTTTAGAAATTTCATCAATAATATTTTCAAATTTATCATTAAAACTAACCTCAGGCTTTAAATTTAGATCAAGTAGATCATTAACCCTTACATTTAATTTTTTTCCTAAACTACCTCCTGGGTGATATTTAGCAAAATCTTTTTTATTAAAACCTTTAATTTCAAGTAAACAGATTGCTATTGCATCACCAATGACCAGTTGCGCAGTTGTACTTGTTGTTGGTGCAAGATTGTTCGGACAAGCTTCTTTTTCAATAAAACTATTAATAAAAAAATCTGAATTAATTGCCAAAAATGAATTTTTATCAGACGTTATAGAAATTAGTTTCACACCTGTTGTTTTCAAAAAAGGAACTAATTGTTTGATTTCTTGTGTGTTCCCGCTTTTGGAAATAACTATTATTACATCATCATTTTGAACAATCCCGAGATCTCCGTGTAAAGCTTCTGCCGCATGCATAAAAATCGCTGGTGAGCCAGTAGAGTTCATCGTAGCAACTATTTTCTTTCCAATTATTGCACTTTTACCGACTCCTGTTAAAATAATTCTACCTTTAGTTGAGGCTAATAATTTAACACTCTCCTTGAAATTAATATCTATTAAATTCGATAGGTTAAGTACAGAATTTCCTTGATTTTCAATACTTTTTTTTGCAACTTTTATAATATCAAATTTTGAATTCAAAATAGTTTTTTTAATGGTGTTTTAATATTATATTTAGTAGACAAAGGTACAAAATACCTTTTTATAGCAACTTAATGTTCTCAGATCACGATTTAGATAAAAAACTTAAAAAAATATTCGGATTTTCATCATTCAAAGGGGATCAAAGAAAAATAATTCAGGCAGTTTTAAACAAAAATAATGTTATGGTTATTATGCCAACGGGTGCAGGAAAATCTCTTTGTTTTCAACTCCCAGCGCTAATTTCAACTGGGGTAGCAATTATTGTATCTCCACTAATAGCCTTGATGAAAAACCAAGTTGATGTAATTAGAGGGATTTCTTCAAATGATAGCATCGCTCATGTATTAAATTCATCACTAAATAAATCTGAAATAGATAATGTAAAAAATGATATTAAAAGTGGGATTACAAAGCTGCTTTATGTTGCCCCTGAGTCTCTATCCAAAAAAGATTATATAGATTTTTTAAAAAAAACTGAAATATCTTTTTTTGCAATTGATGAAGCACATTGTATTTCAGAATGGGGGCACGATTTTAGACCAGATTACAGAAATTTAAGTTTCCTAATAAAACAGATTAAGCTAAATACAACAGTTATAGCTTTAACTGCTACAGCTACACCTAAAGTGAAAGATGATATAATTAAAAATTTGGATATAAAAGATGCTCAACTTTTTAGAGCATCCTTCAATAGACCTAATTTGTTTTATGAAGTTAGAAATAAAACAACTGATATTAATAAACAAATTATTTCATTCTTAAATAAACGAAAAGGTAAATCTGGTATTATTTATTGTTTGTCCAGAAAAGGGGTAAATGAGCTAACAGAATTTTTAAATGTGAATGGAATTAATGCACTTCCATATCATGCAGGACTAGAATCTAAGATGAGAGTGAAAAATCAAGATTTATTTTTGATGGAGGAATGTGATATTATAGTAGCCACAATAGCATTTGGAATGGGAATAGATAAACCCGATGTTAGATTTGTTATTCATTATGACATTCCTAAAAGTCTTGAAAGTTATTATCAGGAAACTGGTAGGGCCGGTAGAGATGGTGGTGAGGGTCATTGTATTGCTTTCTATTCACATAAGGACATTGAAAAACTTGAGAAATTTCTTTCCGGAAAACCTGTTTCAGAAAAAGAACAGAGCAAAACCCTATTGGACGAAATTTCAGCTTATGCTGAAACTTCCATGTCTAGAAGAAAATTTATACTAAACTATTTTGGAGAATCATTTGATGAAGATAACGGGGAGGGTGCAAAGATGGATGATAACATGACAAATCCAAAAGAAAAAATTAAAGTTAATTCAGAGTTAAAGACAGTAATAAATTTAATAATTGATACAAAAGAGCAATATAGAATAAAAGATTTGGTTTTTTGTCTTCTAGGAATTGAATCAAACTTAACTAGAACTCATGACATCAAAAAAAATAGTTTTTTTGGAGTAGGAAAGAAATTTGATTCTAGTTTTTGGAATTCACTTTTTACTCATATGCTAGTGGATGGAATCATTTATAAAGTAATTGAGTCATATGGAGTTATTAAATTAAATGAAAATGCAAGAAATTATTTGGATTCTGGCATGGATTATTATATAACCAAGAATCATGATTATGCTGATGAAGAATATAATTTTGAGAATTCAAAAACTGAACAAAAAAGCATCTTCGATAAACAATTATTTTCAATTTTAATTGATGAAAGAAAAAGAATGGCAAAGTCCAAATCCATACCGCCGTATGCTATTTTTCAAGAATATTCTATAGAAGAAATGTCTTTAAAGTACCCAATTACAATTGAGGAATTAAAAAATATCAATGGAGTAGGAGAAGGTAAAGCAAAAAAATTTGGTATATCATTTTTGTCTCTAATATCAAGCTATGTTCAAGAAAATAATATTCAAAGACCTGACGATATTATCATTAAATCTACTGGCTCAAAATCATCACTAAAACTCTTTATAATACAAAGTATAGATAGAAAAATTAAGCCAGTTGATATCGCAAAATCTAAGGGAATTGAACTATCCGATTTAATAGAAGAGTTGCAAACTATCGTCTTCTCCGGAACTAGACTAAATATTGATTACATGATTGATGAAATTTTTGATGAAGATCAGCAAGACGAGCTGTATGATTATTTCATTGAAACTGAATCTGATGATTTAAATATTGCAGTTAATGATTTTGCAGATGAATATGATGAATTAGATCTAAAACTATATAGAGTAAAGTTTATAAATGATATTTCAAATTAATTTTTTTTATTGATTTTCTTTACATTATTTTGTCACTTAAATTTTAAAAAATTACAATTCTATGAAAAATGGTGTTTACGCTAAGATTAATACAAATAAAGGTGAGATATTATTAAATCTATTTTTTCAAAGTGCGCCATTGACTGTCGCAAATTTTATTGGTTTATCTGTTGGTGAAATAAAAAATAAATTCAGACCTGAAGGAAAGCCATATTATGATGGACTTAAATTTCACAGAGTAATTCCGGACTTTATGATTCAAGGTGGTTGTCCAATTGGAAACGGGACAGGCGATCCTGGATACAAGTTTGATGACGAGTTTAATGATGAATTAACACACAATAAACCAGGAATATTATCGATGGCTAATTCTGGAAAATCAACTAATGGAAGTCAGTTTTTTATTACGCACACACCAACTCCATGGCTTGATAATAAACATACTGTTTTCGGTGAGGTTTCTGAAGGAATGGAAATTGTAAATAAGATTGTACAAAATGATAGTATTGAATCAATTGAGATTATCAAAATAGGAAAGCAGGCTGAAGATTGGGACTCATTAAAAGTTTTTAATGATTTTTTTAATGAAAGAAAAAAAATAGTAGCAGAGAAAAATAAACTTGAAAAAGAAAAATTAATTAAAATTTCTAAGGGCTTTAATAAAACGGATTCTGGTTTGTTGTATAAGATTATTAATAAAAATAATAAAGAAAGTCCCAAAACTGGCGATACAGTAAAAGTTCACTACAAGGGTAAATTATTAGATGATACTGTGTTTGACTCTTCTTACAAAAGAAATCAACCTTTTGAATTTTCAATTGGTTTAGGACAAGTTATTAAAGGTTGGGATGAGGGTATTTTGCTGTTAGGTAAAGGAGACAAAGCTCAGTTCATTATCCCATCGCATTTAGCTTATGGGGAAAGTGGAGCAGGTGGTGTTATTCCGCCAAACGCTACGTTAATTTTTGATGTCGAGTTACTATAACCATTTTATATTACAACCTATACTTGGTTTTTGTGTTTCTGATATTTTTTTTGATGATATTATACAGTCCAAAGCATTTCTAATATCTTTTCCAGTAACTGGTATATTATTTCCAGGTCTTGAATCGTCCATTTGACCTCTGTACACAAGTTCTTGATCGCTATTAAAAATATAAAAATCAGGTGTACAAGCAGCATCGTAATTTTTTGCAACAGATTGATCTTCATCATATAAATAGGGGAAGGGGTATTTTTCTCTTAAAGCAACTTTTTTCATGTTTTCTGGAGAATCTTGTGGATAATTAACGATGTCATTACTTGAAATAGCTATGAATGATACACCTTTTTTAATGTATTCATTTGCAATGTTGACAATTTCTTCATTAATGTGAATTACAAAAGGACAATGGTTACATATGAACATTATAAGAGTACATTTTTTCCCTGCTAAATTCTCTAAGCTTAAAATTTTTCCTGATTTTGGGTTCAATAAGTTAAAATGTGGAGCCTTAAAACCTATTGGCACCATATTTGAGGATGTTCTAGCCATATATTAAATATTTTAAATTTGCATGAAATTACATAAATTGCAGCTAAATATTAGTTATGTCTGAACTTATTAATTTTTTTGAAAATATCTCTTCTTTTCAAAGATCACTTTTATTAGTAGGTGGTATAACTTTTTTTTGGTCAATTGAGACAGTCATTCCTTTATTCAGATTTAATTACAAAAAGTTTAAACATGCAATTCCAAACCTTTTCTTGACATTAACAACTATCATTGTTAATTTTTCCTTAGCATTTTTACTGTTGTTCACTGCTGATTGGGTAACTGAAAATAATTTTGGTCTTTTGAACTGGATTGATGGTCTTCCCCTAATAATTCATGTCTTGATTGCCTTGTTGTTTTTAGATTTAATTGGAGCTTACCTTCCACACTTAGTACAACACAAAGTAAAATTTCTGTGGAAAATTCATTTAGTTCACCACTCAGATCACAATGTTGATACTACGACTGCTAATCGTCATCACCCATTTGAAAGCGTAATACGTTTTTTATTCACAGTATTAGGTGTATTTCTAGTTGGTGCCTCAATTGGGTTAGTTTTTCTTTACCAATCTATTTCTTTAATTCTATCTCAGTTTAATCACGCTAATATTAAACTTCCAAAGTCTTTAGATAGAATTTTAAGTTATGTTATCGTTTCTCCAAACATGCACAAAGTTCATCATCATTATGTGATGCCATACACAGATTCAAACTATGGAAATATATTCTCAGTTTGGGACAGGCTTTTTAGAACGCATATGCATTTAGACTCATCCAAAATTATTTACGGCGTAGATACATTTTTTGATAAAAAAGAAAACGAAAAAATAAACAGTCTTTTATATAGACCATTTGAAGAACCTAAGCATAACCAAGGCTAGCTTTACATCATATCCGCAAAAAATATTGCATTCATAGTCAGTTTGTTAGTGCCGTACCAAAAGGCCCTGAAATTCGTATTATCTGTAAATACACTTACTCTGCCTTTTCCATATGTTGTTGTATAAAATGGCCTTGAATTTTTAATAGAAATTAGATTTTCCTTAGAAATATAACCACTAATTAGTGGAGATTTGGTGTATTTAATTGGATTATTATATCCAATTGAATCATTTTTAATAAATATATTAGTGTTTCTAAAAATCGGAATTTGATTATCACTGTAACCAAAGTTAATTGGATGAGATCTGTCCAGATCAACTTTAAAAATTGCTCCACTGGTAAGTTGAGATCCAAAATGCTTATTTTTATCTTTAAATTTTAAGTTTTTTGTTGAGGCTTTATTTTTATTAAATTCAACTTTTATCAGTTTGTTTTTATTAAACAAATTAACAGTGTTCCGATAGCCAATCAAATTTCCACCGTTATTTATCCATGATTTTAGCTTATTAATAGAATTTTTATCAAAATTATAAGATCCATTCACCATTATCAATGTATTGTATTTTGATAAATCATAATTAGAAATTCTTGATTTATTAATTCTTGTTATGGGAATTTCAAATCTGGTATCGAGAAGGTGCCAAATCTCTCCTGCATCGTAACTGTTTACACCACTACCGACTAAAATTGCAATTTTTGGAGTTTTTATATTGACAAACTTATTACTTCCAAGATCAATACCTTTGGCATAACTAGAATTGAAGCCATAAAAATCAACACCACTTTCCTTTGATAGGGAAATTAATTTTTTTGTAATTTCTTCAGGACTAAGTTTTTGATTTACAGAATGAATTAAAACAGATCCATAATCAAATTTTTTGGAACCAATTTTGAAAGGTTCTGTAGCCACTTTTGTTCTGATTCCTGAACTTAATAATTTATATAGAACTTTTGAAGAATAATAATCGTCCCAAGGAAAAATATATGCGTAATCACTTGTGTTAATAATTTTGCCTTCCGGTTTTTTAAAGTCCAAATTCTTAAAAGTCTTTTTAGAGCTAAAATTCACATGTTCTAAATTAAAAGAATGTAAAAATGACCAAGCCGAAACATCATAAAATAAACTGTCTTCAAATTTTGTAGAATCATTAAACATAGCTTCTATAAGCCTGATTTTATTTTGATTCTTTGGTATAAGAATTGAATTATTCTTCTTAAATATTTTCTTATTTAAAACTACATCATTATCGAGTTCTTTTACCTCAATATCATGTTTTCTAAGAATTTGATAAAAATTAAAAAGTTTAGATTTATCTTCACCTCCACTTATTAAAAAATAATTGTTTTTAAAATTTTCAGCTTTTTTTCTTGAATTTATATAAAAGTTTTTCTGATAATTTAAAAGCTCATTTTTTAATTCAACTGCAGCTTCTAAACTTGATAAAGAGGCTGTTAGTTGATTTTTTATCGTATGTGGAAAAGATAGCAGACCATTAACACTTTCCTGAAGATGTCCTCTTGAACTAGCCTGTTCAAATAGAATACCAATACTTCCATTAACATCAGGAAAAGTTGAACCTTTGCCATAATAAAAATCATCAAAATTTTCTTCACTGTATGATAAAGAACCAATCTCACTAAGTCTTTTCTCATGGTATTTTCCAATTTTTGCTGTTAAATCTTGATTTTTTTGAGGAGTGAGAGGATTTACTCTTGTGGGAATTCCTGGTTGGTAGAAAAATGTTGAGTTAGTACCCATTTCGTGATGATCAGTTAATACATTGGGAGACCAACTATGAAAAGTTTTTATTCGGGCTTTAGATTCAGGTAATTGAACAGGAAGCCAGTCCCTATTCATATCAAACCAGTAGTGATTAGTTCTTCCCCCTGGCCAATTCTCACTGAACTCTCGGTCATTTTTGTCGGGATTTAAATTTTCACTTTTATTTGTATTAGCCCAATGTGCAAACCTTTGGAGTCCATCCGGATTCATTGATGGATCTAATAAAATTATGCTATTTTCTAATTTATTAAGGACATCGTTGTTAGTTGAAGCAGCAAGATAATATGCATACAACATTGCGGCATTACTTCCGCTAGGTTCATTACCGTGGATTGAAAAACCTTGGTACAAGACAATTGGCATATTTGTAAGATCAGAATTTTCTCCGGATTTAGTATTTAATGCTAAATGTTCAGATCTTAATTTTTCAATTTGTGAATGATTTTTTTTTGAAGTAATTAATAAAAGAATTAATGGTCTACCTTCATAAGTTACGCCTCTATCAATAATTGTGATTCGTTCAGATGAATTTGCTAAAGAGCGCATGTAGCTGAGAAGTCGATCATGACTTATATGATTATAACCAATCTCTTTATTACCAAGTGTTGCACTGGAGGGTTTTGGAATATTTGAATTAAATGAGATGGTATCTAAAAAGTAATAAGATAAATCTTTATTATTTTGAGGAAAACAAATTGAAAGATTAAAAAAAAATAATAAACTAAAATATAGTCTCATATCCTTAAAAATAGACTATATTTTATCTGGATCATCATCACTTAAATCTTCATTTTTTGTCTCATCATCGGAAACCTTTTCGTCATCGGAATCTTTGTGATCTTCTTTTACATAATCCTTTTGATGTCGCTCACTAATGACTTCCAAACCTTTTTCATCAATTATGTATTGGGTCATTTCCTTCATAAGCTCATTGAAACCTTGAAAATCTTCTTTGTATAGGTAAATTTTATGTTTTTTAAAATAAAAACTACCATCCTCATTAGTGAATTTTTTACTTTCAGAAATTGTTAGATAATAATCACCGGCTCTAGTTGACCTCACATCAAAAAAATAAGTACGTCTTCCTGCTCTTAAAATTTTTGAATATATGTCTTCTTCATTATATTTTTTTTCCTCCATGTTAAACTATTTATTAATCAAAAATGAAGAAAAAAAATTAACTCACCAAATATCTAAATAATTTCTTTTTTTGCTGATTGTTTTTTTACAACTCTCCAATAATTTTCTTTTAAATTCATTAATTCTTTGTGAGTTCCAAATTCAGATAAATAACCATTTTTAAGAAATAGTATTTTATCACATTTTTTTGCTGCAGAAATTCTGTGTGTTGTTAATATTATTGTGGCTTTTTTGTTGTAATATTTTAAATTTTCAAGAATTTTTTTCTCTGTTTCTGTATCAAGTGCTGAAAGACTATCATCTAAGATTAAAATTTCTGGTTTTTTTATTATTGCCCGTGCTATTGAAAGTCTTTGCTTTTGTCCGCCTGAAAGATTAACCCCTCTTTCACCAAGCATTGTATTGTATTTTTCTTTGAAGCCTTGAACATCTTTGTCAAAACAAGATATTTTTGCAACCTCTTCAATAGTCTTTTTTTCTGCAATATTAACTCCAAATTTTATGTTATTTTCAATAGTGTCTGAAAATAAAAAAGTGTTTTGTGGTACATATCCAATTGAATTTCTGAGGCATTCTAAATTAATTTTTTCTAAATCCAAGCCATCAATCAGTATTTGACCTTTATTTGGACTGTAGACTTTACTAATTAATTCCACAAGTGTACTTTTACCTGAACCAACATCACCCATAATTGCCAATGATTCACCGCTTTTGACTGAAAATGTTATATTTTTTAGAGCATCTATTTTTGTTTCGGGGTAAGTAAACTCAACATTGATAAAATCTATATGACCATTAATTTTAACTTCAGATTTTTTATTAAAAACTAGTACTGATTTTGATTTTAAAAATTCGTTAATCCTTTTTTGAGATGCTTCAGCTTGTTGAATGATTGAGGTTACCCATCCTACAGTTGCTACAGGCCATGTCAACAAATTAACATAAATTATAAATTCTGCTAAAATCCCAAGCTCAATTTCATTATTCATATATTGGTTACCACCCACATAAATAACTAAAACATTACTCATTCCTATTAAAAGAATCATTAAAGGAAAAAACCATGCTTGCACCTTTACTAGTGACATGTTTTTCTTTCTACTTTGTGATGCAATTTTTTCTAATTTATTATTTATACTCTTCTCAACATTATAAGCCTTAATTATTTTAACTCCACTAAAAGATTCTTGTGTAAATGTGGTTAATTTTGATAGAAACTCTTGAACTGTTGTACTCTTCTTATGAATCATAACACTAATTTTATAAATTACAAATGACAACAAAGGAAGCGGAATCAAAGTAAACATAGCTAGCTTAGGTGCTACACTAAACATGTATGAAATTACAATAATGAATAGTGTAATTGTATTAATTGTGTACATGATAGCTGGCCCTACGTACATTCTTACTTTACTTACATCTTCACTAACTCTGTTCATTAGATCACCAGTTCGATTATTTTTATAAAACTCAAAATTTAGAATTTGGTATTTTTTATAAATTTCATTTTTCAAATCAAATTCAATAAATCTTGACACATTAATTAGCATTTGTCTCATTACGAATGTAAAAATTCCAGCCAAAATTGCACTACCAATTATTATAATAATGTTTCTAAAAAGTCTTTCTTTAACTACACTAATATCAATTAGTTCTGATAAGATAAAGTTTTCTAAAATTGTGATTGAATCACCAATTAAGTTGGGAGTTATTATAGCAAAGATCCTAGCTATTATGGTAATCAAAATGCCGAAAATTATTTTTGATTTGTATTTATAGAAATATTTATTGAGACTTTGTAACTCTTTCATTAATCTAATAACAAATATATGTTATTGTGACATGAAATCTTTCTAAAAAAGAGTCCTTTTAATAAAAATAAAATTATTTTTGTATTTAAATTAATAAGTTCTTTAAAATGTTAAATAGACGTCAATTGAGACTCAAATCTATGGAAGCAATTTATGCTTTCGACAAATCAATCGATAAAAACATTGACAATCAAATCAAATATTTTAATACTTCTACAAAAAATTTTTACCAATTATACATATTCATGCTAAGTTTTTTTGTGGACTTCAATGCATATTGTCAATACAGAGAAAAAAAATCTAAACAAAATTTTTTAACAAATCAAACAGACTATTTTTTTAAAAAATTTTCAAAGAATCCTTTTTTAAAAAAGATATCCAGTGATGATGATCTTTTGGAAAAAATAAAAAATTATGAAATAAATTACTGGAATGATCACCAAGAACATTTAAAGCTTATTTTTAACAAAATATGTCAAGACAAATTATACGAATCTTACATTGATAAAAAAGATTGTTCATTTATCGAACACAAAAGTGTTGCTATTTCTATATACAAAAGGATTATTGCTAATGACGAAAGATTATATGAATACATTGAAGAAAATAATATTTCTTGGATAAATGATTTTCCTCTCGTTAATAATCTTGTATTAGAGTCATTAAAAAAAATGGACAAACTATCCAGAAAATTATTGATTTCAAAAAAAATATATAAAAAAAAAGAAGATGAATTTTTTGGAATTAATTTGATAAAAAAGACGATAGAGAATGAGGACTTTTTAAAGAACGAGATTGCTAAAATTTCTTCAAATTGGGATGAAGATAGAATAGCTGAAATTGATATGGTTTTACTTAAAATGTGTTTAGTAGAATTTATTTATTTCAAGTCCATTCCAGTAAAAGTTTCAATTAATGAATATCTAGAACTTGCTAAAGATTTTTCTAGTCCCAAAAGCAGTGTTTTTTTAAATGGTATTTTAGATAAGTTGTCTAAACAATTTATGGCTGATGGTAAATTAAATAAAAACAGAAGAGGTTTGCAATAATTTACTATTTTTGAATTGGTAAAATATAAAGTATGAAATTTAGAAAACAAGCCTCACAAGCATCCCTGACCACATTTATAATTGCTTTTGCATTATCATTTTTTATAATGTCTTGTGAATCAGATCCTTCAAAAAAA
>TARA_B100001093_G_scaffold62671_1_pt1 | contig 15806 bp, 19 predicted proteins | sample TARA_B100001093 | Tara Oceans TARA_B100001093 (sample SAMEA2623116) | marine metagenome | biome: marine biome (ENVO:00000447); feature: surface water layer (ENVO:00002042); material: "saline water (ENVO:00002010), including plankton (ENVO:xxxxxxxx)" | depth 5 m
TCTACTGGTGCATATACCTTTGCTATGGCAAGTAACTATAACCGAGTGCCTAAATCTGGAGTAGTTGCAGTTACTAGTAGTGGTGTAGTTGAGTTAGTAAATAGACAAAGCTTTCAAGATACTTTTATTAATGATATCTAAAAAATGAATATTTAATTAAAAATTTTGATAATTTAATTAAATATTATTAGATTCAAACTATGTATACAAAAATTCGTGTTTTAGTTCGTGGCATGACCAAAATGAACAGGGGAAAAGAGATATGTATAGGCGGTATAGATCTTAATACAAAAAAGCATGTTAGATTGAATAAAAATAAGAACCTATCTTTTGAACCTTTTGAGAATATTAATTTTCTTAATATATATGAATTTACAGGGGAATACTACTCATACGATGATTCGCCGGAAGATTTTCAGTACAATCAAATTCCAAAAGAAATAAATGAAATTCAAAATTATGATATAAACAACATTTTGAATTCAGTGTCTTCTAACTCTGTCTTAACTCACTATGAAAATATTGAATATGACATGTATGAAGAAGAACACATAAGAGCACGCTATGAATCAAAATTTCCAAAAATTTCTATGGGGACTTTTAAAAATTTCAACATTATTGGATATGACTGGCATGATAGAGGTGGAGAATCATCCATTAGGGTTAAATTTGAAGATTTTAATAATAATATTTTCGATCTAAAATACAACGATTTACAAATTTATAGGTACTCTCAACCACTTAAAAGATTTATTCTTCGTAACTCCGATGAAATAGACCAATTTTTTAATAATACATTTGATTATTGCTCGCTTGGTTTAACAAGAGAATTTCCAAGATCATGTCCAAATTGTGAGTCTTATAAATACATCCAAGACAACAGATTAAAAAAAATAGAAAACGTTGAGAAGTATGGAAAAATCCCGGACTTTAAATGTAATGATTACCTTAGTGCTGATGGCTGTGGTTGGATTTTCTACATTGGTGGTAACAACTATGCCAATTCAAAAAAAGTTCCTTATTTTAGGACTAGATGGCTTCAGTTGAATACATTAATAAAAATTAATGGCTGAAATTATTAAGGCATTAAGTGAACAATGCTAAGGCTCGAATCAATCTTTAAGAGCTCATTTGTTAAAATTTGTCGATGACAAAAGTTAGGCTCAGTTTCTGAACAAAGAAAAATAATATTCTCTTTAGATATTTCTACTAAATAATTTTCTAAAATTTCTGAAGTTAGCTGATTTATGTATTGGCTTTCAAATTCCTCCCAAGTTAAATTTTCATTTCTTCTTTTGTGTAAAAGCTCTTTTGTCGGAGCTAGTTCAGTTCGATGTTCATAATTGACATTTGAAAGCTTTTTTAAAAAATATGAAAAGTTTACTTGCCTAGTGAATCCAGAAAGTTGAGAGTTTGGTCTTAATCTAATATCAATTAATTTATCTATATTATATTTTTTAAGTATATTAAAAAAATCTTTGGCTAACCATTTGGCAAAACCGGCCGTGTAGACTTCCATTCATCCTCTCCATCTAATGTTAATTGAGTTAATTTTTCAAATTTATGTTGATGAGTTTCAGATATAGAAATAATGTGAATAATCTCCCATTCCTTTCCCAAAGTTTTGGAAATTAAATTACTTCTATGGCATTTTTGATAATCTTTTTCACTACACATCACTACTGTCGTTTTACTAGATGCAATCTCAACCAATCTTGTTAACCCTTTTTGATACTTATCAGATTCAGATAACTTATTGTATAGAGCGTATCCTTCTTCATCATAAAATTCTTTTTCCTTTGGTCGTCCACCAAGGTAATCGCCAGCGAATCTATAATCGATGTGGTTTTTTTCTAATTCTTTTTTTAAATATTCTTTATTAAACCAGCTAGCAAAACTTGAAATAGGCTGAGATCTTACATCTACCAATGCTCTAATTTTAAAATGGTTTAATAATGCAATAAACTGATTTAAATTTTGATCTTCAAAACCAGTATTGCCATGACCTACTGTATATATGGAATTTTTTTTATTCATTTACTCTTCTCGATGTTCTTCGCAAAATATGTAGTTATTATTTTCTGACAAATCTACTTTAAAATCTTTCCCACATTTCTTACATGGATATGTCAAAATAGATTTTTCTTTACTATGTTCTTGTAGCAATTTGTTTCTTTCTCTCTCATTGATACATGTTCTACACACTTTTGCAGGTGTATTTTTTTCTCCAAATTTTTTAAAATGTATAATTCTTTTTCTAATTTTACAGCTTTGGCAATAGAGATAATCGTTATCTAGTGTTTCATTTAGTTTCATTAGTGTGTTGTATTTACTCAGTGTTTCAGTATCGTTTTCAAGAACCAACTCAAAATAATTTTTGTTCAATCCTGATACTTCTAAAAGAGTATCTACATTACTGTTTGGAAATTTTTGTAGCAGAAGAAGAAAATCTTCAATAGGTTGTCTGTCTATATACCCATTGTTGCTTTCTATTTCAATTTCATATCTTTCCTGATTCCAGATCGGTCTTTTTATTTTTGGGTTTATTTTTTCACGCAATCTAGTTACTGACGATCTATCAGTGCCAAATATAGTTGCCCATGCAGCATCTGTTGCTTCATATTGTTCTGTAAGTTCTTTAAAAATTCTTTCATTAGGAAGTCGTTTCCATCTTTTATTACAATCCGGACACTTCATTTTGCTTTGATATGTTCCAATATGTGAACATTTAACCAAAGCAGTATCGCTGTTTTTTGTAATTAAAAAATTTTTAATTGTGTCAATTTCTATGTTTGAGAATTGTTTTGTTTTCGCCATAACTTAATTTTATAAACAAATCTTAAATATGCAACAAAAAAAAGGGAACAAAATATATTGTACAAAAATTAATAAAACATTTAGTGAAAAGTATCAATAAAAATAGGGTTTATGTCTTAACATATATAAAAAGTGCATATTAAAAGTTGCATGATTAAACATCTTATGTTATTTTTGAAAATTGAATATAAGAAATTTATTCAAAAAACTGGATAACACTAAGCGTTTGAAATTAGAAACCAGGAACCGTAAGTGGATAACAATGAAACCACTTAAGCACTTGCAGAAAACGGAACGGGCAAGACTGAACTTGGCAATTAACGTTTATCAGCTTTTTCTTAAAACAATTGAATAACAACAACAACAAGGAGAGACATTATGCAAAAACAAGTAAATAAATTAATGAAAGAAAACGGTCTTGTATTAATTAGATCTAAAAAGCATTTAGTTTGGGAACATTTAGATTCTGGTTTAAAAATAACCACATCCAAAACATCATCTGACGCGAATGTATTATTTAGTGTCAAAAAAAATATAAGACAACTACAAAAACAATTAGCAATACAGAAAGTATAAGAAGGGATAACAAAATGAAGATGAAATTAACAAATGATAATTTAATTGATGAATTAAATCAATTGAGAGAAAAGATTATAAATGAAGATATAAAAGAAATAGCTATGGCAGATGAGGAAATTCAATACCTTGTTGAAAATGCTCAAAGGTGGGGACACTACTGGGGTGGAGCAGATGTATTAATAAATACAAGATTGCTTAAGAAACATAAGGAATGGTTAGGTAATCAACCATTAGTATTATCGTTTCAGCAAACTTCACCAATGAGAAGAGTTGTGATAACAAAATATGCTGTGGAATTAACATGGCTATTCATTCAGCTTAGAGAGCTTTATTACGAAAGAATAGACTCAGTATCTAAGTATGATTTTTATGGTGAATTAGCACAAAAAGCAATTGATGTAGTTAATGAAACTGATAATAAATGTTCTGTTGAAAAACTTTTATTTGAAGTATTGAGAACCTCAAAAATATACATATAAGGTAAAACCTAAAACCAACGTCACTAATCAGGTTACTTCAAGCTAAGTAACCTGATTAGCTATTTAGAAAGGACTAGATTAATGAAAACATATAATTTTGATGTGACTTTTACTGTCGCAATCAAAGCGAAATCTTATGAAAAGGCTGTGAGAAAAGCCGACAAGCTTTTACCAGATGTTGATGGAAAAACAACATTTGTAGTTAATACAGAAGAGTACGGGTTTTGGCCAGATCAGCAAACTATAGATAATATGCATGCCTGGAAAGAGTGTTCATGCCATGTTCAAAAATCCACAATTGAAGAATTAGAAGCTATTTCTAACAATAACTTAGCTGAGGAAGTAGAAAATTTTTTAGAAAAAGAACACAGCAGACAATGTATTGTCTGTGAATCGTATGATTTATTAAATCATCATCCACACTGTCCAGTTTCATCTGGCGAAGAAATATAGCAATATTTATGGAAACATTTCTTTATTTTTGGAGTCTAAGTATATATAAAGGGAAAAAAGCGGCTATATTATCCAAAAATAGCCAAATTTGACAAATAGCTTTTCGTCCTTTATAATGTATTTATAGCACTTGAAACCCAGGTGTTATTTTTTTTTGCCAAAATTAATGATTTTGGTGAGAAAAGCCATACATAGAAAAAGTACTCAATTTATTGAGTGCTTTTTTTTATTTTGGGACAAGAAAGGATAAAAATGATTAAAAAAAGACTCAATAAAGAAGATGTGGATAGATTTTGGGAATCTTATAGTGACGAGATTTCTGAAACAAGAAAATATACAGAAATGCATAAGTATGCGATTGCAGAGGCCTATCAAAGCAAAAATGCTGAACAAGGATGTAGAAATCTTGAAAAAAGAGGAATTGAGAACTCACTTAAGAAAGAAAAAATTAATACAAGCCTCTATCTTGGTACTACCAAGGGCGGCAAGAAAGTATTTTTTCGTACAGAGTTTTCTCAAGATGGTATTAAATGTGTTCCGTCTGTTGATCTTTTAAATGTAGGAATTAATATTGATTCCTTTAATTTTCACAATTCAGGTGGAAGGTTAAAAAGCTTTAATGGCCAGTTTCCCAAAAGAAGAAGAGGAGAAGCCAACTTTACTGAAATAACTTTGGCGTATTTGTTGGCTTTTAGTCATATATGTAAGTATAAAAAAGTTGGACATGTTGAAGGTAAGCCTTCAAGGGAACTTACACGAGAGTTAATGTATTTAGTTATGCCAGAAGTGGAAGGTGAAGATGAAGACTCATCATTTTACGGCATTACTTGGAATACAATAATTAAAGCTTGGGAGTTACCTAAGGCTGATGATTTTCATCTTTACAAAAGCTATTTTAATTCTTTAGTAAAGAATGAGTTAGGTGAGATGAAAAAAGAACGAGAGAGCCTTAAAGTAAAAAAACACTCAAGAGTTGCTTAAATATTCTATATGTTTACTCCTTTGTGGGATAAATTAATCAACACAAAGGAGTATTTATAGGAGAAGAACAGAACTACATAAACTTGACAAAAGTTAAAAATGTTATTACCTTAGCAGGGCGGTTCTTTCAAAAACTCCATAAATCAGATTTAGGAAGACCTATGTCTGATTTAAGAAAAAGGAGAAGTATGAAAGACAAAAGCAATTTAAGTGAAACTATTTTTCACAGCTCATTAATCAAAAGACAGTATGCAGAAGACTATGCATTAACTCTTCAAGAAATATATTCAGACGTTGCGTCTGTACCACATTTCAATGACGAAGAAGTTTTACTAGAGAGCTGGGGAATAGAGTTTTTCTATAAAGATACTAAAGAACAGATTGAATGGACAGTGGTTGTGGCCCTAATGGCTTTTATCAACCAAACAGGTTGTGAAGTCTCTTATGTTTTAACTAATCAAAAATTTAAAGAATTTGCGATTTGGCAAGAAAATCTATGCTTAGGTAAAAAACAACTTATTGTTTCAAACGGTATTGAGACAAACACAATTGAGGTGGAAGATGAATTTTAATAGTTACTACCTTTGGCCGAAAAAATTCGTTGAAGACACTGTGAAAGCTGAGGAAATGGCTGATAAGCCTTTTGTTGATGAATACACGGAAGAGATACTGAATAAAGAGCTCTATGACTTAGAAGAGGAAGATCTCAAAACCTTAATTAATCAACTTTCTTATGCTGCGTCTTTTTATGCACGATTAAGAAGAACAGTCATGAATCACACTGGGCGAATTATGTTAGAGAGAATGATGGACGAAGCAGATTTTGAAGCTGAGTTCGAACAAGAATTAAAAGAAATATTAGAAGAGGAGTAAATTAGTAAATGATTTTGAAAACAAAATCGATACTTTTTAAAATATAATCATGGATGAAATAAAGATAGGACAGCTTTCAATAAGAACAGTATCTCTGAAAGAGGAAGGAGTTTTTACTGACGCAAAAAATGAAGAACAAAATGGAAAATCATATAAATTCCTTTTAGACGGTGTGAGTAAGTACTCAATTATTATTCAACTTGTAGAGTTTGATGATGGAACTGCAATCGTAGGGTTAGAGGGTGATTATATTGGACCAAGATATTTATTTACCCACTTGTATTCAAGGCTAAGAATAGGCATCACTCCCCTAGATTTAAAAAAATGGTGTGAGATAAGAGTTCCAAAAGAGTCACCAAGCAAAAAAGATAGAATTACAGCACAGAAGGCGAGTTTAGATTTACTAGATGAGGATTTTGGCATGAATGGTGTAATTAGTACTCTCAAACAATTTGGAATTTTAGATATTGATACACGAGAATCAGTTCTTGGGGATACTAGTAATAGACGTAACCATCTTGCAGCTATATGGGATGCCAATAGTTTGGTTGCTCCAGTGGTTGTTTTTGTAATTACACGGTTGTTGCCATTAATGCATCTTCTTGTTGTCAATCCTGAGGAAAAAGATGACATAATTTACTACGGACCTAACTCAAAACAAGAAAAAGAGTACAGTCTAGATCGACTCTTACAAGATGATGAAAACTCAAATTTAGAGTTCAAAGAATCCGCTTTCTTTAGTCCAGATGAAAAAACATATGGAGAAAATATAACTCATAATTTAGAGAGAAACATAGCAGGTATGTTAAATGGTATAGTTGATGCTCATATTTTTATAGGCATTGATAAACACAACAATAAAAATGGAGTGGCTAAAGATTTCCAGTTTGTTGATGGAAAAACAAATGCCTGGGATAGTTATTTGCTTAAATTAAGAAGTTCTTTGATTAATCAATTTGGTCTGGGAATTGTTACAAATTATATATCTATAGGTTGGGAAGAAATTGGATATGGTAAAGACAACCCTGTAGTTGATATATTTATACGTCCAATACCTGAAGATCAAGAACTAGTTAAAGATAGAAATGGTGAAGTGTGGATTCGAACTTTAAATGGAACCCAGAAACCATATTCGCCTGATGAGCTAAAAGAGTATAAAAAATTAAGAAAAATTAGATAATTTTTTCCCACTTTTCTATTATTTATTGAGAAAGCTTATATTTATTGACTATTTTGGGCTATTTACTACAATTATTAATACTAAATATTTATATAGAAAGCTTGTGTAAAATAAAGAAAGGCTCTATAGTTACCACATGCAATATATAAATACAATAAGCAACGTACAACATGTAAGTGAATGCTGTGAGTTTCCCATATGGAGAACAACATCTTTCCCAATTGTAAGAAAAAAGTTACTTGAAATAGGTACTGATTCAGCTTTAAATTTAGGAGTTTGTGAGACTTGTGACAGCTTCTTTCTAATAGATAGGTTTGAACAACCTGAAAGGAGCAAATAATGGATACGGAATCCAAAGAAGGGCTATTAGACACAGAGTTAACTGATAGCGATCAGGTTCTAATAATTAAAATATTCATCAATGATGGGTATAGCGCATTAGTTGAAAATAAAGAGTTAATTAAAAAGTATGGTTCAACATTCTACAAAAATAAAGATGTTAAAAACCTTCTTAAGTCAGCAAGATTTAATAAATATTTTGAAAAAAGACTTAAAAACACTATTAATGCACTCAACAATCTTGAAAATATGTCTAATACAAATAACTATTACTTTTCACGAGGAGAAGTTTCCAAGCAGCTTAGGCAACTGACGGCTGCACACAGTAAAGTTCAAAATTCTTTTAAAACAGCATTTGATAAATTTGAAAGACAAGAAAAAGAAACATTTGAGGGAAAGCATTCAGATGAGCTAGATCCACAAGAACTGTTGAAGCTTTATAGAAAAACAAAAGATAAGAATACTGAACAAGGTTTAACTAAGTAATGATTAGACAACTTAAAGAAATCTGGAAAGAGACCATTAAAAAACACATCCAAAAATGGAAACTAAGACCGTTACAAGGAAATTAGGGAGGAACTATTAAAGACATAAAGAAAAATAATGATACCGCTGCTCGAGCAACTGAAGACAACAAAACTTTAATAAATCAAATTAGATCTGAATTTAAGAAAGGTTTTGAAGACATAAGAGGGCTGCTACAAGAAGGAGATAAATAATTGATAACTACATTAGTTGACAACACTACGTATATATTTGATAAAAGCTTTTTAGAGCTAAATATTGATGAAAGCAATTTAGAGGTTTTAAAAAATGATTCTTTTAGGAACGCATTGTTTTACGAGTCTCTCAAAAGAGAAACTGTTGATAATTATTGTTACTTATATTTATTAATAACTAGCAATTTTTTCTCAAAATATAATTTTATATCATACGAAAGCCCAAAAACCCTTCAAGCACTGCTTGTTGAGTATTTAAATTTTAAATATGATAAATTACAAAATTCACATAATAGTTTTACAAATTTAGACAGGCTTTTACTTCAAATTGCTTCGCCAAGCTATTCAAAGACAATGGAAATTGACCACATATTTCCTTCAAATGGAACAAAAATTTCAAAAAAAATAGATAGATTTTTGTCACTAAATCATATTGGCAATTTATGTTATTTATCAAAATTGAATAATCAAAAAAAATCAAATATATTACCTAATGATTACATCATAAAATTGACTAAAGAAAACAACTCAGTCTTCTTGAGTGAATTTTATAAACAAACATACTGGGAAGAACTTCTAAGTGGAAATTTTGATGGAACTATTCAAGCTATAAATGAATTTAATAATTTCTTAAATCTTAGGGTGAAAATATTAATTGAAAAAATTATTATGAAACTGGAGGTAGTTTAATGAATGTAAGTTGGGGAAGCTCAAGAATAGACACAGATCAAGATATTCACAAAGAAGCAAGACGAAGTTTTGTAAAACAACCTAAATCTGTTATTAAAGAAAGTCTTCAAAATTCGCAAGATGCTGTATTTAATATCTCACCTGATGATTTGAAGAGTAAAACATTACTTGAATATACCGAAGAGGAATCTGTTGAAATAATATATCAGATTATTAAATTAACTGGTCAAGCAAAACAAGATTGGTTAGAAGCCTTTGATTATAAATCTTACAAAATCTATCTGGGACATTTAATAGATTGGTTAAGAGAAAATGATAAAAATGATAGAAATAAAAATGAAATTATTAAATTAACTGAAGCTATAGAGGTTGCAGAAAATGAAAATCAGCCACTCTATTTACTAAATGTTGTAGACATGAATACAACTGGCTTGATAGGACCTCAAAAGCCAACAGGAGACGATCCTACTAATTGGAATAACTTTTTTAAGACACTCTACAATAGCTCAAAACAAGGTGGCGGTGGTTCATGGGCAGTAGGTAAGACTGCTTTTGCTACATCATCAAAAATTTATAGCTTGATTGCTACTACAAATACTAAAAATACAGGTGAGCTTTTAACTAGAACTTTTGGCATGTCATTACAAAAACCAACTAATTTAACTAAATTTATTGACAAAGAGGCCGACCGTTTTATTGCAGATGATCAAAAAAATTATTTGAGCACCAACTGGTACTTTGGATCTACAGATAAATTAGTTGTAGAAGGTGAGGTTCCGCCAGATGTTATTCCAACCTCAATAGAAAATTCAGATGCAAAAGAAATAAATAAAAAGCTATTCCTCGATTTATTAAGTGATGGTGTAACCGGAACAGCAATTCAGGTTCCTTTTTATACTATGAAATATTCTTATTCAAACAATCAAGACAGTGGTGATGAAGAAGTAAAAATCGCAGAATCTCTAAAAGAGATTGCAGAAGTATTTACTAGAGAAGTTTTAGAAATTGCAATTGAGTCAATTATCGCAAAAAAAATTAACGTAAAAATACAATATGCTGATATTTCAGATTCAGATAAAGTAAAAATTAATGAAATTGATTTGTTTGACTCAATAAATAGTTATGCAATAACAAAATATTTTAAAGAACTCTCCGATGATTTAAAGAAAAAGTCACAATCATCAACAATTGAGAACGATTCAAGCAATTTAGATTTTGGTAACTATTTCTTTAACGATATTGAGCTTCAAATTCCAAATAAAACTGGAGGTCCGAGCAGCAAGTTCCCTCATAAGTCTCATTTAGCACTTAAATTTTTAACAGATGATGAAAAAAATGATATTGATGAATTCTTTCATAATAGAATAGCCATAGTTAGAAGTGCTGGTTTGATAATTGAATATAGAAAATTAGAAAATCCAGAATCTGAAGATATGCCATTTGTAGGTATTTACTATTTGGGAACCTCAATATCAAATTCAAATGAAGATGTGCTTGCAGAAGAGTTTACAAGATTTTGTGAAGACAAAGCTCATAACACAATTATTACTGGTGGTGAAGCAAACTTATTAAATGAAGAATATTTTCAAAAAGAAGGTAAAACTAACAACCGACTGGAATGGTTGAGGCATATGTTTATAGATCCATTACAAAGCAAAATAACCGAAATGTTAGAAAAACCTAGCGACGATGATTCATCTAAAAACTATGATCTTGAAGATTTATTAAACTGGGGCTCTGACCCTGATAGCGAGGGTTATATATCTAGTATAGATGTTGTAGGATCTTCAAAAAATAAAGCCAGAGTTACATGTAAGATTCCAAGCAACAAAGCAATTGATTTTAAAAACTACTCAGCAACAACAGCGGACGGTTTGAATAATCTGCTATATGGTAAAGTTACAGTTACTTCGATAAGCTTGCAAAATGCACAAGATTGTACCCACGAAATTGATGGGAATGTAATTAAATTTACAAATCCTACTGCAAAAGAGCAGAAGCCAACATATGTAATTACATACTCTAAAAAGACTGATGAAGGTCAAAAATATGTTGGTATAAGACCGGACATAAAACATTAAGGAGAAATAAATGGCAATAGTTTCATTTTTTAAAGAGAAGTCACAAAACTTATCAATTCAGGTGACAAATGTCAATGGCTTAACTTATGAAGAGTTTAAAGCTGATATGGAAGATAAAGACATTACTGCAGTTGAAGATAATCTTAAAAATCTAAATATAAACTTTGGTTCATTCTGTAAGCGAGACAAACAAACAACGCTAATAAGCGAAACATGGATTGATATAACTTTAGAAATAAATGTGAAAACTGAAAATGTTGACATAGTTCAGGGATTGCTCCATATGGATTCTAAATATACACAGATGTCAAAATTAATTAGAAAAGATTTTGAAAATGGTGAGGCCAAGTTTGTGTTAGATTTTTACAGATCTAGATGGAGTGGCCCAATTGATTGTACAGTTTTTTTAAACGATCAAGATGGAAATCTTATTAGTCATACGCAGCAAATTATTATTTATTCTGATGGAAGAGAAAGCCCTAGTTTGGCTAGTGGATTATTTGCTTGGTACAACGATGATTTTACAACTGATGTAAAAATCGATCAAAGAAAGTGGAAAGCTATAGCACAAGATTTGGGAAGTCAAAATCAGCTATCTGCATTTGACAGGGAACCAGGAAGTAAAAAGATTGCTATTTGGTTAAATTCAAGAATTCCTAGGATTGATTATTTGTCAAAAAAGCCTGAAAGGTTTAAAGGCAGAAGTATAGACAGCGGTATTTTTGGACTTATGTATTTAGCTGCGTCATCAGGTCCATTCATGGTTTATTTGCACGAAGTAATTATTAATGTTTCAGAAATAATAAAAGCTGACAGTGAATTGTTGGCAAAATTGAATAACTTGTTTCAATCTTCAAATATTGATGATGTAGAAGCTTCAAAAACACTCCATGGTGAGATTAAAACAAATTTAGACACTCATTTGATAGACTTAAGTTATGAAGCAGTAAGGTTGCTGGCAATAAACTTATATGATGAATGCGATACTGTTGATCAAAAAATTGTAAATTTTGTCAACGATACTTGTCATTTTGAAAACCATTTTAAATTATTTCAAAGAGGTAATTTAGCATATCAAAAAGCATTTAAAGCAGATACTTGGATTAATAACAATCTAAGAAAAAGCATTGACGGACAGGATTAAAAAAAAATGAATAAATATTTAAAACTTATTAATCAAATTGAATTTTTAAAATTCAAGAAAGAAGACGATTACGAAATTAATCTATCCAATTCAAATAGTTTTATGAGAAAAGATGAATTAATTGAATATAATCTTAATCGAAATTATGATATCGAAAAATTAAATATAATTTTTAAAGATGCTCGAGATGATAAAAAAGTACTAAAGTTTTCAGATTCGGTAAACGCAAAAAAGCCATCTGCTTATATGAGAGATAAGTTTTTGGGTATAACCTTGCATTCAAATTTTCACATATCTAGGTCTGAAGCATCAAGGTATGAATTCTGGAATTCTATTATGTTTCAAGTTCCAGAAGCTCAAAAGTATCTTGCTTTAAGAAGAGATAGTGATATAAGTTCAGTTCTAAATAAACTTTTAATTACGAACGGAACATCCCTCATGGTTACTAATAATATAAGTTCACCATGGTGGATTGTAGAAATGTCAAGAAATGGTGATAACTATGATTTAAGTGAAGTAGCTTTTAACCAGAAATCTACTTTTTATCAAAGGTGGTTTAATTCAAATGCATTACATAGTTCAATATTGACAATTTCTTTTTTAACTTACTTAGAAAAAAAAGATTGGAAAAAATGTCTTGAGGGAAGAGATGGTAAAGAATATGATTTAATGAGAACATTTGTTGATAACAATTCAAAAGAAGCAATCAGAAGGCAGATTGCTATTAATTTACAAACAGTTCTTAATGATCACATATCGTCAAACGAATATTTAAACAATATAGACGACTTAGAAATTAATCAAAATGATGACAATTATAAAGAATGGTTAGAGTCAGATAAAAATATTGGCCCTAAAGACTTTAAAGTTAAAAAAGAAATTATTGCTGCTCTTGAAAAACAGTTTGATTTGGTATTAGATATTTATATGAAAAATCCACATTTTTCAAATGAAATCGATGAGGAATAAGCAACTTGCTTTCGAAGAGGCAAACTTAAATAGTTATCAAACACTTTTAAAATGGCCAGGAAATAAAACCCAATTACTTAAAGTACTAATTAATGCTACTGAACAGTTCAGGAATTTTGAAAATTACTACGAGCCTTTTTTTGGTTCAGGTGCGTTTTACTTTTTTTTAAAGAGAAATCAAAAAATAAACAATAAAGCTTTTTTAAATGATTATTTAGAAGAATTAATTTTATTTTATAAAACAATTAAAAATCCCAAAACAATCGAAAAAATTATAACAGAAATTGATGAGGTGCTTAAAAAATACAATTCTTTAGGAAAATTGCAAGATAAAAAAGAATTGTATTTAAACCTAAGAGAGAAATACAACAGTTTTTTGAATAAAGATACCTTAACCCAAAATGAGGTGATTCAACAATCTACGCTTCTATATGTTTTAAATAAGACTTGCTTTAACGGTGTTTATAGGAAGTCAAAGAAAGGAAATTTTAATGTTCCTCATGGGAGACGGGTAGGAGATTCTCAGTCAATAAACTTTGGAGAACAGCAAAAAGAGTATTTTAGAGTTACAAAAAAACTTTTACATAACACCAAACTCACATCTACTAGTTATGACAAAGCTTTAAAAGCAGCAACTGAAAAAGATTTTGTATATTTAGATCCACCATATGTTGACAACTTCACTGATTACACATCAGAGGGATTTAACGACGATGATTTTTCCGATTTAGATAAAAATATAAAATTATTAATGGAGAAAAATGTGAAGTTTTTAATGTCTAACTCAAATACAAGTAAAACAATAGAAATATTTTATGACAGAAAATTATATTGTTACGAAGTTGGAGTAACAAGAACTATAGACAGATCTAAGACTCACAACACAGGTAGGACTACAGAACTTTTAATATCAAACTTCAAACTTGAATTTTTAGGGAAGTCAATATGGTAGATAAATTAAAAGTCATTGAACTATTTGCAGGAGTGGGTGGATTTAGAATTGGCCTTGAAAGAAGTAATTTTGAAGTTGTTTGGAGCAATCAATGGGAGCCTTCCACTAAATTTCAACACGCATCTGAAATCTATATTGAGAGATTTGGACAAAAAGGCCATAGCTCAGAAGACATTGAATTAGTGCCTACAAAAGAAATACCTAATCATGATGTTTTGGTTGGAGGCTTTCCCTGTCAGGACTATTCAGTAGCTTCAACATTAAAAAACTCTAAAGGTCTAATCGGTAAAAAAGGAGTGCTCTGGTGGTCAATTCATAGAATTCTTAATGAAAAAAAGAGTAAGCCGAAGTATCTAATTCTTGAAAATGTTGACAGGCTACTTAAATCTCCCGCTTCACAACGAGGAAGAGATTTTGCAGTAATGTTGCAAAGCCTTTCAGATCTGGGATATATCTTAGAGTGGAGGGTTATAAATGCAGCTGAATACGGCTTCCCTCAGAGAAGAAAAAGAGTTTTTATGATTGGTTATCACAAAAGCAGTAATATTTATAAAAAATTAATGAAAGAAGAAAATACTTTTGACTGGGTTTTAAAAACCGGTGTTTTAGCAAAAGCTTTCCCTCATTATACAAATCAATTACTTCCAGAAACTTTTGAGTTAGAAAAAGACTTGATAACGCTCTCTAAAAATTTCAACAAAAACTCTCAAGAGCACAAGTTTGAGAATTCAGGAATAATGATTAATTCAGTTGTGCAGACTATAAAATCTGAACCAAAATTTGAGGGTCCGATTTCGAAATTAAAAGATGTTTTAGAAACCGACAAAGTAGATGATGAATTTTATATATCTACAAATGAATTAAAAAAGTGGAAATATATGAAGGGTTCAAAAAAAGAAGAGAGAACAACCAAAGATGGGTATGTATACAACTACTCAGAAGGGTCTATGGCTTTTCCTGATGATTACGAAAAACCTTCCAGAACAATTATCACGGGTGAAGGAGGCGCAAGTCCCTCAAGGTTTAAGCACGTTATTAAATCACCTGAAAATCAAAAAAAGTACAGAAGACTCACGCCCATTGAACTAGAAAGGTTGAACATGTTTCCAGACAACCACACCCTACATGAGAATACAACCAACTCTAAAAGAGCATTTTTGATGGGCAATGCTCTAGTCATTGGTGTCGTTGAAGAAATCGGTGAAAATTTATACAAACAACATTACAAACATGAAAAGAAAGGATAAATATGAACAATAAACAATACGAAGATGATTTAGGAGTATATCTAGGCAAAACATTTGAAGAACTAGAAATAATATTGGGTAAAACGTATGCCAAAGACAATAAAGGAAGAAAAAATAAAATCTCAAAAGATTTATTTAGTCAACATTTTCAAACTAATGAAAACTTAAGAATAGCCGCCCCCACTATTGTTGTTGATAATGATGGGAATGAAAAACTTGAATTTGGAATATCATTTCCAGCTTTTTCTATGGGAAGCCTAGTTAAAGAAGATTGGGAGTTCTCAACCCCAAAAAAACAAATTA
>TARA_B100001093_G_scaffold261333_1_pt1 | contig 15802 bp, 11 predicted proteins | sample TARA_B100001093 | Tara Oceans TARA_B100001093 (sample SAMEA2623116) | marine metagenome | biome: marine biome (ENVO:00000447); feature: surface water layer (ENVO:00002042); material: "saline water (ENVO:00002010), including plankton (ENVO:xxxxxxxx)" | depth 5 m
AGATTCAAGCCGAGCCAAAAGAGGTCCGTGAATTGCTGGGTGCAGTGACTTGACCCTTCCATCGAAGATTTCCGGGTGACCCGTTACGTCTGAAACGCCGATGACCTCTAAACCGGCTTCGCGTAAAGTGCGAGCTGTCCCGCCTGTTGATACCAATTGAAAGCCAAGCTGTGCAAGCCCTGAAGCAAATTCGACGATGCCTGTTTTATCGTACACGCTGAGAAGAGCACGGGGTTGCGAGAGCGAGGATGTGTTCATCATTGATTCCCGTTATCGAACGCATTGGTCCGATGATATTGAACATAGCGACAAGATTTTTTGAAAAGAAATGCAATTAATCGCCCCGAGCCGAGATAACTTGGTCAACCCGTAAAAGACCACAGGCTGTTTCACACGCTGCTTGGAGTGCGTGCGACAATGTTTCGGCACTTGCCCAAGCCTCAGTGATCGGTTCACACTCTCCGGTCGAGGAAATACCGGACGTTGTTTCACCTTGGCGATGCATGGAGCGTACCTGCATCATTTTGTCGAGTTGGTTCACACCTGCATTGGTCGCAAGGGTTGCCGGAATGGATTCAAGGGCACGCGCAAATGCCTCCATTGACAGGCGTTCTCGCCCAGCCTGCTGCTCTGCTGCAGACTTCACAGCAAGACCAGCGGCGATGTAGAAACTGCCACCACCTAAGAGGACTTCACCGGTCTCCATGGCGCTGGTAACTGAGCAGAGTGCGTCGTAAAGGCCTCGTATGACTTCTTCAGACGCAACGCCGTCTCCACCACCGACATCAACAGTTGCAAGGCCGGCATCCGGTCCAAAATCGAGGTGGACTCGTTCCCGTCGAGTATGGTCCGCTTCGAATGTTTCAACATCCATCGAGTTAAACTGACCCAAAGAGGCAGTATCAAGGTCATCCAGGTGGTCAATCATCATAGCTCCAGATGCTTTGGCAACATCTTCTGCACCTGAACGTTCCAGTCCACTGAGAACAAACATTCCAGCATCAACGAATCGATGAAGAATGCGTGGGTCAATGGCTTCTGCACAAATGACAATTTTGGCACCTGTACTGAGGACTTGTTCAGCTTTTTTAGCCAGAAGGGTCTCTTCTGCTTCGATAAACGAAACCCACTGGTCTGGCGAAGTGACTTCAATTTCTGAATCACGCGTGGATTGTTCCATCGCTATTGGGCACGAGAGAACTGCGACTGTCCCAGCGGGTAGTTGCCGGGGCATTCTGTCGAGTTCAAAAGCGCGTTCCAAAATCAATCCTTGAACGAGTCGCGTCCCTTCGATGCTACCTACGCCTCGCTTCGTCATGCGAACATCTTGAGTGCGAACATGGAGAACACCGTTTGATTCGCCTGCCACAGTTTGAGCAGCAGAAACGATGCATCTTGCGAGATGATTACTGCCCGATTCCGCAGAGGTACCAGTCATCGCAGTTGTAGCCACAAGAGTGAGGCGGTCGGTATCGGTTGGCGCAATGCGTTCGACTCGCTGATCAAGAACGTCGAGGGCCGTCGACAAAGCAGCTTGATATCCTTCGATAAGGACGAGGGGGTGGAGGCCTTTTTCGAGAAGTCGCCCCGCTTCCCTCATTAATTCGCTCGCAACAATAAGGCAACCCGTTACGCCATCGCCGCAGGCGTTTTCCTGTGATTCTGCGAGTTGGACAAACGCCTTGGCCGCTGGATGTTTTACCAATAACTCTGCCACAATCTTTGCCCCATCATTGGTGACGGCTGTTTCTCCATTGGTTTTGTACATCATTTTGTCAAGCCCGTTTGGACCAAAGGTCCTTTTCAAGAGTTCGCCGAATGCAACGGAGGCAGAAACCAGTTTCTGGGTGACTGCCGGCCCGCTGGTTACAGAGGTTGTCGGTCGGACAATCGCAACAGGTGCGCGTCCTGAGCCGTCGTTGGGTTGAGCCATCGTTTATCCGGCCGTGAAGCGCATAGATGAACCCTTTCTTTACTCAGTCCTAATTATAAATTCTAAAAGCAAATATTGGGACTGTCCTACTGAGTGAAATAAAACAAGCCTAACGAAAGGAGAGTTGCAGCGCCTATGATGGCCAAAGCCCCGACACCTAGTGATTGAAAGCGGGATAAGATACCATCTGAGGGATGATGGTTCTGCATGGGTGATATTTCTTGAACTGGAGTGGCTTCTAACCCGTCAATGGATTCGAGTTCTGCATCAACATCGATTTCTTCAACGTGCTCGACACGCTCAACTTTGGAAAGAACGGCGGTGACAAATTCATTGAACTCAGCATCAGAGAATTTTCCTTCTAATTGAGAACGTGTTTGATTCAACAATTCGAGGATATGAGCGCGACTTCCGTTTCCAGGGGCTTCTTCCAGTTTTCTGCGGAAAGTCGTGTAAAAAGAACGTTGTTCGGAAGATATGGCTCCCCCAGTAGTCATCTTATCTTGTAGTGAAAACAACATTTCCGAGATGTTGATGGAGCCTGTCACGCTTTGCGCCTCCTATCAAGACAAACTGATCTAATCGAGTCCGTGCTTTTTCCTTGCTTCGTCATTTGCCCAATGGAATCCAAGTTTCAATAAACGAAGATAGTGCCCCAGTCCGTCACGTTCCATGCGTTGATGCAAGACTTCGTTTTCGATGAAAATGTCGCCCCATAGATTTGCCGCAGTTCCCTTCTTACCCTTTGGCAAGTCGAACACATTCTTCGTGGTTGGATCAAGTAAAGCACGCCATACACGAGCCGGGTTGACAGCCATAGTCACTTCAACAATGATTTCGTTTTCGCTGAGGCCGGTACCGGTTTGCCAGGAATCTTCTCCAAGATCTGCAAGGAATGGTAGGCAGACGTCTTGAATCGATAGGCTGGTCATTGGGTCGGCATTCGTCATAGTTGCATACGCTTCGCGCATGCGTCCACGGTCAGCACCACGGGAACCGGTCATGGAACGCATCTTGTCAATTGATGTTGGAACCAAGAAACGGATGTCGGTATAGTATACCAATGGGTTTCCATCTTTCGCTCCGAAAATGTGGTCATAAGGAGCAGGATCGCCAGATTCGCCGAGGTCTGAAAGCGGATAAATCGTCTTCAGGGCATTGGTAGCAATGGATTGGATACAGCGGCGCATCAATCGGTCGGGGGCTGCGGAGATATCGTTGAACGTTTGGATATATTCATCCATGCTCATGACATCATAGCCACGGACAGAAAGAATGGAATGGACATTTGGTCCAATTTGCTTCTTTTCTCCATCATGGAAATCAGCTTGACTAATCCAGCGAGAACCTTGAGCAACTTCACTTGCTGCTACGAGGTCAGCATAGGCTTTGAATCGTCGAGTAACCCGGTTCATGAAATCTGCTTGGTCGAGTTTGGTAAACACGGTTGACTCGTAATTCGATTTCAGCGCATGGTCAGCAACTTGGCTAGCGTTAACACAAGTCAACAAGTTGCCCTGATCTCGAGGGTAGATGACGAGGCGGCGACGTTTTGCGGCGCCTCCAAGACTGCCAATTCCAGGGTCGGTCAACATGTATCCAAGTGTGGCACACACTTCGAACAGTCGAGCGTACTTGTCTTCATCGCTCGCACTTGCAATCCATTCATCCAGCCCGGGCTCGATACAATGGAATTCTAGAGGGACCATCTCTGACCCTGCTCCAAACATTTGTCGGACAGTGGTCGAACTCATCATGCCCATCAAACTGTAAAGAGACGTTTTTCCAGTGGTCATGTAGACGTCAGTGATTCCTTCTTCACCGAAAGAAAGACGGCGGTCTGGTAAATTGACTAAGAGGTTGAATGCAGTAGGGGATTCGCGGTTTCCGTTAACTGCGGGCCAAATCCAAGTACTTGGACGAGTCATAATGTAGCCACTTGCATCTTTTCCAAACCCTGCAGGAGAGTATCGTGTCCAACCAAGCCGGTTATTGAACGAAACACCTCGATGCATGAGTGATGGGTAAAAACATTGGTCCAGAGGGTCGGAATCAGGGACGATGCCTCGGTGGCCGAGCCCCCAAAGAATCGGCTCCCATTCTGGATTTTCTCCTTCAGGCGCTCCTAGGAAAGGATGGGATGAGGTTGGGCCGTCTCCGGTAAGGAATGAACCACCCATGCGGTCTTCGTCACCAGCGGAACAAATGAACAAAGTTTGAGTGGTGGAGAGTTGTTTTGGCGTCCACATGTTTGCATTAATGATGGTTTTCTGCTTGAGAAAATCTGAAACATTTTTGATTCGGCGCTCAAACTTGAAACGTTCTGCTTCAATCCAAGATGAGCCGAGAATCAAGTTTGTATTGAGGAGGCGTGCACGAGCGGGACCAATGTAACGAGTGCGAGGGTCGGACTTGGAGATATCTGATTCTGGAACTTCTTCCCACGGGCCTCTTCGAGGGATGTATTTCAAAAATTCAACGTGATCGAATTCATCAATTTGCGCCTTTGATACGGCTTCTTCAACAACATCCATCAAGCGAACATACGTTTCGCTTGAGCGCATTTGTTTGGTTTCAGTATAGACTTTGTTTGATACAGATCGATGTTCCCACATAATTTCACCTCAGAATTTCTTTCTTGGCACGTCTTCAACCGTTTCTTCGGTTTCGGCGCTGGCCCCGCCGTCTTCTTCCTCATTTGATTGTGGAGCATCTTCAGAATTTTCTTCTGCTTCCGTTTCTCCAGTGACTTCTTCGGATGTGCCTGCATCTAAATCGAGCTCGGATTTCTCTTCAACGGGTTCGAATGGGGTGTGTTCTTCAGCCGCGGCAATCATCTCTTTCGCCATTTTTTCAGCGGATTCTTGAATTTCGTCTTCCTTCACTGCCGAAATAATGAGTGCAGCTGTCGCCTGCATTGAAGCATCCACATAGGGCGCTGCTCGGTAAAAATATTGTATCATGGTGCCAACGGTTCCAAAAACGGCGCCCGTTCCAATAACCCAACCATTGTTGATGTTTTGGATATTATCAGGATTATTATAAATTTCAGAAGCAGGAATTCCAGTTTCTGGTGGCCACCATGATGCCCCTGAAGCATTGGTTATTACTTCGACAGTAGCCCATACGGCGTAGATGATCATGAGGATTGAAAAGTAATTCATCAAGGAACGATTTTCAAGGAGAAAGTTGACGAGGGGTCTTTTTTGTTTACCACTCGTACTGGCACTACCGGTCATGCAGTTTGTTTTGGCTCATAACATAAAGTAGGCATTACTATCATGAATGGAGAGTCGGCCTCAATGCCTTGTTTATGTTGGCTATCTTCGATTCTTCTTTCCTTTGCGAGATTTCGAACCGGGTTTTTGTCGCTCCCATGCCCTACTGTCTCTGCTTCTTCGATCCGATACATCCTCCCAGCGGCCCCTTTTAGGAACCGTGAGGCCTTCAGGCATATCTTCGAACGATTCGATACTCAAATGCATCCCGCCAAGTTCGTCTTGGAGTTGGCGGACATTTTCGCCACCTTTGCCAATAAGTGTTGGAATCATGTTTTGTGGAGCATAAATTGTAGCGCTTGTTTCTCCTTTAAATTGAACCTGGCACTGAACGCCAACCCATTGCTGAATCATGTGAACCAGCTGGTCACGAGCAAGGGCTTTGAGCGGAGAGAGCCCGCTTGAGGCTCTACCGTCGACCGGCACAACTGCTATTTCCGAACCAAAGGCAAACATTTCATGGGTTATTTTTCCACTTGGAAATTCAACCACTTCAATCACTGGTCGGGCGAGTTCCTCTTGCATACCTGTTGGCGGCTTCACAGTCATTCGCAATTCCAATACCTGTTGAATTTGACCTGCTTCGACGTGAATGATGGTGTCAAGAACTTGGCTAACCAAACCCAATTCGACTTTGCCAATGAGACGCTGGATGGCTTCGAGGGCTGAATTTGCGTGCGTCACACCCAATAATCCTACGCCGGCAAGTCGCACATCAGCAAAAATTTCGAAATCTCGGGCGCGTCGGACTTCATCGAAAATGACAAAGTCTGGGCGCACGAGGAAGATGATTTCTGCAGTTTTCTCAAGGTCGCCTTCAAGAGGAGCGTACTGAGTAATCCGGTCAGCGAGTTGCAAATCACGAGGTGCTTCCATGGTCTTGACCATTGCTCCAATATCGGTATCAAGGTATTCAGCAATTGCTTGAGCGAGGGTGGTCTTACCCGATCCGGGCCGCCCACAAATGAAAACACCTCGATGGTGGTCAGCGAGACGATCGATGAGTCGTGAGTCGAGTTCATAATCGTCGAGAGAAAGTTTCGCAACTGGGCGGACGATGGTGATTTCACGGGCATCTGCGAATGGTGGCCAAGCACAGGAGATTCGTAAATCTCCAAGTTGTATCACTTGGCAACCTTTGCGGTCGATTTCCAAAAAACAATCACTCCGGTGGCGGTTTGCTTCGACAAGTTCGACCAGTTCTTCCTGGAAAGCTTCCATTCGAAGGGTGTCCCACAGTGATTCTACCTCGACCTCTTTCAATTTGAGGTCGCCAATTGAGCCCTGTTTAATGCGTGGTGGACAGTCTGCCTTCAGAAACACGGTGTGAACCTGTTCCATCAACAACGCTTCAAGCGGTTGGGGCAGGTCTGGATGGTCGCCGAATTTAGCCATGGTATCAACTCAATGTCGGGGGCGGGGGCCTTTCACCCTTCGCCTGAAAGTGATTCAAAACATAATGAATCAGTTGGTCTTCGGTTGAATCATCGCCCCAGTCCACCAAAATGAACCGACGAAGAACAGTGAAGTAATGTACGAGCCAAGGAATGGCCATTCGAAAAGACCAATGCACAACTGAGCGAAGATAACGATTGAAAGAATAAACCCGAATACGAACAAAAATCCTTCTGCATTGATCGATAAAGATGAGAACGTGGCATCTTTTTCAGAGAGACCCCAAATTATTGCAGTGAGGCTTGAAAGAGCAATCAGCGTGAGTGCTGCATTCATCGTGTCTCGCTGGAAAAAATACACCAGTAATGAGGCTACAAAGCTACCCAGAAATAAGCGTTGCACGGTGGCAAACGATAGGCCCATAGTGCAAGCCAAGCATGCTTGATTCTTGAAGACTCCCAAATATTCTAAATGTTTATTCAGTGTTAAACAGAACCAATTTTCGCTTCAATCGCATCAAGAATATGAGCGGTTTGAAGATACTCACTGTATTGATCTTCACTCATTTGTACGGTATGAAAGGCGGCGAGGTACTGTGCGTGAAGGGGTGGAAGTTTACTTTCAGTCATTCGAACTTCACCTGTGGACGTGGGGCCGATACGAATTGAATCGTGGACGTTAAACTCGAGGTGATACGTGTCATCTCCTCGTTGTATTGTGGCTTCTCTTCGCTCATTCTCAAACCCCCAGCCAACGCTAATATGCGCCTCAAGCGGCGTATGGGGGTCGGTGAAATGAAGGTGTATCGACACTTGACCAAGTGACTCATCTGCTTCAACTTGGATTGAAGGGATTGAATGAGGGGCGCCCAAGAACGTCAGCAAATCTACTGCATGGGATGCTAAGCGGCGTACTGCGTCTCCATCAGTTGGTGGTGCACGTGTTGAATGCCGGAAAAAAGACAGTGTATTCATACGTGGTTTGTTCGCAACGTCGAGCAGTTGTTTAGCCAATTGGAAGCCGGAATGATGCCGTAAAAGATACCCAGAAAAGAAAGGCGTTCCGGCCTTCCTTGAACTTTGAATCAACTGCTGGAGTGAAGATACATTCACGCCCATTGGTTTCTCGACCAAAGTGGGGATTTCGAGCTCAAGAAGCATACTTCCGATGTCTGAATGTGTGTGTGATGGAGTCGCTATTGCAGCAAAATCTGGCGAGGTTTTTGCGAGCATTGATTCAATGTCGGTATGAGCTCCATCAACACCTGAAGGAAGATTCACAAGTCGGTTCGGATCGATATCACACACGTGAATGGCTGATACTGCTCCTTGTTCTTTGAGATGGAGAAGGGTTGAGAGATGAGCCATCCCCCATCGTCCGCAACCTATGAGTCCGACGTTCATGGCTACTTCTCCTCTCAAATGTAAAACGGAGGTTTGATGTATGCGCCATCTTCATCCTGTGATGCAAATTCGTAAGCACCTTCGGATTGGTTAAATTCGGAGAAATCAAGCGTGTTTTGATTATCAAAACCAAAATCCGAGAACGTCTCTGGGGTGAAAGAAAAACCCTCACTACCGATGTATTCAGCCCGTGAAACCCGTGTCGTGATTCTTGCAAACCCGTGGTGCCATAGTGCGAGGGCTGTGATGGCGTCTTGGCTGGTTGGAGATTTGCGAGGAATGTTTGGGAATGGTGGCGTCAAACACTGGTTAGGGACAAGTGATGTACCGTGACGAGTAAGGCGTTTTTTCTTCATCCATGTACGCATGAACATCCAGCGAATGCGGAAGTGGGCGCGATGAGCGTAAGCCTTTTTGAGCAAATATTTCTGCTCAAAATCGTACACGATAGATTTGATTGTGTCCCACACAGAACGTGTAAGGACATATCCCCAAAAATGGCGGTTCGTTGCGACAACATGTCGCTTTTGATTCATTTGGGCTTCAAGTGAGGCCTCATTAATATTGTACGCCATGACTGTTCCGACATCGGAAAATTGCTGTGCCCAGTCTGAAATTTCAAGAACTGTTTGAACATATGAGGGGGCGAGAATCATGTCGTCTTCAAGAAGTAAGATTCGGTCGTACTCGAGTTTGTCAAACAACGTACGGCGCGCATCGATAAGATGGCGGCCAATGCCCCAGTTGTTCTCTCGCAAGACGAAGGTTGGGTTGCTGAAAGAACTGTTCTCAACCAGTGTGACAAGCTCGGATTGGCGAGCTTTTTCACCACCGTCAAGGTACACGTGCAGGTCACATGCATGCGCTATATTATTCGATTCAAGTGCTGCAAGGGTTTGCTGGAAATAATCAACTCTGTTGAATCCAAGAAGAAGAATTGCCGTTTTCATACCTCTGCACCTTCCTCTTTTCCAGCAAGCCACAAAGAGCCGCCAAGAAGTTCCCATTCATCAGATTGGACGTTACAAGAATTGTGATAGTTCGTGTATTCTCCGAAATACCAGTGCCCGTCGCAGAGGTACAAATCGACCCGCGTATAGTCTATGTCTTCGGCGAGTTTTTCAGAAATTTGAATCAGTTGTGAAAGTTTTTCTTCACCGAGCGATGTATGGATTTCCTCTGGCATCGAAACCTGACTCCAGGGGGAGTTTGTCTGCGTAATCTGCTTCCCCTCAAGGTCATAAATCGCTTGGCTGTGGTCAGCCATCCGTCCGATATCGTGTTGGATGAACCCTACTTTTCCATGGAATACGTGAACCTTCCATTCATCCGGTAATTCCCCTTGGTCAAGCAGGAGTTCTTCCACCATCACGCCGCGAGGAGAGATTGAATACGCGCCCCATTCAAGTGGAACAGGGAATGACTTACTCAAGCACTTTTTCAAGGCTCGTTCAATACGCCATTTAGGCCAAAATCCACCGTTTTGATCTCTACCATTTCGAATAATCTTGTACCTGTTGCTCTTGTTCGAAAAGAGGCGAACTTTTCTCTCAACTGCTTTGAGGGGGTTTGGCCCATTATCGAGAATAAACAGTACATCTCCCGACCAATGATTTGTTTTTATCACACACTGCAGGGGTAACTTATCCCATGGGACCTTGTGAGATTCAGAAGACCAGTGGTATAGTTTTGCAAGGTTGCAGACACCTTTCGATTCTACAATCTGCCTGGATTGGTACTTGTCTTCCATTTTTGGCAAGAGTGGATTACGATCATGTACACATCGCTTGAGCATAATTTGGCTGTAGTGGTGTTCATTCCCTTCAACAAAGCGATGGTGTTCAAAGACGCCACCGGGGAGAATGCCGCCCATGCCCTGCCCAATTCGTTCTCGGTGAAGAAGAATCCGACCGCAACTTCAATTCCTTCACGAATCGGTAGGAGCGGCGCCCTCTCCACCCTCACTCCCATCACTTGATGGCGATGATTCGGGGGCCTCAGCCACCTCTTCTTGGTAGTAATCATGGTAGTATTTGTCTGAATATTCAAGTTCGCACGCTGCGCTGTGTTCCATTGTTGTAAGATTTGTTGCGGTCACTCCAGCAGATGATACTGCATAGATGAAATCACCCATAAAGATTGAGCGACGAACCGTCGGCTCACTCCACCACTGTCGGTTCTCGCCTCGGTCATAGAGTTCGGAATGATCAACCGTTCCGTGAATCGAAAGATTGCCAGTATCTTCAGATACATTCACCAGTACGAGGTGGGAAATGAACTGGTAGTTCCAATAATACTGCCCGGAAGTACTTGTCCAAGACTGATACCTGTGTGTCGATAGAGGGATGGCAAGTAGCCCTTTGGGCTCCCAGTATTGGAACGCTTTGTGCTCGTATGACGCTTCAGAACTGGACCAGACCCATGAACTGTCTTCAGGATCGATGACGGGCGTTAACATGAGGTGGTCGTCAGCTAAAGGAGTTGAAGGATCTGAAATATTGAACAAAGAAAGGCGAGTGCTGGACCAGTCTAAACCTGTCCCGTCCTCATCAGCGGGCCCCATTCCAATAGTCAGTAGATGGTCGTTCGAAAGAGGATGGATATAGGTCGATACCCCGGGCACTTCGAGTTCTCCTAAAATGGTTGGAGATGAAGCATTTGACATGTCGATAACCCAGAGTGGGTCGATTTGTAGGAAAGTGACGAGATAGCATCGGTCGCCGTCGAACCGTGCACTCCAGATACGCTCACCCGGAGCAATACCATCGACTCGTCCAACCTGATAAAGAGAATCTTTCGAACTATCTTGCCCCGAATCGGTATGCATGAAGGTTACAACGCTGGAACTCATTGGCTCAGGATTATCCATCCACCATCGAGCCCATTGACCGGATGTTACAGCGACTCGGATGACTCCTTCATGTTCTGAAAGGGAGAATTGATTGAGGATTGTGCCGTTGACTCGGCCGGACCCCGTATAGGCTGTATCGCCTGAATCTGAGATGTCAAAAGTGTGAATGTTTGTGGCTTCATCTAGGTTATCGTTGCCCCAGAACCACCACCAATCCCACGCATTTTCGGTGAGAATTAACACGTCTTCAGAAGCGTAAACGAGCGGATAATTTCCGACGATGTGGTCTGCTTGAAATTCAAACGAATCGGATGATATGTCAAAGGTAAAGATGCTGTTAAATCCTCGGTTAAACCCATCCTCAGGTGCGATAAAATCCGCACAGTCTTGGTTGTCCATCGTATGAATTGTGACTTGATTGTTATCGCGTTCATACACTTTGGGAAGAAGATCGACAAGCGACATTTGGGCGAGTCGTTCTTGGTTGGAAAGAATCGTTTGATAGGCGACCTTTTCTCGAATCTCGAGTCGAGTTGGGTCATCGTACTCAAGATTCCAATATCCTGTTGGAAGGTCTAACCAGTTTCGGACATCGGGGATGTCGAGCCATGCGTGAGAAACACTTCGAACAGTTCCGTTGACTTCTCGAGCCGTGATATATGACCCCTCGATGAACAATTCTTTGACGATTTCAGGTGCTGAACGATTTTCAAGGTCCAGAACTGTGAACTTTGTGAGTGAGGGTGAGCGCCACGAACCGTAACTGTCATCCCAGCCCATTGCCTGAGAGAGAGGATTTGAAGTTGGGATGTTCCACGATGATACAGATGATATGGTGACAAGACGGTTTTCATCGAGCATCATTGAAAGAGGATTTCCTTCAATCACCGTTGAGGAAAGATGGATGAGTTCACCGAATTCAGGCGTTCCAAAAACTTCCAAATATTTGCCATTTAAGAAATAAATAAAGTAGCCATCAGTTTTAACAAAGTCCGCTTCATCGACGCCTGACTCTTGATTATTGGTTCCTGAAAAGTCCGTCCCTTGCTGTCTTCGGGGGACTGCATTTCCGCCGCTTGTTGCACTGTCGGCGCTCTCAGCCAAGGCGAAATCGTCCCCCTCTGCCCAGACCCCTCCGCCGAAATAGTAGTCTTCTTGCACCGCTTGGAGCAGTTGAATTCTGTATTCTTCAGCGATTGAATTTTTCAGAGCGTCTTCAAGCTCAAGGCAGTCTGAATACTGGAGAAGTTGCGGACTTGAAGAACTCCGTTGTACGACAGATGACCAATCCTCTGGAAGTTCGACATCGGGAACTTCTACACTTGGGTCAGCAAGGTTAAGACATCCCGGTAAAAGGAATACACAAACCAAAAGCGTTGCAAGAGCCTTGTTACGTCTCATGTGCCTATTATTAGACAAGCACTTATCAAGTAACTGGTCCATTGGATGCACATACATAATTCATGAAGAGAATGCAGAGGGCAGGATTCGAACCTGCGAACTCATAGAGACTGGGACCTCATCCCAGCGCCGTTGACCAAGCTTGGCAACCCCTGCTTCGACCAACCGTTAGAACGCGCGTATATCAATTCCGCGACATGCTCTTGCCTTATCGAAACGTGAGTTTTTCACTTCTCAGGCATCTGGCCTCGTAAACGCAACCATGTTTCACTGCCAAACATAAGAACGTAGAGCGATGCAATCCACAGCGTAGGACGGCTCCATGTCGAAGTCCATGCTTCTGTGTCAAACGAATCACGGCTCCCAAGTACGAGCAGGGCGCATAGCCATAGCATCGTAATGCCGTGGACAACCCATCGTAAACCTGACATGATGTCTTTTGAATTCGCTCGCATATCTGTTATTTCCACTTCCGTTAGTATGGCTGTTACGCCCTTGAGTTTGTCCAAAGCAGACCCGCCATTCCATCGAATCCGCCCTAAACGGAAGCGGTGAATGACTTCGATTCCAGAAAACAAAGTGATCCAAACAACGACGACTTCAAGCAATGGTTCAGCACCCATCAAATCCAGTCTACCCCACGTAGCCCAAGCCAATAGGCCCCAAAGCCACGCTACCATAATCAGTTGAAACGCTCGTGCGAAACGCGTTAAACGTTGAAGCAGTTCTGCATCGTGTGAAAGAAGATGTTCCAGTGCGATAACTAAGGCAGTGATGCCCGAGAGTCCTGCTGAAATCAATAACCACCACCAGTCGAGGTTACCGTCGCGCCAGGATACCATAAGAGCAATCATCGTCCAAGCAAGGGCAATAATAGAAGCGACATTAGATGCTGCTTGCATAGTATAAAGCGGGTCTCGGCCATCCTTGAGAACGGCGAGACCGCCCATAAGTCGAATCTCAAAAGCAGAATCGTCAACGATACCATGAGAGGCGGCAGTCATTCCACCGACTGCTTTTATTCTCGCTTTATCGACAATACTCTCCGCTTCAACATCCCGGGTGTCTGATGCATTCCAAGAGGACCCACGGCTGGCAGCGTGTGCAGCACCAGTGCCTCTGTTCTTGGTATTGCCAGATGAGCGGGTTTTAGCCCATGCACGGATTTCATCAGAGATGATGTCCTCGACTTGATCTTCGTTCAGGGGAGCGCCGTGGTCGGTGTACAGCCAGCGACATTGAATTGGAACGGGAGCGGGGTCAACATCTGGTGCGACCATTTGGAATTGTCCTGCATCCAGCGTCGGTAGCTGTGCAACGAGGTCAAGGTCCCCTCCGCTCTCTTTGAGCAAGTGTCGAACTTTGTCAATGTCTTGAGGTTGCGTGAATCTCCCAATAAACGTCGTATTTGCTTGGGCGAGGATTTTGTAATCCACATCGCTGACATTTTGCGTCGCTAATACGCACGCTACACCGTATTTTCTGGCTTGTTTAAAAATGAGTTTTATGAGGTCTTTCGCGGGAGGATTGCGCGGGTGAGGGGGTAGATATGGAGCTACTTCGTCCATGAAAAACAGGAGTTTTAACTCACCATCGGCGGGTTGTTGGGTCAGCATCCAATCATACAATTCTCGGGATAATTCTTGGACAAAATACTGCTTTTGTGCCTCGTCTTGAATGGTATTAAGGTACACAATATTAAGGGGGATCTTTCCTGGAATCGCCGGCTCCACAAAAGCGTCGATATCGATTGGAACGCCGTTGGAAAACAGCAGTTGATTGACGCCTGATGAATAGGCTGAAAGGCGGCGAGCAAGGTCGTTTCTCGTCGTCTTTGGAAGGCGTTCTTCAAAGTCGGTGATGCGGTGTTCCATCATGACCTCTTCCCATGTAGGGGGGTCGATTTTATCCGCGCCGTCTTCAACTTCCTCAAAACATTCAGGGTAGAGTTTGCGAGTAAATTCCTGATTTGGCTCACGCACAACTCGAGCGAGGGCTTGGAAGTCTCCCACATTCAATCCATGCTTGGTACCTTCTACCAGAATTTCATAGAGGAATGGCTTGACAACCTTTCCTTGAGCTTTTTCAACATCGTATCCCGCAAGGCTGGTGAATCCAGCAGCAACCATGTCCCATGCAGTGATTGCCTCTTCAGCATCCAAGTCGGCAGGAGGAGCCCGGAACGGATCAATACAGAGGGGCAGACCTTTGCTGCGAAGTGGTGTCCAGATACGTACTTCACACATATCGAGTAATTTCTTTGCTCGAGAAGCGTCTCCATTTTGTTCTTCTAAATTCTCTGGGTCAATACCTAACGCTAAACGGGCTAAATCGCCTTGAGGGTCGATGATGAGAGACGGAATCTTTGCCAATGCTGCCTCTTCTATCAGGGCTTTCGCCATGACGGTTTTTCCAGAACCCGTCGAACCGAGCATCGCTGCGTGGCGAGCTAAAACCATCGGTTGGATGTCGATGGGTTCGCCGGTATCTCGGCGGTTACCGAGGTACATTCCCTTCGGTTTGAATTTCTTCTTAGATTTTGGAGGAGAAACGGGTTGTTCTGGAAGAGGCTGGTCTGATGAAAGAATCTCGCCAACCATGTCAGCAAGGCTTGGTTCATCCCCCCCAAGGGCTTCATCAGAACCTGTCCCTTCCAACCCCATGTAACGACCAAACCGGTCGGAGGTCTTGAAGAGCGCGATGGGCGGATGAAAAAAGAACAGACTCAAGGAGGTCCGAGTGTTCGCCGTCCCATGGAGCGTATCCCCATGGCCCGTCCGTCATGGGATGATGACATGCGGGCCGCAGCACTGGCGACACTGGATTCAGGCCAATGGGTCAAAGGTGCGCAAGTTCGCGAATTTGGCAAAGAATTTGCGAACTACTGTGGCGTAAAGGGGGCAGCACCTTGTCAAAACGGTTCTTCAGCGCTTTGGGCGGCCTTAAAAATTGCACATATTGGGCCAGGAGATGAAGTCATTGTCCCATCGTACACATTCATTTCTACTGCCACATGCATTGTCCTGGTAGGTGCAAAGCCCGTTTTTGTCGATGTAGAAGAAGACTATTTTTGTCTCGATATTGAGGCGGTTCGCAAAGCGATTACCCCGCGCACTAAAGCAGTGATAGGGGTTCATCTCTACGGCCACCCATACGATCCTGAACTTCTCGACGTGTGCAGGGAGCATTCCCTCATTTTAGTCGAAGATGCCGCGCAGGCCCACGGGGCGACCCAGCGAATGGATAGCGGAGAACAACGCGTTGCTGGGGCGATGGGGACGTTGGGTTGTTTCTCGTTTTTCCCATCAAAAAACATGGCCGTTGGTGGTGAAGGGGGGATGCTCACGGCGACCACAGAGCACTATGTTTCACGCATTCAATCGGTGATGAATCATGGTCGGGCACCAAACCTTGAATCGATTGAACTTGGAAGTAACCTGCGAATGTCTGAGGTTTCAGCAGCCATCGGGCGTAAGCAGTTGAATCGACTTGATGGTTGGGTCGCCGCCCGAAGGAGCACTGCTATTCGGTATACTGAGGC
>TARA_B100001093_G_scaffold131196_1_pt1 | contig 15800 bp, 8 predicted proteins | sample TARA_B100001093 | Tara Oceans TARA_B100001093 (sample SAMEA2623116) | marine metagenome | biome: marine biome (ENVO:00000447); feature: surface water layer (ENVO:00002042); material: "saline water (ENVO:00002010), including plankton (ENVO:xxxxxxxx)" | depth 5 m
TCAGGGAGATATCTAAGATCTGAAAGGAATATGCCCTTATTCATTTACGCATTTCCAGTCACTTTTCTTTCATCATTGTGGTTAACTCCTACTTCATTAATTCTTGAAGGTACCAGTTTTTCTCAAGTGGTGCCAGAAGTTTCAGTATTTGGTTGGATTGACATTAGCTGGATAATTTGGGTAGGATACCTATCATTAGGTCCTGGTTTGCTCGGGCATACGGGAATAAACGCTGTACTACGATGGTTTTCTCCACTAATAGTTTCTATTGCTTTATTATTTGAGCCAGTCATTGGAGGATTTATTGGCTATATCTGGAATGGTGAAATTTCATTGGGTATCTGGACGATTATAGGAGGTTTTATGATGCTAATTGGAGCAATATTAGTGAAAATCGAAGAGGCGAATGAACAAACTACCGATGAATCGCCTTCATGAACTAATGGTTCCTCGGAGTGATATGAGTAAACCAACATTGTTTATCACAAATGACGATGGTATTGAGGCCCCTGGAATTCAGGAGCTAATCAGACAACTAAATATTGAAGGATTCCCACTTTTTGTTTTAGCACCATCTACGGAACAATCGGCTACAGGTATGCGCATTTCTGTTCGTAAAAAACTCAAAGTCGCAAATAGACAAGACATTGCGGATAAATTGCAATCGGACCAAAATATACCACTGAAAATGTATTCTTTAGATGGTTCACCTTGTGACTGTGTAATTGCAGCACTTGATGGTGGGATCCATATCTTAGAGCCTGAATTAATGCCAACAATGTGTATTTCCGGTGTTAACCAAGGACCGAATATTTCAGTCGATATCATGCATTCTGGAACGGTTTCTGCTGCACGAGAAAGTGCACTCTATGGTTTACCATCAATCGCCGTAAGTTTAGCCACATATGAGCATAGTAACTTCGATTACTCTGTTAAAGGTGCGATAGAAGTAATGCAATCTTGTCTTGATTTTTTACCTAAGGTGCCATCAGATTTCCTTAGGACAAATGGCTCAAAATCAATAATAGAAATGAGTCCTAACTCTGAATCAATAAGGGCTAATTTCGCTCTCGGAAATATCTTTCTTAACCTTAATGCACCAGTTAGATGGAATGGTGATTTCAATACTGTATCTTTAGGCTCTCGTTGGTATAGAAATGCAATAAAAAGTCATGAATTAGATGATGGTTCTATGGCATTTGAAGTCGGTGCAGCCGAAATAATAAATGAGGAAATACCAGGCACTGATTGTTTTTCAGTCAATTCTGCTGAATATGCCATATCTCCAATCTCTTCATGGCCAGTTAATCATCCACTAGGAATTACCAGAGAGGTCCTAGATGATGCTACAAAATCAGATGAAAACGGTTTGCCATACTGGCTAAGTTAGAGTTTATCCAGTTCATATTGAGTGATGGCTATACAAGAATGTCCTTGTAACCATTTTTCACCCAATGATATTTTATGATATGAACCCAGAATATTTTTTTCAGCCTCATCGAAAGGGAAATCATCTGAAAGGATAATACCTATCTTATCAACGAGCTTTTTTTCAGTAATTTTTGTACCATTAATGTCTAAGGTATTGATTTCTACATTATCTTTATTCCATGATTCAATAGTATCTGTTATGTCTCCACCGGAATGAGAAATTCCTTGAGTAATTTCTTGAAAATGACCTACTGGAGGAATTGGTAATTTCATTATAGCCTTAATTTGCCCTGCAATTGATCTTTCATCAGGCCTTACTCCAGCTAAAGTAGCACCATCAAATAGGATTCTTCTGTTTGGACCTTCACCGCCTTGTAAATGTAAAGTGATTGCTGAATCATTCCTTATCCCATGTGAAATGAAAAGTGTCGAATTAATGGCTCTAACCAAGACATCCATTCTTCCCGAACCTGGTAAATCATTGAGATTCAATTTCCCTGAACTAGGTGCTCTGTGGCCTATGATTGCGTAAAAGCGCTGCAAATAATCACCCAAGTTCAAAATCTGTATCGTCGATATTCATCATAGACTGCATTTGCCGTCGCATTTTTCTATCTCCTTTCATGCCTTTCATCATCTTTTTAGATTTGTTCCATTGACCGATTAAATCCTTTACTTCTTTCTCAGTACATCCTGAACCTTTGGCTATCCGCTTAATTCTGCTGTGCTTTAGTAATAATGGTTCATCTTTTTCTAACTGAGTCATAGAATCCATAATTACTCTATATTTTTCTAGATTCTGTTGCATCTGCTTTTTCTGCCCTCTTCCAAGTGCTCCCATTCCTCCGAACATTGTATCTGGGAGATGAGACATAAGTTTGTCTACTGTACCAATTTTACTCATCATTTCCATTTGGGAATACATATCTGTTAGTGTAAATCTTCCTGACATCAACCTTTGCGCCAATCTCATTGCTTCTTCTTGATCAAGGTCTCCTGGTGCTAAATCAATTAATCCTTTAATATCGCCCATTCCTAAAAGTCTAGATATAAATCTATCAGATTCGAATTTTTCTAAATCTTTTACTTGTTCACCCTCTCCAACGAATACAATCGGTGCACCAGTAGTTGCTACAGCAGAAAGCGCACCACCTCCTCTAGCAGTACCATCTAATTTCGTCACTATAGTTCCGGTTACTCCGACTAAATCGTGGAATGTCTGTGCAACCTTACCAGCTGCTTGACCTACTTGGGCGTCAATAACTAGGAATCTTTCTGTAGCATTAGCGATTTCTGCTATATTTATCAATTCTTGACGTAATTCATCATCTAAACTATCCCTACCCGCAGTATCAATAATTACAACATCTGAATTCCCTACTTTCTTCAAACCATTCTTGACAATTTTAGAAGCGTCTTTTTCATCAGGTTCTCCATAGACTTCTATATTCGTACCTTCTAATAATTGACATAATTGTTGGTATGCTCCTGGTCGGTGAACGTCCGCCTCAATAACTCCAACTTTAACACCATGTCTTCTTCTCCACCAGTCTGCTATTTTTGCAGTGGTAGTAGTTTTTCCTTGACCATATAGACCTACCATCAGTACAGTTTCATTATGTGGTTTAATTTCTCTTGGAGGGCCTAGGATTCTAACTAATTCTGAATATATTAGATTCATAGCATGTGTTTCTAATTTTAATCCAGGAGGTTTTTCATCCTCTAACATCCTTCTTTCGATTCTTTCTGTAATTTCTTTGGTTTGTCTGACATTGAAATCGGCTTCTAATAAGGCTCTTCTTAGTGAACGACTAAGGTCCTTAACAGATTCTTCATCTACCTTCCTTTTTCCCTTCAATAAACCAACAGAACCAAGAATTCGATTCTTGAACCCTTCGAGTGCCACAACCTCGGGTAATGTTAGTGTGGTTTGAAGGTTATTGGAGACGGTGAACTGAAAGGTAGAACCCTATCGCCAATCGTGGCAGTTACTCAGATACCACTCCTCCAGATGCAAATTGCATTTGCAATAGGGTTACTCGGAGTTTACATTGGCTGGCGAGGAATCATTGCAAAAATGACTGGCTTCTATGATATGGCTGGTGCTTTCAAGTATCTTTTGTTTGGAATTGTATCTGGTATGATTTTTGCCGTGGCATCAGATGAGATGATACTACAATTCGCAGTAATTGAGGCTAGAATAAATATTATTTATGCATTTATTGTTTCGTTAATTATCGGTACATCGGAATCGGCTTTGGTTATGTTTCTGCTTGGTAGGCCGAAGATAGTCAACTTACGCGCTTCTACGCCCTATGGATGGACCCTAGGCCTTGGAATGGGTGCAATGTTTACTTCTGTCCTGATAGTTAGATTATTTGACCCTATTTTGCCAGGATCTGATTTTTCAGGCTTTGGTATTGTTTCTATAACAATTGCTCTTTCTTTAGCAGTAATCGCATGTCTTGGGAATGCATTAATTTCTACCTATCAAGGAGTAGGAATATTAACTTCTACTCGTTTCAAAACATTTTATGTCAGCACTATATGTAGGGGTGTACTAATTCTTGGTTCGATATTCATTTTGTGGTATCCTTTGATCATAATATTTTTCTCTACTATAATTTTTTATTACTGGCCAATTGCTCAAACTAAATGGCTACCGTTAGGAATGACTCCTGCCGCATCAAAAGCATTTCGTAGAACCATACGCCAAGATGAAAAAATTCGTATTGCAGCGAATAATAGAGTTCGTGGAGTTAGAGTAGAAAATAGTGAAGAATTACTTCATATTGATAGTGATGAATAACTTTAGCGAAAAATTGTAAAATATTGCTTAATCATTACATTTAGAATGGTCGAATAAGTATGATTATATCTGTTATATTAAGGCAGGTGAAATAATGAGAGTAATTATCGCTGGTGCTGGCGAGGTAGGTAGAGGTGTTGCTGAAGCCCTGAGAGAAGAAAAAAGAAGCGTCGCTTTAATCGATCCTGATCCTAGCGCAATTAATGAATCTCAATCATTAGACTGCCTATTAGTGACTGGTTCAGTTCTATCTAGGGATTCTCTCCTTAGAGCCGGAATTAATGACGCTGAGATAATTGTGATGGCAACCGATAATGATGAAATCAATCTTCTTTCATGTGCATTTGCTAAAAGAGTCTACAGTGAGCAAGTAGGTGATCGCAACGCTTCAGGGCTGACTGCAATTGCAGTAATCAGTAACCCTGATTTAATGAATTTAAACAAAGGTGCTGGACCACTTGAAAAATGGACACGAGCAGACCATATTGTATGTGCATCTGACGAGATCGTTGAACAATTAGCTGCAGGTTTACTCGCCCCATCAATTGATGAAATACTTGCATTTGGAGATAACTCTTGGATATCTTCGGTAGAAGTGACATCAAAATCTGCTTTAATCGGTGTTAAAACCGGTGAAGCAGGAAATATTTTTGTTGATCTACCATCAATTTATGCGATTTCTTCAACCGAAGGTAGTGGAAAATTAACAAAAGGTGATGAAGTAATTATGGAAGGAGATACTCTAGTTTTTGTTTCCCGCTCAACATCTCAATTTGGACAAATAACTAAAGCAATTGGCTGTATTGATCCGGAAATTCCCGAGAAACCTCAAGTGGCAATTTTCGGTGCCACACAGTTTGGAAATAAATTATCTAAACATTATCTGGATATTGGTTCTGAAGTAGTGGTAATTGAGCCAAATTTAGATTTTGCAAATGAGTTAGTAGGTTCTCAAATAGGTATCAATAAAAGATTAGATGTTATCCATGGAGACCCTCAAGATGAAGATTTGTTGAGAGAGTTAGGAATTGATCAACAAGATATTACAGTTGCTGCTCTAGATGATGATAATCTCAATATCGCAATTTCTATGCGAGCTAAGGATAAAGGTGTTTCAAGAACAGGTCTACTTCTTAATGATAGGGCATTAGTCGAAGCAGTACAAAGAATAGGATTGACTCGTCCAATAAGTAGACGTCTAGTGACTGTTACCTCGGTACTGAAATCAATTCATATGAATGTGCCAGGTGCTTATCAATCAATACCAACAATTCCTGAATTAATTTCTATGTCTGCTACCTTAAGTTCAGAAAACAATTTGGTCGGTAGAAGTATTTCTGATGCTGAAAATAAAATAGATTGTAGGATTGTGATGATTGAGAGGATTAATGAAGAAGGATTTGTAGAGGTCAAAATTCCAAGTCAAGTAGAAAATCTTGAGATGTCGGATAAAATTTATATTTTCTTAGAAAAATCTGATATTAAGAAAGTTGAGAGGTCCTTGGAGAACTAATAATGCGTTGGGATGTAATTGGTTTAGTATTAGGTTGGACGATTAGAGTAGTTTGCGTCCCTCTATCTTTAGTTGGTTTATTCAGTTTCTTCACTGAAGACCAAAATTATGCAATTAAGACGTACCTAATCCCAATAATTATTGCAGTTATTGTCAGTCAATGGTTTATCATAAGGTCAAAGAAAAATACTAGTCATCAAAGAGTTAGAGATAGGGAAGCTTTCGCTTCTGTAGCATTGGGTTGGATTCCGATTATTTTACTTGGCTCAATGCCTTTTTGGCTCGGAGGGACCTTCTATGGCCCCTATCACTTGGGTGAAGTGAGTTTCATAGAAATTCCTCGTGGATTATTGTATTCATGGTTTGAATCTATGTCCGGCTTCACTACTACAGGGGCTACAGTCATTGATTCATCGGTAAGCCCTGTTTGCATAAATGCTTTAGAAAATATGGTCGGTGAAGATTTGGACTGTATTGCAGAACAAAAGAGAAGTATTATTCTCTGGCGTTCTTTGACACAATGGCTTGGAGGTATTGGAGTAATAATGCTTGGTCTGATGATTTTTTCTAGTATTTTAGGGGGTGGAATGAATCTAGCAAGAGCGGAATTGACAGGTCCATCACTGTCTCGTTTGGGACCTAATCTTCAGTCCACTGCAAGGAGATTATGGTTGATTTATAGCGTTCTCACCGTATTTGAATTAGGATTGTTATATTATGTAGGCGATATGTCTTTTTTTGATTCTGTCAATTATTCAATGACTACTCTTGCCTCAGGTGGTTTTGGTACTACTGATGCGGGAATTACTGAGTTTGATTCTGCAATGATTGAATCTATTATAATGATCTTTATGTTACTAACTTGTATTAACTACAGCCTTTACCACCTTTTCCTTGCGGGAAGAACAAAAGAGGCTTTGAAAGATGAAGAATTAAGAGTATATCTATTGATTGTATTAGTTGCATGGTTAGCAATGTCTGTAAATCTTCTTCGAACCGATAATTATGGGTACAGTTTCATTGAGACATTAAGGCATACAGCATTCCAAGCAATTTCTATTTCGAGTACTGGTTATTCGTCAACTGATTTTTCTACATGGCCTGTTTTCAGTCAATTTGTTTTACTATTATTAATGATAGTGGGTGCTTCTGCCGGTTCAACAGGAGGGGGTCTCAAGGTACTCCGTATTCGTGTTGCTTTCGAACTAGCCAAGAGAGAAGTGTTGCGTATTATTCAGCCAAAGAAAGTTATTGCCATGAGAGTAAATGAAGAAGTAATCGATGAAGAACAAGTGTTTATTGTTTTAGGGATGATAAGTGCTTGGTTAGTACTTGCAATGTCTTCTATGTTATTTATTTCATTCTTGGAACCAAGTTGGAGTTTAGATGATGTACTATCAGTAGTAGTATCTTCTCTCGGAAATACCGGTCCTGCTTTGGGTTCATATGGGCCTACTGCAACTTGGTCAAGTATGGGTGAAGTAACTCTATTCTGGACGTCTATTCTAATGTGGTTCGGTCGTCTTGAGTTATTGACTGTTTTAGTTCTTTTACACCCCAAAACTTGGTCTGATGCTCATTAATTAAAACGAATCAAGTGTGAATTGAGTACCTGAAGGTTCTTTCTTTTCTTCTTCAATTTTCTCTTCTGAATCAAACTTTATATCTTGATCAAATTCATAGTTATTATCCTCAATCTCTTCATTAAATGCTTCAATAATTTTCATTCCTATCGGCTTCGACTTAGCAATACCATACAGTGATAAGTGGTCTTCAAGAGTTAAATTTAATTTCTTTGATAAAGATAAATCCATGGGTTCTCCTCCAATTTCTGAATCATGAACTGCCAAAAGTTTGGGCCATAATTCTTCTCTGATAGATGCTTTACTAGTATCTAGTTGTTTACTTAAATTATCAATTATCGAACTTCTGATTCCTGAACCCCCTCTTCTAAGGAAATTAGGATATGTGATGAATGGATCTCTTGCAGAGTCGATAGGCTTCATTGCAACCGCTGCTTGTGCGGATAGAACAGAACCCCAATACCAAGATCTGTAAGCTCTATTCTTGTATTTGGTAGCCAGTGCCCTATCTGCACTGACCATTGCAGTACTTAATTCCTCCAATGCCCTATTATCAAATACACTTTGATTATTCCAAGTAAACCAAGAAATCATCTGGTCAGGGTCTTTATCTGAATTAAGTAGTATTTTACCTGCATCTTTTCCAGATTTACTCTTGTAAACCGCTTGTAATGCCTTGAAAACATCTATCTGAGAATCTCTCACTGCTACTGAGGCCAAGTCTCTAACTGCTGTCAAATCAATATGCTCACCTGAAATAACTGAAACTGCTTGTAAATCTCTCACTAAAGCCCTTAGATCCCCCGGATTTCCACCTATTAGTGCCTCAAGTGCTTCAGGGTCTATCGAATATCCTTCAGAATCTAAAACTCTTCTAGAAATCTTTCGCATATGCATCTTTTCCACTCTCTTGAATATTATTTGTTCAGCAAGTTTTAGCACACGATTTTTATTTTTCTTCCAACTTCTACCACTACCCCACAGTTTCATTGGCTCATTACAGGTCATAATTACAGGTTGTTTACTTTTTCTTAGAAGATTGATTAATTCGGCTTTACCTCCTGAATCTCCCTTTAATTTCTCCTCATCTCCGCTGATTCTTTTCTCAATCGATTCATCATTAAGTTCAGCAAAACTCCCACTTAAATGATCCACTTCATCTAGTAGAATTAGTGTTCTACCATTCTCATTTTTATCCCCTGAGAATTGATCTAATGAAATATGTTGAGACCCTCTTGTTGCGGCTTTTCTGATAGCCGCAGCATTTCTTTCTTCAGAAGCATTTAGCTCTATTACAGTCCATCCTTTTTCATTCCCAATTGCTTTCGCAAGTGTTGTTTTACCTACACCTGGTGGTCCTGACAATAATATTCCTTTTTTCTGAGGCGGATTGGGTGAGTCCCATTGTTCTAGCCAGGTTCTGATTTTTCTTAATTGAGTATCATTTCCTTCCATTTTTTCTATCGAAGTTGGCCTGTACCTTTCGGTCCAATCTTCAACCAAGTGCTCTGCCACGAGTGTTGCTTCAGTTGGCGCCTATTGAAGATTATTCAGAATAAAGTTGAAACTGCATTCGAGTTTATTAATATCAATAGTTGATCAATATTAGCTCGGATTTGTTTTTGATCATCTCTCCTTCTTATTGTAACAGTACTATCTTCTAGTGTTTGATGATCGACAGTAATTGCCCACGGCACACCTATTTCATCCGCTCTAGCATATCTTCTACCAATTGATTTACTTGAATCAATAAGACATTTCACTCCTTTAATTCGATTAATCTGTGAATTTAGTTTCCTTGCTGCAATCCCCATTCCATCTTTCTCAAATAAGGGTAAAACGATTACATCTGCTGGTGCCACAGATTCTTTTAATTTGAGTAAATTATAATTCTCTCCTTCCTTTTCTGTTTCTTCATAGGCATGATCTAAGATGTGCCAAATTATTCTATCAATTCCAAATGCAGGTTCGATTACATGTGGTGTAAACCATTCTCCTGCAACGCTATTACGAATCATTTTCTTTTCTACCATTTGATCCGTAATTTCTACACTTGTACCATCACTCAGTTCCAGATTAAATGGAAAGTTATCTGGTAACTGGCTTAAGTTTTCTAGCGCTGATAGAACTATACCTGCCTTAGCCCTAAAAATTGGCCCTAGTATGGAAGTCTTTGGCGATAGAATTTCTTTATTCTCAACTCTCACTTCTTCAAATTCTCTCCAAGCTCTCAATGAACTTGAGTTTGAGTGTTTTTCGTGTGAAAGTAAGTCATGGCAAGTTCTATTTGCAATCCCTACACATTCTATCCAACCGTGTTCTCCTAGAATTTCACAGTCCCAGCAATCCTCTGCGTAATGAGCCATCTCATTACCTTCATGCTGTCTAAATCTTATTTTAGAAGGAATAATACCTACTCCAATCAAGAAATCCCATGTTCTAGATAAGAAATAACCTACAGTGCTATCTTTGATTACATTACTATTGATTGCCTCTTGAAAACTCATTTTTATTTCTTTATGTTCATTTCCATTTGGATCCGGAATCAAAGAAATTTTATCATTTTTCATAGATAGATCTACTATAGGGGGATTTTCAGGATCTATGAAATATTCTAACTCTGCCATATTAAATTCTCTCAATCTAATCATCCCTTGTCGGGGGCTAATCTCATTCCTATACCCCTTTCCGGTTTGAATTGCTCCAAATGGTAACTTTTGCCTAAAATGTCGATATAATGATGGATAGAGCATGAACATTCCCTGAGCAGTTTCAGGCCTCATGTATGCTTGTCTACTAGATTTCATCGCCCCTATCTTTGTACCAAACATCAGATTCATTGGTTTTGAAGAGGTCCACTTTGGTTTATCACAATTCGGACAATTTATTTTTTCTTCAATCAAGATTTTATCAATTTCATCTGAATCTAAAATATCAGGATTCGGATGAAAATCTTCTATCAATTGGTCTGCTCTGAAAGCGCTAGAACAGTTTTCACATTGTGTCATCAAATCATTGAATTCACCAACATGACCACTCGCTACTAATACATTTTCAGGTGTTATGGTGGGTGAATCTATTTCGACAATATCTCCATTTATTGTCCAATGTTCTATCCAATTTTGAATCACTCTCCTTCTGATTGAAGCCCCAACTGGCCCATAATCAATCAATCCAGAAACACCGCCGTATATCTCGAAAGCAGGAAGTACAATTCCTCTTCTCTTCAGCATTGCTGAAAGTCTTTCAATACGCTTCTCATCAGTCATATAATGAACCTTTGAATCAGTGTTCACCTTTCAAGCCATCCTTAGTTTATTGGAATAAAAATTGATTATCTCGTGTTTTCAGTGATTTTCAGATTTTTAATATTCATATTGTTGTTTTGATGAATTAATCCAAGATTATAAGTACTCAGTCGATACGCTTCGGGTCGCGGTGTATATTAAATGCCAAAGATTGAATATGTACAAGACATGATGGAGTCTGAAGAGCTCCTCGAAAAGTTATGTCCTCCTGTGCGTAATTGGTTCAAAGATAAGTTTCCAGACTTCACACATCCACAGAAAGTCGCTATTCCCAAAATAATGGATGGAGAACATCTACTGCTATGCTCTCCCACAGGTTCAGGTAAGACTCTAACAGCATTCCTAACAGTAATTGATGATTTAGTTAGTCGTTCTTTAGATGGGAGTCTAGAAAATTCCGTACAATGCATGTATATCTCTCCTATCAAAGCGCTTGCGAACGATATTCAGAAGAATTTGATAGGGCCATTAACAGAAATTAAAGAAAGTTATCTTCCATCTAAGGCTAAAGATATCACAGTAGGTTTGAGAACTGGAGATACTCCACAAAAAGAAAGAGAAAGAATGCTAAAAAAACCTCCTCATATTTTGATTACAACTCCCGAGTCTTTAGGGCTCGCATTAGCAAGTAAAAGATTCAGACCTCTTCTCAATGATATGAAATGGATGATAATTGATGAAATGCATTCATTGGTTCCTACGAAAAGAGGTACCCATCTTTCATTGAGTTTAGCATTGATGGATTCTGTAATAGATTCTGATGTCCAAAGAATTGGAATTAGTGCCACAATGGAGCCTTTAGAAGCAGTTGCAGAGTATTTGGTTGCATCTGATAGTCGTGATAGCGACATAGATCCTCAGAAAGTTTCAATTGCAAAAATTTCAGGTTCGCGAGATCTTGATTTGGATATAATTTTGCCAACTCCAAGATTTGCCTCCACTCCAATTAAAGAGATACTAGATCATAATGTAGATCGAATAAAAGAATTGGTAGAGGCACATACGACAACATTAGTATTCGTAAATACAAGAAATATGACTGAAACTGTAGTTCAAAAATTAAAAATAGCAGGATTATTAGGTGTTGAAGGTCATCATGGTTCTATGGATAAGGCAATACGATTAGATGTTGAACAGCGTCTTAAGAACGGCTTTCTAAGATGTGTAGTATCATCCAGTAGCTTAGAAATGGGTATAGACATCGGTTCTGTTGATTTAGTAATTCAAGTGGGTTCACCAGGAAGTATTGCGACTGCACTACAAAGAATAGGTAGAGCAGGTCACCAAGTGGGTGGTCTTCCGCGTGCAAGATTTCTACCTATTTCTCCTCATGATTTATTAGAGTTAGTAGCATTACAAACAGGTATTCTAAGAGGCTCGATGGATTTACTTAAATTCCCTGAGAATTGTCTTGATGTATTAGCTCAATTTTTAATAGGTCTATCGATAATTAAAGAGTGGGATATTGATGACGCATATGAGTTAGCTTCAGCCTCATGGCCATATAGAAATCTTCCCTATGATGATTATATTGAGGTTCTAGATCTTCTAGAAGATGAACGTAGAATATGGATTGATTGGGAAGATAATAAATTTGGTAAGCGTGGTTTTGCTCAGATGATTTACTACACAAATATCGGTACAATTGCTCCAAATAATAACTATCTAGTATTCACATCAGATGGGACAATGGTTGGTCAATTATCATCGAGTTTCGTTTCAAGTCTTAGAAATGGCGATGTATTCCTATTGGGAGGTTCTACCTACAGAGTTAGTAGTATCAGGGGGACTAGAGTCAATGTAAGTCCAGCAACTGGCTATCGTCCAACAATACCTTCCTGGACTGGAGAAGCAAATAGTAGAACTCATGAGTTAAGTCAAGAAGTTTTAGAATTACTAGAAGAAGTTGCCACATATGCTCGCCTTGAAAAAGATCCAATGACTATATTCACGGATATCTTAGGATTAAATCGGCCTGTTGCGCATGCTGTTTCTGGATTTTTCCAGGAGCATGTTGCTACGACATTCCAAGTACCGGGTAATGATTTAATCTTGGTAGAACAAGTAGAGGCTCCCTTACCGACATATATTGTCACAACTTGTCGAGGAAGGGCATTCAATCTCGCTCTTGGGCATCTTTTTGCAGGTATAGCGACTAATGATAACATAATTGTTCACGAACTTTCATTTGATGAAAATGGATTTATGATAAAGTTGAGCCATGAAGTAGAAATTTCTTTAATCCCAGAAATTTTCAAACAAGGGAACAGTAAAGACGTATTACAAAAGCATATGATGGAGTCACAATTATTTGCGAAAAGATTCAGAGAAATATCTAGTCGAAGTATGCTAAATCCAAGAAGAATAGGTGCTGAAGAAGTCAGCCCCAAGCAATTTCAGCAGCGAGCAGAGCAGATTATGCAGAAGCATAGGCAGATGGATGATTCAGTATTAATCCGTGAAACCATGAATGAAATTCTTCATGCGGATTTAGACATGGCGCAGCTGGAAATTTTCATCAATCGAATGGATAGTGAAGATGTTCGAATTGTACATAGAAGAGTGAAAATGCCCTCTCCTCTAGGTATGACATTATTCATGTCTTCATTTGAGGACCTATTATCTCTTAGAACAAGAGCCTACTTAATCAAGGATGTAGATCCTGAAATTCTAAGGCGCTTATTGGGTGCACGTTCGTTAGCTACCGACTTAGATAAATCAAAAATATCAGAATATTACATGTCGAAAATCTCTGAACCAAGAAATGCAAATGGTCTCTTGAGATTGATGGATATGGGTGGTGGCTTGAATAGAGGAATGTCTAACCCACTTTATGAACATAAACTAAAAAATATTGACTTAGAAGTGGTAGAAGAGTGGGTAAGGGAATTATCTGAAAGGGGGCTAATCACTAGAGTTCAGGGTACTGGACACGAACAAATAGACGATAAATGGTTTTCAATGAGGATGGCAAATGTTCACGGAACTTTAGGATGTTTGGCTGTAGCTGGTGGTTCAGAAGCTAATGACATTAGAGAACTATACACTGGCGGCTTAACATACCAAATAGGTGTAGATTATGATAGTGAATTTGAGCCAAAAGAATTGAAGGTGATGAATTTATCAGATCCTCAAGATTGTTTAAGAATGAAATTGCTTGATATGTTAGGTTCAGAAGGGCCTCAAGTTTCTGATAGCCTTAGCTCAAGACTCCCATTCCCTAAAGCCCAAGTAGAAGCAGTTTTACAAGAACTAGAAATGAAAAATCTAGTTTCTATAGGATTCTTTACCCAAACAGATGAGGGAGAATATATCCTCAGAGTTGATGAGTATAGGATAACCGGTGGAAGTGTAGAAGTTGTTGATTATCGCACACTTCAGAATCATCTTCTTGCTAAATCGTTTAAAGAATATGCCGAACCCTCTGAAGCGATTAGAAGTTTGACTCTTGTACAAAGAAGAGATGAATTATTACACCGTGTCAAAAATTATCGTTTTAGAGATTGGAAAGATATTAAGCACGACTCAGATATTTACAATGGACGCTTGCTACACAATAGAGTTGGTTATACATCTAAAGATCAGATTCCAATGTTTCTAGGTCTTAGAGGTGAACCTTGGATTGGTGCATTAGAACAGGAATTGTTAGACAAAATCACTCCTGGCGGCTTATCTCGTTCAGAGTTATTTGATGGGTATCCTAAAGGAAAAGAAAATGCTCATATTCAGCGAAGTTTGAAAAGTGCCTTAAATAATTTAGAAAGACAATTATTAGTTGCTAAACAGTATCTAGTCTTGCCTAATAGAAAACGTTCTTTAGCAGTGTTCCATAAAATTCATGACGTAGTAGAACCATTAGATTTCCCTAATTCTGTCAAGCAATTAATCGAGGCAATAGGTCCAGTTAGACTACATACATTGCGATTCTATGTAAGTAGACCAGTAGAAGAATTGGCAGAGGTTTTGAGAGACTTAGATGACTCAAAACAGATAAGGAGGATAGTAGCTCTTCAGCCAGATCCAACCGATTATTATGCTTCTAAAGAAGATGCTGAATTATTACTTCAACCTGTATTAGAAGATCGAAAAATGAGAATACTATCTCAATCAGATCCATTTTGTAGTCGTTTTATTCAGGAAGTTAGACTAATTCTGAAGCAAGGTTGGTATCATCCCGTTTTCAAGGGAGTAGACCCTATAGGTAGAATCTTAATGTTTGTAGTCAATGACTACCTTGAAATTAAAGATATCAATATTCCACATTCATACTTAGATGAATTCAAGGAAACATTTGATGAATTATTAGTAAATTATCGAGATAGACTCGTTGACGTGTCAGTTCTCCATGCATTCAATTCTATCCCTGTTCATGACTGTGATGAAAATATCCAGAAAATTCTTGCTGAGTTAGGATTCATTTCGATGGGAGATGGGGAGAGGTATATTCGTGGCGGTGTTGTAGAACCTAGGTCAAGAAAAGAAGTCAATCGAATGTTATTTTATAATCATAAAATGCATCAAAATTCTAGGCATGAAAACGAAACCCTTGCTCTAGAAACGATGGATGAGCTAAGAGATGATTTCGCACTCAGAGGTCGTTGTGAAATGTTTAGAGTCAATCTCAAAGCAATGGCTGCTGCACATCAATTGTCTCAAGGTACAAATCTACGAGGGCATTTAGTTTGGGGCAGGAAGAAGCATTTTGAGAGGCTTTTGACAATACGTAATCTCCAATCGAATGAAGATGATGAAGATATACTTCAATTTTTCAGAGATCATCATGACCCTGGTATATTCATGGAGAGGCATGCTATGAAAAGAGCTGAATTCAGGAAATTAATATCTCCTTTAGTCAGGAGTGGTCATTTGATTCAAGATTACAGAGGAGGATTCAAGACTGTAGCAGCTATTTCTAATAGTGATTTATGGGAGATCAAGTCAAATTATCTTAGAGATTTGGTTAGTGAGTATCCGGTAATTTCTTTGAAACAAGTAGAAAGACTGGCCGGTTCTGCCTTTTCCCCAGAAGAGATAAGTGATGTCATGCATGATTTTGAATCGGATGGAACACTAATTAAGGGATTCTTAGTTGATGATTTACAAGATATCTGTTGGGGTCGACAAGATATTCTAGAAGGTCTTGATGGGATTAGGCG
>TARA_B100001093_G_scaffold141718_3_pt1 | contig 15785 bp, 16 predicted proteins | sample TARA_B100001093 | Tara Oceans TARA_B100001093 (sample SAMEA2623116) | marine metagenome | biome: marine biome (ENVO:00000447); feature: surface water layer (ENVO:00002042); material: "saline water (ENVO:00002010), including plankton (ENVO:xxxxxxxx)" | depth 5 m
GGTTCCGAATGGCTTGGGTTTACGCGTCTGCTTCTTCCAAATTTCTTCGGCCTCATCACCAGTAATCCCGAGACCCTCAAGTCCAGCTCGACCCCAATCATCCCACATTGCGGAGAGGATGTTACCACAACTCGTCCCTTCCATGATTTCAAGTCCGGAGGCACTGCGTTCAATGACCTCGCCCTTTGCAGTGATTCGTATTCCTTCAGATTCGCCCATTCCTTCTGCCATGGAGGCCAACAGCATGTGACTGGCAAGCACGCGCTCATCCTGAGAGCCAGGATTTTCGTGCAGCGCATTGTGGATGGAATCAAAATCGTCGCCTAAAATCCAGTTTTCTCCTGCGATGAATCCACTGTCGATAGCGTCGATGACTGCTCTGCGAATTGCAAGGGCGATCACACCTTCGTTCATGGTGAGGCCTTGCCATGCATCGATGACCTTGTCCATGCCTTCAACAGCAGTATCGGGGAGTGTACGCCCCTCAGGCCAACCCTTTGGCGTCCAATTGGCTTCAATGGTGAGGATTGATGGCAAAAATGGGGGAAGCATGGAAAGGGCAAGGTGGTGGATGAACGAGGATTCTTTTTTGCCGGTCTTTGTGAGTTCATCAAAACCAATGGCGACCATTGGACCGTTCTTAAACGAGAATCGGAGGTAACCGTTTCCACTTGGCTTGAACTCGCCGACTGCACTTGAATCGATGCTTTCCGTGGCCCACGTAGGAGTGCCATTTTCATCGGACCGGGTGAAGTCGAAGCGAGACCGTTCCAAGACATCATCCAACCATTCGTCAGGAGGAGAGGGGTTAGGTCCCGTACAAACAAATCCACCTTTCCAAGTAAAGAAGTACATTCCACGCTTTGCGTGGTCTTCCCAAGGAAGCATGCGGAGCGTGAGATTGGAATAATTTTGAAGTCCTGCAAGGTATCCTTGTTTTCCGTCACCTCGGCGGATGAATGAGGCGGCTCCAAACGAACTTGAACTGAATTTCCCAACCATCGTGATTTCATCATCGTGGGCAGCATGCAGCGAGCCTGCAAACGCCTTGGCAACGGGGTCACCGCGCTTTGCCATCATTCGTTTGCCCAACCACTTGAGGTCGTTCTTTTTGCGAACAACCAATTCCATCTGCTTCAGCGTTTTTGTCACAGGGTCAACGCGGCCCCATCGCAGCCTTCCTTTCCACGTCATCGCTGGAAGGTATGCACGAGGATTCTCGAGTAATTTTGCGAGGTCCCGCTTGAGCTTTTTCGCAGTCTCCTCGTTCGCGTGTTTCGTACCACGCATGCGAATACGCTGTTTTTTTTGTCCGGGAAATTCAACTTTCGATGGACCTGCCACTGTTTCCCCTCCAGTACACCGTGGCACCGCTTGTGTTTGAGTCCTTCGTGGGCAATTACGAATTTCTTCGATGGATGGTTTGATGTTGGAGTCTTCACACGCAAGCCCATGGTTGAGGTTACACTGCTCGGTATTGCGCAGGATGGAGGGAGGCCACAACCGGGCTGCCAAAAGCCGTGCTGTATCGGTCTTGAATCCTCTGAATTCAGTTTCCCCGTAGCGCTAGGCGTCACGAGCCACGGCTGCAATATTTTGATTGATGCCACGAGAGACCTCGTACGCCAGTTATCGCTATGGAACCAATTCAGAGTTGACCACCTTCTGCTCACTCACGCTCACCTTGGACATGTTGACGGGCTTGGCTTGTTCGGACGAGAGGCGATGGGGGCCAAGGACGTCGGTCTCCATGTTTCAGACGATATGTACCATCTCATCGACCGAACACCGGCTTGGAATCTCATGGTTCAACAGGGCGTTTTTGAGCTTCAAACCTTCACCAGTGGCGACCGGCTTGTATTGGCTAACGATGTTGTCATTGAACCGGTGAAGGTGCCACATCGCGCTGAACTTTCGGACATGCACGCATTTGTTATCCGTGGACGCGAAAAAGCTCTGTTGTACTTGCCTGATCACGATGCGTGGGCGGAGACATTAGCACTTCATCACTGCACGACCATTCGAGAATGGTTTTCCAAACTATCCATCGACATTGTTTTGATTGATGGCACGTTTTGGTCAGCTGATGAACTTGGCCAGCGAAAACAGTCTGAAGTGCCCCATCCACCAGTTTCATCGTCTCTTGAACTGCTCGGCAAGCGCACCAAAGACGACCCAGAAATTTACTTTATTCACTTGAACCACACCAATCCTCTGTACGATACGGGAAGTGATGAATTCCGCAAGGTCGGGTCTATGGGGTGGAGCGTAGCCAAGCAAGGCCAGCAATTCACTCTGTAACTTTGGAAATGGCGTATTCCAGCACAATGAGTTGTACTGAGTAATCGACTTCTTCGCCATTGTCGGTGTGCTGACATCCAGCGCCTCCACCCGAATTGACCTCTACAGTCAGCGTAACCCCGTACATTCCAAGGCCTTCACCGTCGGAATCCAGTCCATTCACGATATCAGATTCTGTGACATTTGAAACCGTACCTAGCATTGATTCATCGTACCAAATCGCACTCACTTCGTGTGAAGTAGAGCCTTGGTTTTGTCCACTGGCAGTCGCATTGAACGGGCCGTGACTCACCGTTCCACTGATTGTATCGGGTTCGGGGTCACTCGCTCCGGGGGCAACGCACCCGAGACCAGTACTCGTTTCATCTTCACCATAGGTCATAATGACCATCACTCCAACGATGTTCTTGCTTGCCATTTCATCACTCAAAGCGTCGGTCGAAAGATCAAGGGTCAATGAACCACCGTCTTCGATGTATTCAAGCCCCTCATCCAACGTGATGTTTTCGAACGTTGCCTCGACATTGTACGAACCCATGCCCCCTGATGCGGCCGAACTGCTCGGTGCATAAGCAAGGTACGACGCTTCGACCCCTACCGTCATGACTATGAGGGCAGCGGCGCCGATTTCGAGTGTTCTTCTGGTAGGGAATTCGTACCTACCAAAAGGATTGTCGGGCGAGTCATTGCGGAACCAGCAAAGGGAAAAATGGGTTGCGAATGCAGCACTCACGCCCGGTACGGACGGGAAGATTCCTTCTGCGTCTCCGAAGCCAAGAAGGGTCCAGATAATGACTGCACTCATGGCAGCAATCATCATGAGAATCGAGTGATTTGTATCGGGTTCATACCCCATCATTCGTACCAAGATAAGCGGTACGAAAATACCACCAAGTCCGTAGACAGCAAGCACTACGAGGGCGAACACAGAGTCTCCAAATCCTGGGAACTGTTGGCCAATCAGTGAAATGACGGTCGCAAAAACAGCCACGGCCAATGTAACTTTCTTGGTAGTTTTGTGGTCTTGATTCCATTCAGGTTTGATGTCATCGGTGATTGCGGCAGTGCACGCTAGGACTTGACTGTCTGCTGTCGACATGGTAGCGGCAAAAATCGAGGCGAGAATGAGTCCGCCAAGGAAAGGATTGAGCTCTTCCATGGCGAGTTTGGGAAGGCCGGTTTCCGCACCAGAGATGCCCAATTCGGGAAGGAGAACGCGACACGCAAGACCGATAAGGAACATCAAAATGATGAACGGCGTTTGCCAAACGAAGAACCAAATCATTGCTTCCTTGCGTGCTTTATCGTCTTTTAATGTCATCACCCGGGAGACAACTTGGGGTTGGCCAGCCACGCCAAGTCCACCGAGGAAAAACGCAGCAATCCATAACGTGGCACCGAATTTCAGCCCCGAGGGCATGATGTTGACCATTGAGGGGTCAATCGCCTCAAGTTGAGAATGCAGTCCGGAGAATCCTCCCGTACCCTTCAATGCAACCAGACACAAGATGGTCGAACCGACAATCATGACGCACGATTGCGCAGCATCTGTCCAGATCGAGGCCCGAATTCCACCTGCGTAACAGTAGGCTACAACCAAGACGAATCCAATCAGAATACCGACGGTTGGGGCCCAATTCAGCATGACCTCAAGCGCGACACCGCCAGCGGTGAGTTGAGCTGCTGCATAGATGGACAGAAAAATGACTGAGAGAACCGCAGCGACTTTCGCTTCTGGCGAACCTGCCGTGCTAGAAACCAGTGAGGAAAGTGAGCGAATTCCGCGCTGTTCACCTTCTTTTTGGATGTATTTGTAAAGCCAAATCCAAGCGACGAGTTGGCCGATTGTTGAGACCAGAGCAATCCAAACTGCGGAATATCCCTGCAGAATGATGAAGCCAATGAATCCGATGAACATGTAACCCGAGTTCCACGTGCTTACTGCAGAAAGCGCCGCTAAAGCTGGATGCATACCTCGTCCAGCAACGAGGTAGTCATCGGTCGTGTCTTCTTTCACGCGCATCGATGCAAGTCCGACGCCGGCAAAAAAGAACATGAACAGCAAAAAAGAAAGTAAAATCATCGTTTCCTCAGACATCGTCCATCACTCCTCGCTGCCAACGAAGCAGAGCCTTCTCTTCAACTTCACTGGGGTTCGACGGGAAGACAAGGCAGTTCAATCGTCCACCATCTATCGCACCTAACTTTCCCACAGTGGTGGTGACAACCCGTTGTTCATCGGTCCCCATGTCGCTGCATAGAACAACTGGCATGAGGTCGAAGCGCTGTTTGAGCAGTGCATTGCAAGCTTCAACTCGCATGGTCTGCAACGCTGTTTCAACGGACATGTCTGCAACCGACTGAGCAAGTTTCTCCCGCATGAGTTTCAACGAAACGACGGCGTCGTGTGGCTTCATCGGCACTTGCCGACCAACGCCTTCGCCGGTCGGGTCTAAATCGAGCAAGGCAAGAGTGTGGAGGTTTTGCTGGAGATTCGCCGCAATGACTTCCAAAGGAGAGGTAGCAACCCAACCTCCGTACGGGTAAGTGAGGGTTGTTTGACGGCCGAATTTGTAGTTTGACAAGCCGATTGCCCCGGTCACCAGTGTCGTGATTGAAACACCGTGGAATGTTCGACATTCGATGCCGGCTTCCGCAGCTTGCAACTGCAAGTCAACATGCGTTGTTGCCTGCAAAGGGTCGCCCACTACCATCAAAGCAACAAGTGAGGTACGAGCCAAATCGAACAAGATATCGGGCTGTTCAACTTCAGGCCGCATGACTTTCTGAATAGAACCAATGACTTGTTCGAGCGACTCAAGTTCGTGTTGAGGCCACAGTGCAGTATAAGCCTCATAGCGTCGAACATCGGCACTCTTCGCTGCTTCAAGCGCCTCACTGGTCATTCCAGAGAGCCGGCCAGGACCCATGCCAATGAGCAGCAGTCCTGTTGGCGGAAGTGATGAATCAATGCCTTGCTTCGCCGTCACCCTCAAACCCCCGCTTCGCTTGGATTGAGCGAGTGCCATGCGTCATTTGAGTGTGCCGAGCGCGCAAACCCAACGCTGGTTGGAACTTTGCCGCTCGAATCATTGGTCGACAAATCAAGCGGGGATTACTCGCCTTGAGGATGGTAGAAACGCTATACCGCTGAACCAAAATGCCCCAGAGTCGACCGACCCATGCTGGGAGGGGAATCCTCAGATCGAACTTGAAGTTGAGAAGAAAAGACCCGTTCACTGGCTGGACCATCTCGACCGTCAATTGGTTGAGCAGCACCAACAACACTGGCCGCGCTCCTACGAAGTTCAAGGCGACGTACTCATTGTCAAAATCGAGCAGGACGTGTGGGACTTCGGAGAATTAATCGCCGATGCGATGCTTACACAACTCCCCAATATTCGACTGGTCTGTGCTGACTTAGGGGTGAAAGGCGAATTCCGCTTACGAGACCTTCTCCCTCTTGCCAGCCGGGACGGTTCACTGCACACCCGCACACGCATCCGGGAGAACGGCTACATGCTGTGGGTCGACCCATCTAAGGTCTATTTTTCAGCGCGACTTTCAAACGAGCGAATCGAAACGCTCACGTCTGCACAAAACCTTCGACAAGAGCTTGGACGCCCACTTGTCGTGTGCGACCCTTATGCAGGAGTTGGCCCGAGCATGGGGGCATTACTTAGCGAGGCTGATTTGGTTGGAGGATACCTTGTAGGCGACCTGAATCCAGACGCAACCGAACTTCTTCAAACCAACATTGACGCGCTTGTAAGCCGTAGAAAATCAACCGGTACTGCCGCACTTGCCCCGACATCGGTTATCTGCCAAGACGCTCGGCGATGGGCAGAACGTGAGGGCAATGTAGGTGTTGCTGACATGCTTTTAGTGAACCTTCCACACGACAGTATCGCACACCTCCCATCACTTCTCCCTCTTTTGAGACGGGACCAAACGGTGGTTGTCAAAGGGTGGGCCATTGTCCAAAATACTGAGCAGAATTCCGTTGAACAAGCGATACGACAAGCGGTCATTGGCCAGAACGGTGACGTGATTCATCTCGCCCTGAGGGAAGTTAAAGGCTTCTCGATGACCAAGCGTTTCATGTCGTTTGAAGCTCGCTGTAGTTTCGTTTCTGAGCGTTGAGTTCAAGAAGACCAACACCTTGGCTATACACATGAACAACACAGTTCTCTGCGTTTGCGGTGTAAAAATCGACATTGCAGGCGTCGCTCCGCGCAAAGACGGCATCAAGGTTTGGTGCAAAGTGTGTGGAGCGGTATCGGTGCACCACCGTGAGTAAATGGATAAACGAGAGGGGCCCGTATAATGCACAAACCGCTCGTAATTATCGGTACAATTCTTGCACTTGTATCCATCGCTTTGTTTGCAGGGGGAGCGAACAGTTTAGGCGACGGTATCGAAGAACTTGATGAACTTAACATTCCCGGATATATTGTTGACAACGGCACTTCGATTGAGTACACCTATGCGGACAATGACAGCGCCGGTTCGGCTGGAGTGTACGTTTTGCTCGAAGGCTCATATGGCGACAACGACTCAGATCCCTGTGAAAATTTTCAATTCACAATTACTGATTCGCTAGGAAACGATGTGACCAATGATGTAAGCACATTTGCCGAAAGTGGCGGCAAATGCCTCGACGAAAGCAAGGTTGACGAAAATGTCCGGGGGATCCTTGAAGAGAATGGCAAGGTCATTGCTATCTCCGTGTGTGACACATTATCTCGTTCACACAGATGCCAATTAAATGAGACATACACCCTCGCCGGCGACCAAACCATGCATCTGTTTGACAACGATGCGCTTGGTTACGATTCGGTTGGCCCATTGTTTTCTCTGATCGGTGGAGTATTCTCGGCAGTAATTGGTGCTTGCTGCGGTCTTTTTGGAATTGGGATGGCGGTTACGGGACTCCTCACCGGGCGCGGGCCCAAGCCGATGCCAGGTGCAACCCTTCAATCATACAAGATTCCGCCTCCAATTACTGCAGCAAACCCTTCACCTTCCGTTGAGCAAACACCAACCACTCCTCCTGTTGAAATCGGCACTGATATCGAGGCTGAGAAGGTTGCCATCACGCCAGTTTCGGTTTGGGATTGACTTCACCAATCATACACGCCCATTATATCGAGTCCTAACATAGCCGCAAGGATTCCAATTCCAAGAACGAGTAGAGCGCTAACGATTGCTCCGATGATCTGTGCTGCTTTGGCAGTCCCTGCATCTGGGTGTCCCGGGATTTGTTTCGTAATCTCGAGCGAACTGTTTGAAAGGATGAGGCCTGGAATTGCAAGAAGGCCGCACGGTGCAAAGCAGAACAGCCCCATCAACCCCCCGATCGAGAAGGCTAGAGCCGTAGTGGCGCTTGTCGCTGGGAGCCCCATTGGCATCCCGCCTTGCTGGTATGGAATCGGCTGTACTGGTATGGAATCCCAGACTCCTCCGATCTCTTGCCGAGGCGGTGGGGTGTTCTGCATGTTTTTTTTTTGGAGGCAGACATGATAAATTTTGCAGCGGACACCACGTTGTTCAGTTCGGAAGCCGACTTCGCACAACTACGGTCGCCATCACGAGGCTGTTTGCACCCAACACGAGGTGAGGTAGGTAGGTGATGTTCTGTGTGATGGCCAGTGAGAAGATGATCAGTGATTGAAATCCATATCCGAGTGACGATGATGCCGTGAGTTCGAACACCAATTTTTTTGAACCCTTTCCGGTCAATCCTGCGATAATACTGTCTTGCCAACTAAACATCAGAACATAGATTGCATGCAAGATGTTGACATTTCGTTGCTGTTCCCACGGATGGGCAGTTGGGCGAATACGCTCGTCCACGCGACTGGTCGTATCACCCGAACCCAGTGCTCGAAGCAGTATCGAATAGTGGTTGAACAGCGAGTATTGGAACAGAATAGCAACGATCATTACGGCAGTTAATGCGCCGCTCCAGCTCAACAAGTGTCCGAATGAACACATAACGGCAATGAGACCGATTGTGTCGGCGACTGTATCCCAGTATCTTCCAACATGCGACGGCCGTTCGCGCAGTCGTGCGAGTTCCCCGTCAACGGCATCCAATACACCTTTAGCGATGAGTAAAAAACACCCTAAGATCACTTCACCTTGCAATATAAGCCAGGCAGAAAACAGTGCCAATAAGAGGTGCAGGTTGGTGACGAGCAGCACCGATACGGGGGTTGTCTTGAGAGATCGGGCCAAAATTCGAGCGATAGGCCGTCCCCATTCAGAGAGGTCAAGGGCCGTGCTTTCGCCGTACTTTTTATTCGACACAGATACGCCCTTACCTTACCCTGCGTTGCATCACTGATAGAGTTGAGTATGAATTTGAGCCAGATGAACTCACATGAGTCCTTTTGGAGTTCGCCACGGGTCGTCTCCATCAATCGGTTCATCGTATTCTGGCATTCCCACCTGACGGCGCTTGAACGGTGTTTTTTCTTCACCAGCAGGCGGTACTTTCGTTCGGTTAGCGAGCCATTCACCGCCTTTTTTACGAACGACTGTTTCAACAAGAGCAACCGAAATCAGAAGCATCGAGAGTGCGACGTGCCCTTCAAACTGGTAGGATTGGAAGGGTTGGATGTACAGCGTCTGTTCAGCTAAAATTCCCTCATCAACAGTGGTTTTTATCCGGTATGTTCCCGGAGCTAATTCTCCTTCCCAGCCCTTCGCATCATCAGCCAACTGCCCCGACCACCGTGCAAGAATCACTCCCTCTTGGTCCAACAGTTCCCACGAAACGTTACCGGTTGAAGTTGAAACGCCTTTGAACTCCACTTCGAATTGAGAAGGCATCTGTTTACTCTGGCCAAATACTGCTGCCAGGGTAACTGTACGCTCTTCAAGCGGGTGGTCGAAATCATTGATTTCATATGGTGCGGAATTATCTGAAATTCCAACCCAGATTCCGTTCAGCAGAAGAAGCGCAACAGGCCACAGCAGCATGTTGAGTTTCTTCTTCTCCATAACGGCGATTAGTGGGAGCACCTTTTGAGTGTATGTATGCTCGTTACTGAACCCACTGGCCAAACCCAAGTTCTGCCACGATATCGTTCATCCACTGTAATTTCTTCATCTTTTGTTCCGCAACTGTGGTCCCCGACCAAACCCCAACATTCTTGATCGAGAATCCGATAAGATTGATGTTTTCTCGCCGTACGCCCAACGACAGCGCGAGGCACAGTGCACGGTCTCCGTCGGTGAAACCTCCGAAGTTGTGCATGCCATCGATGACCGGGTTCACTTGATGCGAAAGAATGAGTTGTGGAGGAGTTGGAGCGCTTGACCATGACTGTATAGCTTCGTGCCAACGCTGCTGATTGTCGCCGTGGGCGTGAGCGACGATGACCTGTCCGCTTTGTGCAGCTTTTTCGAGGTAGTGGGCCCCGTCAAAATCCGATACGATGCACGCTAATTTTTGGTAGGAATCCATTGCGCCAACGGCGCCGTCAGCAGCAATGTAGACCACCCCATCTCCTCGTGATGTGTCGATTTCCTTTTTCGTGACTGCAGCTCCAATAATGACCACGCGTTTGGCTTGAACCAGCGTTTCACGCAATTCATGGAGAACCGTTAGTCGAGCAACTGGATTCCACAATACATGATACTCGAGAGCTTTCTGCATCGCACGTGCGCTTGAGAGGTCTTCATCTTCAGACCAGCCGAAAGCTCTTCGCACGTCGTCCTGTACTTCGACTGAGCGAAGCGATGGAGCATCGTGCATGTTTTGCGGGGGAACTTCACCCTCAAGAAGCATCCGTTTCTCACATTGAAGTTCTTATGCTGTTGCCGCTCATGGCGGTATATGCCCGTCCCAAACACCCTCCCGGAGTTTGACGATGAGGTGATGTTCGCTCGCTATCCGTTTCTCCCTCAAGCAGGCGGTTGGATTCGTAGTTTAGCAATTCAGCACGACATCAATTTGGATGAACTTTTAGACGGTTCTCTGATGGAAAAAGCCCGCTCTCGTGCACGAATCCGATTGATTGATTCAATCCAATCCAAAGAAGGCGTTGAAGTGGTTGGTGGTGACCTGTACACCGATGAGGGGCGCATCGTCGAAGCATTTTCGTTCTATTACGCCAGGCTCGTCGTGTGTGCATCCGAAGATGAACGCTTGATTGCCCGTTGGGCACAAGCTGAAGCGGCTCGTGCCGAGCAAGTTTTGATTCGAGATCACGCGAATCTTGAGCGTATTGCCCGCACATACATTTCTCAAATCGAACACGTTGACGGTTCGACGAACTCCGGCATGGTGACGCAAGCTGACAGTGGTTATGGGGGTGCAATGCAGCAGTTACGCCGTACAAAGACCGGAAGGGTTTGGAAAATTGGTCTTGCTGACTTCATTGAAATCTGTCCGAAAATTACCGGTGCCCGGTGGCGCTTACCGAATTGCGATGTTCATTCTGGCTGGGTAACTCTTCATGAAGAAGGTCAATACGGTTCGTCTGCGAAACTTGCCCGACTGTTGCGCGAACGAATCAAAGCAGGGGTCGAGGCCGAAGCACTCAGCAAGATGAACGAGGTCACGACAGACCTTGCAGTACGCCTTGCCGAACCAGTTGGCATGGTACGTAACCTGATGTCGAGCAAGGCGAGTGAAGCCATTGCGTTGGTGGGCGCGGATGAAACAGACTGGCCACCGTGCATGCGCAAGGCGGTTTCAGAGTTGACGGCAGGCGTCAATTTGAATCATTTTGGCCGGCTCTTTTTGGCTTCCATGTCCGCCGCATTAGCACTGCCTCAGGAGTCATGCGTTGATTTTTTCCGAGGTGCGCCAGACTTCAGCGAGAGCACAACAAGCTACCAAGTCGCTCACGTGTACCAACACGAGTACACTCCTTCTGGATGTGGTAAACTGAAAGTAAACCACAATTGCCCCGTCCTTCCCGGAGACGACCGCTTGTGTGACCAGCCTTGGATGGACCACCCCTTGAAGTACATTCGAGCGACTCAACGCTGGAAATTGAAAAATCAACGCGCTGAGGCAGAGGCAAAAGCACTCGTAACTCCAGCTGTTGAGTCCGAGAAAGCGCCAACAAATACAGAGAATTGAATGGGCTTTCGCGCGAAGCCTTTGAAATGTGTGGGCTTCTAGGTTCCACCAACCAGCGGGCGAGAATCATGGCAAGAACACTTGTATTAACGGTCGACCGAGACAACGATCTTGGCGTTAAAACCGCTATACGGGGTCCGGTTGTAGGTCGTCGTCAAGTGATGGCTGCAGCATTGAAACTCGGCATTGCTGACCCAGAAGAAAGCGATACCAATGCTATTCTAGGCGCACTATCGCAGCACGATAACATTGTAGAAGCAAACTCCGAAGATGAAGAAGTCGAAATCGCGATCCTTACTGGAGATGAAAAAGTAGGCGTTCGCTCCGACCGTGCCATAGCCGCTCAATTGGAGGAAGTCGTTGCTGCCTTCCAGCCTGACAAAGCGATTCTCGTGACGGACGGTGCTGAAGATGAGTCGGTACTACCAATTCTTCAATCACAGGTCCGCATAGACCACGTTGAGAAGATTATCGTCAAACAGTCGAAGGGCATTGAAGGAACATATTACTACATCGTTAAAGCACTCGAAGACCCAAAGTGGCGAGCTCAAATTATGATTCCTCTCGGGGTTGTGCTCGCTTTGTTCGGTCTTGGTATCATGCTTCCAGACCAAATAGGCGATGTCGTCATTGGAGGCTTGCCGCTGGCTGTGGGGCTGTATCTTCTCAGCAAAGGAGCAGGTATTGAGACAACGGTCAAAAAAGTCATTCAAGAAATGCGAGATAACGCAGATGCTGCAATGTTTTCTTCTCTGCTGTGGACGGCAACCTTGTTCAGTGCCATTTTTGCCGTGGCTGAAGGTTATCGTGAATACAACTTGCAGGTTGTCGATGTAACTTCATCAGTTCTATGGCTTGAAGTCGTTCACTCGGCGCTTGCCTGGATCGTCATCGCCTTCCTCACATCAACCGCCGGTTTCATGCTGCTCAGGCTCAAGCGCGGGTCGTTTTCAGGACGCCTCCTCATCCTCAGCATTTTTGGCATGGTTGTCTATTCATTCGTCGATACGGCATTAAAAGTCGCAACACGCGTTCTACGCGGGGAGGCATATGAGTTCAGCGTTCCAGTAATCATCGATGACCTTCAGTCTCCGATGATTTGGATTGTCGTGCTGTGGATTGCAATGACCATTGTCCGCTCACTAAGAACTCGCCAGGCTCAGACTGAACGGTACTGGGGTATCTGAGTTCACAGGATGAACTTTGGAACCTTTCTTGCCATTGTGTTGTGGCCGACTACGCCAATGAGTGCACCTTTTTTATCGACGACTCCGATTTGATTGAGGTCGTGAGCGAGCATGAGGGCCCCGGCTTTCAACAGTGGCGTTGATTCTCGAACGGTGATTGGTGGCTGGCTGACCAATTGCTGAGCAGGAATTCCATGCATCCAAGCGATGTCGCGATTCACGGTCTTTTGCGCGATGATTTTCAAAACGTCAACTGCGTGAATTCGTCCCTGAGGCGCACCATCGTTATCGATAACGAAGATGTGGTCCCAGTTGTTTACAGTCAGTTGTTCGATAACCTCGACCATTGAGCTATCCGCCCATATCCAGTGTGCTTCACTCATGGTATCGCTACACGAAATCGTGCGTGCCGATTTTGAGCGCTCTTCAGGCGTCATTCTCGCTAACATCTCTCGAGTGAACTTTCGGGACTTTGATTGGGCCATACTTGTATCTCCTATATTCCGCCGCCCGTCGCGCTTCCCTTTCAAGGCTTTCGACCACATGAGAATTTCCACATCCGGGTAGGTACTTACCGGCATTCGGCGAAACCACGCGACTCGATATAAGTGAACACTCAAATCCTCCCGCGATGTGTAGGATATGTGGCAGACATCCCAGAACATGAAATTTCGGCTTTACGCGCGCTTTCTGGCTATGAGCAAATGCTTGAAATTGAGCGGATTTCTAAACAATATGGCGCATCTTCAGTAGAGATACAAATGCACCTCACTGGATCAAATCAATCAGCCCAACCCTTCACCCCGAGTTCAAAAGAAGCGCCAAACCTCCCTTCACAGGCCACGGTTCTCGAGAAGTCGAACTTTCGATTTGAGTACGACCCTACTGCTGAAGCCGCTGACAGACGGCAATCGGTGAGTCAGGCCATTCTCTGCCCGGGTTGCGGCGTTGCTCTCGGAATTCCAGACATACGGCCGATTAAGGTCACGTGTCCGCAATGCCTTCTTGAAAGTCAGTTCAATGCTTGACCGCTGACTTGATGATGTGGATTCGGGAGGAACGGATATGGCGAACATTTCACCTAGAATGTGGACGTATACTCCGGCGAATTCACCAGTTTCGCTGCCGCATGAATCGGTGTTCTTCTGTCCTGAGGAAGTCATACCCTTGCAGTTTCCCGAACTACACCCAGAAATGACGCTTTCAGGCGCAGACCTGCAAGCGTACTGTGGACAATTCACCTCTTCAACGGAGTCGGTTGACTCCCTTCTTGCACTGCATGATGCGCCAGGAATGGACGTTCGCCGACCGTTCCTTTTGCTTGGAGAGCTCGCCAATCCATACCGGTTACTCGATTTGAAAGTGGGTCCTTTGCCAATCTTCACCGTACGGATATCGGGGTTGTGCCGAACCTACGCTGATGCGCTTGATGGACGAGAGGTGATTCCAGGCGTCCACCATATCACGCTGGCTCGTTTGAAGGGTTGGTGGGAAAACACGCACCTTGCAATGGCAACAGTGCCACAGATGAAAGCGATGGTTGAGTGGCTCGACCAAGGGCGCAGGGGGACGTGGAGGCCGGTTAAGCCCGCAGAGGGAGCCTTGCATTTTGAACCACTCCAACTTTCGCCACCATCACAAGAGTTGATCGTGTGGGACGGAGAGAGCGAATCTATCACCGGGGAAGCTCCGGGAACGAACGGTTCAGAAATTCTCCTTTCCAACGTTATGGTTCCGGTTCACAGTAATTTCGGCTGCTACGATAACCGTGGTCGACTGGTTCGTTGCGCTCATACCGGACAGCGTGAATTCCATGAATCTCTGTTCCGCCGAGGGTCCTCGATGAAATGGTCTGATGTCCTTGATGTCGTGTAGAATTGGTCACCAACCATGGGGTCCCATGGCGTCCCCTCCCTGCTTTTTTATATTCTGTAAGACACAATAATAGCGATAGCAATGAAAGGAATTGGAGTTCAGAAACAAGCCCGTCTCAACCGTCTGAAAAACGAGATCATCGAATATGTATCATCCTACCCTCAGTGTTCTGCGGCCGATATCGTTGATCATTTATCGAATGAACGAAAGATGAGAAATCACGGGCTTACTGCTCGAAAGGTAGGGTTCTTCATCCCTCGTTACCTTCCAGAGATGGTTGGCTTTACTCTGGACAACTCTACTGGTAAGCGACTGTACCATCTTGCGGCGTAAAACAGCACTAAGTTCATTGAACAGAAGGCAGTGCATGTAACATGGAATGGCCAGCATCCCTCCCGACATGCGCTGAACTGTTTCCTGCATTCGCCGCCCGAAGCGATGCGGCTGGAATGCTGCCTTCTCTGCCATCAGCAGATCCCGTTTTCACAGTTCTGAATCCAAACGCTTCATCCGGGCTTAAGGCGCAACTTCTCGCTGCAATTACAAGTCATTCCGGGCCCACACAAGACCCCTGTGAATCAGGTGCAACCGTGGATGAGCATAGTGGACCTGTCCTTGTAGCCTCCACGGCCATCATTGAGCCTGGGGCTCATCTAATCGGTCCGTGCTATGTTGGTCCGAAAGCTGAAATTCGTCATGGAGCATACGTGCGTCCGTTTTCATGGATTTGTGAGGAGGCGGTCGTTGGTCATGCATCCGAAGTCAAGCATTCTATCCTGCTTCCTGGTGCGAAAGCTCCGCATTTCAATTATGTCGGCGATTCAATTCTCGGTACCGGAGTGAACCTTGGCGCTGGTACAAAAATCAGCAACCTTCGAAATGATGGAGAGGAAGTGCACCTTCGTATCGACGGCAAGCGAATTGCCAGCGGATTGAGGAAGTTTGGAGCGATTCTTGGAGAGGGTTGCCAACTGGGCTGTAACAGCGTCACCAATCCCGGCGTCATTCTTGGATGCAACAGTGCCGTTATGCCCAATACAACCGTCACAGGCGTTCATGCTTCAGATTCAATGCACGGGTGAAAGTATGACGCGACGTTTGTTTGGTACCGACGGCATACGCGGTAAAATTGTGCCAATGAATCCCAGCGAACGTTCCGCAATTCTCGCGCTGCATGAACAACGAGTAGTCTGCCCATCTCTTCTCCGACTGGTCGGAGAAGCGCTTGGACACCTTATCGAAACGCTGCCCGGGACTGGGGAGTTGGTTGTCATTGGATGGGATGACCGAGAAGGCAATGCCTCACTTGTCGATGGGTTAAC
>TARA_B100001093_G_scaffold132321_1_pt1 | contig 15773 bp, 15 predicted proteins | sample TARA_B100001093 | Tara Oceans TARA_B100001093 (sample SAMEA2623116) | marine metagenome | biome: marine biome (ENVO:00000447); feature: surface water layer (ENVO:00002042); material: "saline water (ENVO:00002010), including plankton (ENVO:xxxxxxxx)" | depth 5 m
GGATAAACCGAGAGGAGGAAATTATCATTGGATTGACAATCACTTAGTAAAAGCAACCAGATTTAGGGGCAAGTTTACTGAACTGGTTAAAAAATCTAAAGATATTGAAGTATTCAATGACGATTATATTTCTGATTAATTGTATTAATTTTTTAAATTTACATAGCTCAAAACTCAAAAATGAAAAAAACAACAATATTAACAGCAATATTTTTTAGCTTTTTCGCTTTATTTTCCTCAAGTTGTAGCTCAGATAACTCATCATCTGAAAATGACTCTGTTGCAAACTCAAAAGAAGAAAACAACAAAAATCAAGAAATGGACGATTCCATAGAAATTGATACTTCATCAAAAGATGATTATCAATTTATGCCTCCATCACCTATTCAAATTGCAGCAATTCTAAAAAAAGTGAATATGCCTTATGAAGAAGGATTAACAAACCCAATTTCTAATGCAGATAAATATTCTACAAAGTTCAAACAATCTATCAACTTTGGTGTTTATGCTTGTGACTTAGCTTACTGCGTTACCAACGATAAGTTTGAAGATGCTGCAAAATATTTGAAGGTAAGTAAAGATATTTCTTCAAAAATTGGATTGGAAGCCATATTTCAAGCTGATAATTTAATTGATAGGTTTGAAAGTAATATAGGCAATCAAGATAGTATAATGGAAATACTATTTCATGTTCAAATGATGACTGATGATTATATTGATGACAATGATTTGAGAGATTTAAGTGTAATTTATTTCACTGGCGCTTGGGTAGAAGGAATGAACATTGGAACTCATACTATTTTAGGAAATGATGACCACAAAATAAGTGTTTTACTTTCTGAACAAATGACCATTGCAAGATCAATCATTAAAGGACTTAGGGCTGTAGAAGATAAAAATGATGATATTGTTGATTTAACAGATCATATAGAAGAGGTGGTTGATGCATATCATAATTTATGGTCTATAAAACAAGAAGGAGAAAATATAGAATACCTTGATGTAGAACTTAAGCACGATGAAGTAATCTCTATTTCCGAAATGATATTAGAACTTAGAGAAGAAATAACAATGTAATAAATACACAATGAATTATAAATACATTTTACCGGCTATTGCTCTTTTTATTTTTATTCAATTACCAGAATTCAAATCCCAAAAAAATGAACTATCACCTTACCAGCAGTACCTATTTGAGCTGAAAGAGTATAGGAAAAATTGTAGAAATGCACTAAAACCATTTAGATATGATGGTTCCAATACTACCCATTTCTCATACAAAGAATATGTTTACTCAAAGGAAATTGAAATAGCTACTATCCAAAATGAGGTTTATAGGCTTTCTTTTAATACTATGGGCATCAAAAATGATGGAATTAGTATTCAGATTTATGATAAGCCAAAAAAATATAACTCCAGAACATTACTTTATGAAAAAGATAATGTAAGTGGAAGTGAGTTCACTGTGGAAACTACAGAAATGAAAAATAAGCTGATTGAAACTAAAAGAGCTAAGGGCGTTTCGGATGAAATACTTAGTCATCTTAGAATCAAAAAACTATATGTAGATTATATTATTCCAGCTAAGGAAAGAGAAATTGAATTAGACGAACAAACTGGAGTTGAATACAAAGTAGTAACTAAAGGAGCTATCATTTTAGCTGTTGGATACAATAATCTCTAAGGGATATCCCTATATTTAATCGAATTTTTCGAGTAATAGTTTCTTTAATTTAAAAAGCTCATCCCTCATCATTGCAGCTTGCATAAAGTTTTCCTTTTTTGCCTCTGATTCCATTTGTTTTTTCAGCTTATTGATGCTGTTTTCGAGATCATCTCTTCCCATGCTATTTAGAACTGGATCGTTACTGCTTACTTTTGGCATTTCAATTAAATCATCAATTTCTTGATTTTTTGGTCGGTTAACTAAAAGCTGATTATCAATTGCCTTACTGATTTGTTGAGGTTCTATTCCATTTATTTTATTGTATTCTTTTTGAATTTCTCGTCTTCTATTGGTCTCATTGATAGTCAACTCCATGGCTTTAGTAATCTTATCAGCATACATAATTACTCTTCCATCAATATTTCTTGCTGCTCTACCAACAGTTTGAACCAAAGATCTTTCAGATCTTAAAAAACCTTGGTTATCAGCATCTAAAATAGCTACCAGAGATACTTCTGGTAAATCTAAACCTTCTCTTAGTAAATTAACTCCGATGAGAACATCAAAAATTCCATTTCTCAAATCTTGTAAAATCTCTACTCTTTCAAGTGTGTCAACATCAGAGTGAATGTATCTTGACCTTACACCGATTTTAGCAAAATACTTATCTAACTCTTCAGCCATTCTCTTGGTTAGTGTAGTAACTAATATTCTGTTGTCTAAATCAACTACTTTTCTAATTTCATCTAATAGATCATCAACTTGGTTCAACTTTGGTTTGACTGTTATTTTAGGATCTAACAAACCAGTAGGCCTTATCAATTGTTCTGTATATAAACCATCACATTTTTGTAATTCATAATCAGCAGGAGTTGCACTTACATATATTATTTGCTTATGCATACTTTCAAATTCATCAAATCTCAAAGGTCGATTATCTAATGCAGCTGGTAATCTGAAACCATAATCAACTAAATTGACTTTTCTAGATCTATCTCCTCCATACATTGCACGAATTTGAGGAACAGTAACATGGGACTCATCAATTACCATTAAAAAATCATCTGGAAAATAATCTATCAAACAAAAAGGTCTTTCTCCAGTCTTTCGATTGTCAAAATACCTTGAATAGTTTTCTATTCCAGAGCAGTAACCAAGCTCTCTTATCATTTCTAAATCTAGCTCTACCCTATTTTGAATTCTCTTTGATTCTAGTGATTTTCCTATTTCGTTGAAATATTCTATTTGTTGAACTAAATCATCTTGTATTTCAAAAATGCATCTTTTTACATCTTCTTTGGCAGTAACAAATATATTAGCTGGAAAAATCACATATTGATCTTGCTTTTCAAGCACTTTCATATTAACTAAATCCAAAATTCCGATAGTTTCAATTTCATCTCCCCAAAATGTTATTCTAATACCGAAATCTGCATAGGCCAAGTGAATATCTATAGTATCACCAGTAACTCTAAACTTTCCCCTTGTTAAATCTGTTGTAGTTCTGGCATATAAGTTATCGACTAATTGTCTTAAAAAAAGATTTCTAGCAATTTGCTGTCCGACATGAATATTGACAGTACTGTTACTAAAGTTAATTGGATTTCCAATTCCATAAATACAAGAAACTGAGGATACTACAATAACATCTTTTCTTCCAGAAAGTAAAGAAGTAGTAGTACTTAGTCTTAATTTTTCAATTTCATCATTAATTGAAAGATCTTTTTCAATGTAGGTGTCCGAAACAGGAAGATAGGCCTCAGGCTGATAATAATCATAGTAGGAAACAAAATATTCAACGGCATTTTCAGGAAAAAAAGTCTTAAACTCTTGATAAAGTTGTGCAGCTAAAGTTTTATTATGTGATAATATTAAAGTGGGTCTTTGTACTTCTTCTATCACATTAGCAACTGTAAATGTTTTTCCAGAACCAGTTACACCCAATAAGGTTTGAGATGCTACACCATCATTTAGACCATTTACAAGGTCATTAATAGCATTAGGTTGATCTCCTGTTGGAGAGAAATCAGATTTGAGCTTAAAATCCACTTTTTAAAGTTAAATAAAAGTTAATCAAGGATTCCAAATGTTCCACGCTTTTAATGCCTGATTGATTAGCATTGAATGTCCATTAAGCGTTTGAGCATTATTTTTCTTTGAATTCTTTAAAAAATGAGTCTCTTTTGGGTTATAAATTAAATCAATTATGAGATGACTTTTACCAATTGCATGATATGGAATATTAATTATCTCATTACTATTGGGATACATTCCAATTGGAGTGGTATTTATTATCAATAAATGATGTTCTACCATATATTCATTAAGATCATTCCAGGAAAAAACATTATTATTGTTAGCATCTGGAAAACGAGAAATAAAATTCACATCTATATTGTACTCTTTCATCACATGAGAGACGGAAGAAGAAGCACCTCCAGTACCCAAAATTAATGCTCGTTCGTGATGAGATTTTAAAAAAGGTTTAAGCATTTGATGAAACCCAAATACATCAGTATTATAACCCCTAAGAGATAGTAATTTACCATTATTATCGTATTTGGGTAATATGGTATTTACAGCCATAGTTTGCTTAGCTAATGCATCTAGAGAATCCAAGTACTTTATTACTGAGTTTTTATAAGGTACTGTAACATTCAGCCCTGAAATAACTTTGCTTTCAAAAATAGTTCTGAGCATAGCAATATCATTAAGCTCATAATTTTCATAGTGAGCAGGAATATTTTCTTCTAAAAATTTTTGGTTAAAAAACTTCTTTGAGAAAGAATGAGATAATTTGCGACCTATTAATCCAAAATTATTCAACTTTTGCTGTCTTTAGTTTTTAGATAATTTCCGAATTTTTCAAAACCAAATACAATGAAGATTCCAATTAGTATAGATCCAATTAAAAGAAAATCAAAATTATTAAAATTTGGTACTACCCAATCCTGATATCCAATAATTACTTCTTTGTATTCATCATCCTTTTGAATTTTATCTCTAATTATAGTTTTCCATGGCCAAATAGTAGCCAAAGATCCTAAAATAAAACCTGTTAATGAGCTCAAGGTAATATCCTCATATTTCTTGAGTAAAAATGAAATTAACCTAGATAAAATAATAAATCCAACAACAGCACCTAAAGCAACAATTCCTATTATTTTAATGTCAAAATTTTGAACTGAATCAATCATTATTAAATAGTAATTACCCATTAAAATAAGCACAAATGAACCTGATAAACCAGGAAGTAACATTGAGCTCATTGCTACAATTCCACATAGAAAAAGATACCATACATCATCACTTTCAGAACTGGGTTTAATCAACACTAGTAATACAGCTATAACGCAGCCAAAAAGAGCGGATATAATTGAAGTTATGTTCCATTTTTTGATTGTAATTCCAACATAGTATACAGAGGCAAGTATCAATCCAAAAAATAAAGCAAACAATAATGGTTCATAACCATGTTCTATTGATTGACCATCGACATTTCTTGAAAGTTCAATGACCCATTTAAAAAATTTACCAAGAGAGACAATACCTACAACTGCTCCAAAAAATAATACGATCAAAAAACTAAGATTAATCTGAGCGTTAAATTCTTTTATTTTGAAAGAAAATAACAATTTCAAAGCCTTTAAGTTAAATGATTTTAAAGTAGAAATAAGTTCATTATAAATACCCGTGATTAAAGCAATGGTTCCACCAGAAACACCAGGGATTACATTGGCAGCTCCCATAGCAAAACCTTTAAAAAAAAGCGAGAAATATTGTTTCATTCTATCTAATTTCTAACCAGGCCTTGAACCCACCTTCTAGTGAATAAAAATTATCTTTATACATTCCGTTCATGACCAAAAAATGTAAAATATTTGAAGATCTTTGACCTGAACTACAATGAAAAATAACTTTACAATCTGAAGATAATTCAGCAAACCTGTCAATTAATTCTCCCATGGGTATATGGGTAGCATCAGATTTACCTTCCGTTTCTAACTCATACAATTCACGAATATCAACAAGTTGAAAATCTTCATTATTTTCAATAAGTATTTTTAAACTTGAAGGGGAAATGGTGTTTATATTCATTATACAGCGAATATAATACTATTAGAATTATTGAGGCTTTCTTTGATTTATAATTTGCTCAGGCATGAAATTAAAAAAAGTATCTCCACGTAAACCAAGTCTTAGTGTTTCTAGAGGAAGAACATCATTTGGAGCAATATTACCTAAATTAACATTTTGATCAAATAAATTAATAAACCAAGACTGTTGTTTCTTTGAAGGTGATTCCCAAAGAATTTTCTGAGGGTCAATTTTAGAAATTATTTTATTAATTAAGAGGGTGTGTGGTGAACCATTGGGTCTAAAAATACCTACAGAACCACTTTCTCTTCCTTCTGCAATCACTTTCCAAGAACCTGCTTGAAGTTCATTAGACATCATTTTAATCCATTTGGCAGGACTTACCAATATGCCTTCTTCTTTAGAACCAACCTCGCTTAGAACAGTGTAATTTGCTGAGTGTTTATTGATTAGTTCACACTTTTCAGGATGAGGAAGAACAATAGAACCATCAGAAATTTCAATTAAATCTAAATTCATATCATCAACAAATTGAAAAAATTGATCAATTTGTCCTCTCACATAATATAGTTCAAATAAAGTACCTCCAAAATAAGGTCTTATACCAGCTTGTTTTAGAAGTTTAATTTTTTCTTTTAAATTTTTTGATACTACTGCAGTACCAAATCCAAATTTGACAACATCTGTGAAGTTGGAGGAGGTTTCTAAAAAATCTTCAAGTTGTCTCACACTAAGTCCCTTGTCCATCATCATCGTTAGACCAACCTCTCTTGGTGGGTTTGATCTATCAGGCAAGAAATTTAAACTCATAGAGTGTTTTTATCTTTATAAACATTAATGACTTTAGTTATTTCTGGAATATTTTTTGCTTCTGGATAAATATCAAATAATTTTTCACAAGATATTTTTTCAATGTCCTGTAATTGCACTAAACCTTTTTTTGCTTCAATAATTTTACCAGATGAGATTTGCATAGCAACTAACCTTAATTGTAAATCTGGCTCATTATTGTTTTTGGTTATCGCTCTTTCAACTTCCTTAATTGCCTTGGATTGAGAATCATTATCAAATAAAAAATTAGAATAATCTATCCAAGCATCAACATTTGAAGGGTCTAATTCAACTACTTTTTTAAAAGCAATTTCTGCCTCTTCAGTACTATTGAGCTTTGAAAGAAGCTCAGCAAAAATATACCAATATTCGGCGTTTTCAGGATCAATTTTAATGGCTTTTTCAATAAACTTTTTTGCTTCTTTAGGTTGGTTATTTAAATCTCTCACCACCCCTAATCCTATCCAGGCATCTGATTGAGAGTCATCAATTTCTAAACTTTTCTCATAAAACAAAAGGGCTTTTGAATAATCACCTAATTTCTCATAACACTCTCCTATACTGCAATAAGCGTAGGAATGAGGGTGATCATACAAAAATGATTCATTAAATACATCTATGGCTTTTTGATAATCTTTTAACTGAATAAAGCTATTTGCTTTTCCATAATGAGCAGCAGTAAAAGTATCTTTTATCACAAGACACATGTCAAAGGCAAATAAAGCATCATTCCATTCCTCATTTACATTGAAAATTGTTCCTAGATTGAACCAAGCAAGGTGAGAGTATGGATGTTCGTCAATTACTTCATTGAAATAATTAATTGCTTCATTGAACTGACCTGTTTCATGGTAAGCAACACCTAGCTCCATCATTGTGGATTCATTAGAAGAGTCAATTTCAAGAATTTTTTTCATTACTACTATAGCCCTTCTATTTTGACCAATTTGTAAAAATTCATAAGCAATGTCAGAAAGCATTTCATTGTAAGAAGAATCTGATAATATTAGCTTATAAGCTTTGTCAAGAAATGTAACTGCTGAATGAAACTGATCTGTTATAGAGTATAATTTAGCTAAATTTAATATGACATCAACACTATTTGGATAAAACTGATTAATACTGTCTAAATACTTAAATGATTCATCAAATTTTTGTTTAGAATTCAAAAAATCAACTTTAATCAAAGTCAATGACAAATCATTTGGGAACTGTCCCATACCAAGATCTAAAGCTGTAAAAGCCTTGTCTTTATAATCTACATCAACATAATATTCAATTATTTTTTCGAAATCTTCAACATCAAAAAATGTAAATGATTCACCTGCCACCATTTCTTCAAAAAGTGCGACTTTGTTAACTATTTCGTTTTCTGAATCTTTATTTTCTAACATACATTAAAGTATATGCCTAACAAATTTATTTATATATGCATACAAAAGTCATTTAATCAGAAATGCTTATTCACAATTAAATTAACAAACCAAAAATATATGCTTTACATGTTAAAAAAATTTCTGTTCAATTTAACTTCAACTTTCTACTTTAATTATCTTCGAAAAAAAAATTAATGACCTTAATTAAATCAATTTCTGGAATTAGAGGAACAATTGGTGGAGAACCTGGCAGTAACTTAACTCCAATAGATATCGTAGAATCCATAGCTGCTTACGGTACATGGCTAGTTTCTAGAAATAATGGTGAAAAAATAAAAGTAGTTATTGGAAGAGATGCTAGAATTTCAGGTGAAATGCTTGAAAAACTTTGTATTGGAACTCTTATTTCTCTAGGTATAGATGTAACTAATATAGGTTTATCTACCACACCTACTGTAGAAATTGCTGTTCCCAAAGAAAATGCTCATGGTGGAATAATATTAACTGCAAGCCACAATCCAAAACAATGGAATGCACTAAAACTTCTTAACAGCAAAGGAGAATTTATAAGTGAAAAAGATGGCCAAGAATTATTAGATTTAATAGAACATCAAAATTTTAATTTTAGTGAGGTTGATGAATTGGGTAAGGTAAAATTAAAAGACCATTACTTAAACGAACACATTTCAGATATAATCAAATTAGACACCGTTGATGTAGATGTCATTAGTCAAGCAAATTTGAATATTGTAGTAGATGCTGTAAACAGTTCTGGAGGAATTGCAGTTCCCCAACTATTGAAAGCAATTGGATGTGAAAATGTAACCAAAATTTACTGCGAGCCCAATGGAGAATTTCCACATAATCCAGAACCACTTCCAGAAAATATCAAAGAATTAAGTGCTACTGTTTTATCAAAAAATGCAGATTTAGGAATTGTAGTTGACCCCGATGTGGACCGACTTGCCTTTGTTTGTGAAAATGGAGAAGTATTTGGTGAAGAATATACATTAGTTGCTGTGGCTGATCATATATTAAAGTACAAAAGTGGCAATACAGTTTCTAATCTTTCTTCTACCAGAGCTTTAAGAGATGTCACGATTAAAAATGAAGGCAATTATTTTGCATCTGCAGTGGGTGAAGTGAATGTAGTAACCATGATGAAAGAAAAAAATGCAGTGATTGGTGGAGAAGGAAATGGTGGAGTTATTTATCCTGAACTTCATTACGGTAGAGATGCCTTAGTTGGAATAGCTCTTTTTCTGACCCATTATGCAAAAACAAAACTATCAATGAGTGAACTTAAAAATAGTTATCCAAAATATACCATAAGTAAAAATAAAATAGAACTTGATTCATCAACAAACATCGATGTTTTACTTGAAAAAGTTGCAGAAAAATATAACCATGTAGAACAAAATAAAATTGATGGGTTAAAATTAGACTTTGAAAAAGAATGGGTTCATCTAAGAAAATCCAATACTGAACCTATTGTTAGGATATATGCAGAGAGCGAAAATAAAGAAAAGGCTCACGCTCTTGGAGAACGATTTGTAAAAGAGCTAAGTAACCTGATGTAAATGAATTATATTTGAAATTACTATGAAAGTTTACCTTGATAATGCAGCCACTACTCCTATTGCAAAAGAAGTAATAACAGAAATTGAACCTTATTTATCTACTTATTTTGGTAATCCATCTAGTACACATGCCTTTGGTAGAAAAACAAAAAATGCAATAGAAATTAATCGAAAAAAAATAGCCGACTTTATTAATGCCAAAAGTAATGAAATCATCTTTACTTCAGGAGGAACTGAAGCAGATAATATCGCTTTAAGGTGTGCTGTAATTGATTTAAAAGTAGAAAGAATTATCACTACTAAAATTGAACATCATGCAGTTGGTCACACAGCTCAAGATTTACTAAAATCAAACGGAACTGAAATAGTTTTTTTAAGCACTGATGAATTAGGAAATCCTTCAATTGAAGAATTAAATGAGTTATTGAAATCTTCAAAAAGAACATTAGTTTCATTAATGCATGCCAATAATGAAATTGGAACCATGCTTCCTATAAGTGAAACTGCTGACATATGTAATCAATATGATCATGTTTTTTTTCATTCTGACACAGTTCAAACAATGGGGCATTATTCTTTTGATGTAAAAGAATTAGGAATTGATTTTTTAACTTGTTCTGCTCATAAAATTCACGGTCCAAAAGGAATTGGGTTTTTATATGTAAAAAAAGATTTTAAAATAAGTCCTTTAATCACAGGAGGTTCACAGGAACGAAGTCACAGAGGAGGAACTGAAAACATTTATGGAATTATTGGCCTTGGTAAAGCAATGGACCTTGCTTATGCTAATCTAGAAAATCACCAAGAATATGTACAAGGACTAAAACTCAAAATGATGAAAGAAATCCAATTAATGGATAAAAGAATTTCATTTAACGGTGAAACTGATCCTGATAAAAGTCTATACACCGTTTTAAATGTTAGTTTTCCTGAAGACATATGCAATTCAATGTTATTATTTAGTCTGGATATTCATGGAATTGCTGCATCTGGAGGAAGTGCATGCTCTTCTGGTTCAAGTATTGGCTCTCATGTTTTAGCTGAGCTACCTAACCAAGAAAATAAACAAGCGGTAAGGTTTTCCTTCAGTAGGTTTACCACCAACGAAGAAATAGAATACACTTTAGAAAAAATAAGAGCAATCATTAAAAATGAATAATCAGATGACCGTTACAATTACAGGCTCTGGTACTTCTCAAGGAGTTCCTGTAATTGGATGTAAATGCGTAGTTTGCTCATCTGAAGATAAAAAAGATAATCGCCTAAGAGCATCTATCTACATCAAATATAAAAACAAAGCCATTGTTGTTGATACTGGACCAGATTTCAGACAGCAAATGATTAATGAAAAAGTTGACAGATTAGACGCAGTTCTTTTTACTCATGAACACAAAGACCATGTTGCTGGACTTGATGACATTAGAGCTTTTAACTTTATTCAAAAAAAACCAATCGATATATATTGTCATGACCGAGTTTTTACTGCTTTAAAAAGAGAATATCATTATATTTTTGATCCAAAATTTAAATATCCAGGAATTCCTAGTATTAACAGATTTGAAATCAAAGAAAAAAAGTCATTTAAAATTGAAAATATTTTGATTGAGCCTATAGAAGTCATGCATTACAAACTACCAGTTTTAGGGTTTAAAATTGACAACTTTGCATATATTACTGATGCTAAAACCATTGAAAAAAATGAAAAGCAAAAGCTGAAAAATTTAGATGTATTGATTTTAAATGCTTTGCGAAAGAAGGAACATCTTTCCCATTTAAATCTTGAAGAAGCTATAGAATTAATAGAAGAACTAAAACCCAAAAAAGCTGTTCTTACTCACATTTCCCACTTTATGGGCCAACATAAGGAAGTAGAAAAATTACTTCCTAAAAATGTGGTATTAGGTTATGATGGTTTAAAACTAAAAATATAAAATGAGAATTGACATCATTACAGCCGTTCCAAATTTGCTTGAAAGTCCCTTCAATGACTCTATTTTAAAAAGAGCTCAACAGAAAAAAATAGTTGAAATCAAAGTACATAACTTGAGAGATTACAGTGATAATAAACAAAAAAGTATTGATGATTATGCATTTGGTGGAGGTGCTGGAATGGTTCTTGGAATAGCTCCGATACATCGATGTATTGAATCATTAAAAACAAACCAATCTTACGATGAAATTATATATATGACTCCAGATGGAGATAAGCTAAATCAAGCGATAGCAAATGAAATGTCATTAAAAGAAAATCTAATTATATTGTGTGGACACTACAAAGGAATTGATCAAAGAGTAAGGGAACATATAATTACCAAAGAAATATCTATTGGTGATTTTGTTTTATCAGGCGGTGAACTACCTGCTGCAGTATTATGTGATAGTATTATAAGACTAATTCCTGGAGTTTTAAATGATGAAACATCCGCACTATCAGACTCATTTCAAGATGGATTATTGGCTCCACCGGTTTATACAAGACCAGCAGTTTTCAACAACTGGGAAGTGCCTAAAATATTGACTTCTGGAGATTTAAAAGCAATTGAAGAATGGAGACACAACCAATCAATTTTAATAACTAAGCAAAAAAGACCTGATATATTAGATTAGTAAAAGAAATTAAATAAACAACCTTATTGGTATTTTATTAAAATTTTTATTTGTAATATTGCAGGCCTAAAATTGGATTATGGACAGAATAAAAGAAATCGCAAACGAAGTAAACGAAATGAAGCAATGGCCAGCATTTAGTTCAGGTGACAGCATAACTGTTACATACAAAATTAAAGAAGGTGCTAAGGAACGTTTACAGTCATTTCAGGGAACTGTAATTCAAAGAAAAGGATCAGGATCATCTGAAACTTTTACTATAAGAAAAATGTCTGGAGGTACTGGTGTTGAAAGAATATTTCCATTAGCTTCCCCATTTTTAGATAAAATCGTAGTCAACAAAGAAGGTTCTGTAAGAAGAGCAAGACTATTTTATCTAAGAGAAAGAACAGGTAAGTCTGCAAGAATTAAAGAGAAGAAACAATTCTCTAAAAAATAATTCCTTTTTCTTAATCAATCACCATTATTTACATTCTCTCGGGCATCTGGATTCCCATAATATTCATACCCTTGCTCAAAACTCTTGCGGTAATATTGGATAACTGCAATCTAAATCCTTTTAAATCTTCATTCTGCTCTCTTATGACCGGGGATTCTTGGTAAAAAGAATTATAAGACTTAACAAGAGTATAGAGATAATTAGCTAAAATCGCAGGAGAAAGTTCAATTGCTGCTTGTTTTAAAACATCAGAAAATTTTGCAATTACCTTTACTACATCCATTTCTTTTTTAGACATTGAAAAAGAGTCAATATCAAAATCAATTAAATCTGGTGATCTTTGCAATAAACTTTTAATTCTTGCATAGCCGTATTGAATAAAAGGTCCAGTGTGACCATTGAGATCAATGGACTCCTTTGGGTCAAAAGACATTTTTTTCTTGGGATCTACTTTTAGTAAAAAATATTTCAAACCAGCCTTTCCAATTTTGATACACAAAGCATCAATATCTCCTTGACTCATTCCTTCCAAATGACCTCTTTCAGTAGTTAAAAGATTGGCCTCTTTTATCACAGATTTCAATAAATCATCTGCATCTACAACAGTACCTTCTCTAGATTTCATTTTACCTTCAGGCAACTCTACCATTCCATAAGAAAGGTGATGACAGTCGGAAGACCAACTATAATTCAATTTATTTAAAACTTTAAAAAGGACTTTAAAATGGTGATTTTGTTCGTTACCAACTGTATAAATAATACCAGACAGATTTGGGAAATCTTTAAACCTTTGAACCGCTGTACCAATATCTTGAGTCATGTAAACCGTAGTTCCATCTGCTCTTATCAAAAGTTTATCATCCAATTTATCATTTGATAAATCGCACCAAACAGATTGATCTTCTTTTTTATAAAAGATTTTTTCACTTGTCCCTTTAACTACCTCACTCTTACCCAATTCATAAGTGTCAGATTCATAGTAAAGCTTATCAAAAGCAACTCCTAAATCAGAATAAGTTTTTTCAAAACCATCATATACCCATCCGTTCATTTTATTCCACAAATCTCTAACCTCTTTATTATTTTGCTCCCATTTAATTAGCATTTTTTTAGCATCAATTAAAATTGGTGCATTGTCTTTGGCAAAAGCTTCGCTTTTTCCTTGACTAACAAGTTCAGCAATTTCTTTTTTATAAAGCTGATCAAAAAGCACATAGTACTTACCAACTAAATGATCACCCTTTAATCCTGCACTTTGAGGCGTCTCCCCTTTGCCATGAAGTTTCCATGCAATCATTGACTTACATATGTGAATTCCCCTGTCATTAATAATCTGAGTCCTAACCACATTATGACCTACAGCTTTTAATAAAGAAACTACACTATCTCCAAGAAATATATTTCTCAAATGACCAAGATGAAGGGGTTTATTGGTATTTGGAGATGAGTATTCAACCATATATAACTTACCAGTTGATTTTTTGCATAACCCATAATTTTCATCTTCCACCCATTTTTTCAACATAGCTAACCAATAGCTTTGTTTTATTGATAGATTCAAAAAGCCTTTTACAATATTAAAATTTTCAAAATAAGGTTCATTTTCGAGAAGATAATCACCAATAATTTGAGCTGTATTTTCAGGAGACTTTTTACTCCAATTCAAAAGTGGGAAACAGACAAGAGTTAAATCACCAGGAAATTCTTTTTTTGTCTCTTCGATAACTACTGTTTTTTTCAAGTCATTATTACCAAATAAATTTGATACGCTATTTACAATAGCATTTTTAATGGAATCAAAATCAGTCATCTATCCTCTTTTTTCAATGATTGAGCTGGCATGCTCTATAACTCTCAGTGCAGTTTCAGCCATTTTATTCTGCTTATTATCTAAGCAAGGATTTATTTCAACCATTTCAAAACAACATGTTCTTTTATCAATTAATAGATTATTGATTAGTCCTGCAGCTTCTTTTTCAGTAAAACCGTTGGGAACTGGCGTTCCTGTTCCGTAAGAAACCAAATCACAGTCTAAACTATCAACATCAAAAGAAATATATATTAAATCGCAACCAGATAAATAACTTAAAACTTCTTTAGCAACTGTTTCAGGATTATTTCTTCTTACATGCTCAACACTAATCTTATTGATTTTATTATCAATAATGAAATAATCTTCAGGATCTTCAGTAGATCTTAAACCTAAGATTACAATATCATCTGAATGAATTTTAGGGTAAATATTATCCATCTTTTTGAGTTTTTCCCATTGCTGATTTGTCAAATGATCTAACTCATGAACTCTTCTTTCGGAATTATCTTGATTTAAAGAAGCCATTAATGACATTCCATGTACATTACCAGTTGGAGTGGTGTAAGGGCTATGTAAATCAGCATGGGCATCAATCCATATTACACCTAATCTTAGTGAAGGATTTGCAGCTTTTATTCCAGAAATTGTACCAATCGCATTTGAATGATCAGAGGAAAGTAGAAATGGAAATTGATGCTTTTTGAGGGCTCCACTTACAAAGGATGAAACTGAACTACAGACCTCAATTATACTATCAATTCTTTTGGCTTTTGGAAATTTATCCTCATGATCCAAAGCGTTATTTTTAGTAGGTATTTTTTTACTGTCAAATTTTTTGAAAAAATTACTATTGGAGTTGTAAGCAGCAATTTTTAAGGCATCCATTGCTAAGGAAGATCCTCTTGTTCCAGCTCCTATTTCAGAATTATTTTCAAAAAGTTGAATTTTACTCATTTACCTTATTTAAATTAAAACTTTGGATAGCTCAATATATACAATTATTGAGTAAAAGGCTATTTAGGATTATCTAATGTTCCAAATACCTTCTTAAACTTTTCTAATTTGGGTTGTATTATAAACTGACAATAACCTTGATATTTATTGTTGTTATAGTAGTTGTGATGGTAATTTTCTGCAGGATAAAATACATTTAACATTTCGATTTCAGTAACAATATCATTTTTCCATACTTTTTCAGTATTAAGTTTTTTCTTGAATTGATTGGCCAACACTAATTGGTCATTATTCAGACAATAAATACCGGAACGATATTGTGAACCTATATCATTCCCTTGTCTATTTAATGTTGTTGGGTCATGAGTTTTCCAAAAGACTTCAAGTAGATAAGAAAAATCAACAACTA